>Ga0307517_10012361_pt1 | contig 11727 bp, 8 predicted proteins | sample 23_EM_MG_FD_194515 | JGI IMG/M metagenome (GOLD analysis project Ga0307517, IMG submission 194515) | Populus trichocarpa ectomycorrhiza microbial communities from riparian zone in the Pacific Northwest, United States - 23_EM | ecosystem: Host-associated > Plants > Roots > Unclassified | place... | reverse complement strand
CAGGGTGAAGGCAGGGTCCCCGCCCGTCGCGATCGCGGGGAAGATCGTGCCCGGGGCCGTACGCGGCATGGGGCCCGATGCCGTCGCGGTGACGGCCATGGGCATGGGCTGCGGCTGCCGGTCGGCCGGTCCGAGGCCGCCGAAGCGCCGGCGCAGTACGCCGAGGACCGCCTCGCCGGTGCCGGTCGGACCGATCGCGGCGGGGGTGACCGCGAGCATCCGGTGAGCGGTGGCCAGGTCCGCCGCCCAGCGGGCCGGGTCGCCGAAGTCGAACACCTCGTGCCCGGCGGGCCACGGCGTGGCGGCGGTCCAGTGCACCCCCATACCGCCCGCGTTCCATGCCAGCGCCGTCGCGGGCATCGCCTCGGCGTCCTCGCCGAAGGCGAGCGCGTGGAACATGCCGGGCTGGAGATCGGTGAGGCTGTCCGCGACCTCGCGCACCACCTCGGCGCCCGTGTACATGCCCTGCATGCCGCTGCCGGCCTGCTCGTTGTAGCGCGCCCACAGGACCGGGTCGTCCACGTCGTGCAAATGCACACCGGGGGTCCCGCCGATCGCGCTGCCGCCGTCGACCATCGTGATGCGCAGCGCCGGATCGGTGTCCCGGAGCAGCCGGGCCACGACGGATCCCATGATGCCGCTGCCCACGATGAGGACATCGGTGCGAGTGGTGTCGGTCAAGGAAGACTCCTGTTGGGTACTACCGGTGCTGATGTGTCACGCGCTCGGTGCGAGCGGGCCGAACAACTCGGTGTCCATGCGGTCGAGCGCCATCTTGACGGCGCCGATGAGGTCGGCGTCGCGGCCCAGGCCGGTCGCTCGCAGCTCCACCCCGGGGGTGCGGGCGTCGCGCATCGCCTTGCGCACCCGGGGAAGCAGCACGTCGGCCGCGTCCTCCAGGCCGCCGCCGAGCACGATGAGCGACGGTGCGACCGTCCACGACAGGGTCGTGAGGATCGACGTGATGTTCTCCACGAACTCGTCCACCTCCGCGAGCGCCGTCGCGTCGCCGGCCCGGGCCGCGTCGAAGCGGTCGAGCGCGACAGCGCGCAGGGCCGGTTCCGGCGCGGTGAGCCAGGCCACCGGGCGGTCCTGGACCGAGCCGGCCGGCATCGACACCGCCTCGACGATCTCGCCCGCGGCGCCGTCCAGACCGCGGTGCACCGCGCCCCGGATGAGGATGCCCAGACCGGTCCGGTTCCCGAGCATCGCCCACACGACGTTGTCGTGGTCACCGGCCACGCCCCGCCAGCGCTCGGCGAGCGCGCCGAGGTTGGTGTCGTTGTCGGCGAACCAGGGCATCCGGACGCGCCGGGTGAGCTCCTCGGGCAGGTTCACGCCCTCCCAGCGCGTCGTGTGCACCAGACGCCGCACTACGCCGTCGTCGTCGATGGCGCCACCGGCCGCGACCGCACCGGCTCGCAGGCGGTCCGCCGAACCGCCCGCCTCGTCGAGCGCCTCCAGCACCAGCGCCGCCGCGTCGTCAAGCGTGACCTGCGGATCCTGGTAGGCGCGCAGCGGCCGGTACGCCCGGCCGAGGATCCGGCCGCGTACGTCGGCGACGACCGCGGACGCGTCCAGGGTCGTGATGCGCACGGCCGCCAGCAGGGCGTGTTCGGCCCGCAGCTCGTAGCGGCGGGCCGGGCGCCCGGCGCAGCCGCTGGTCGGCACCCGGTCCAGCTCGGTCACCCAGCCCGCCTCGACGAGCGAGTCGAGGATGACCTCGATGGTCCGGCGGGAGAGCCCGGCCCCCTCGGCGAGCTCGGTCAGCGTCATGGGCCCGGCCGACACCGCCAGCGCGCGCAGGATGACCGAGGTGTTGATGCGTCGGACGGCGCTCTGGTTCATCCCGGACACGTACATGGGGATCACCGCATTCCCGTTCCGGCGACGCCCTGCACGAAATAACGCTGCAGGAACAGGAAGAGTACAAGCACCGGCAGCATCACAACGATCGCGCCGGCCAGCAGCAGGCCGTAGTCGGTGACATGCGCCGCAGCCTGACTGGTGGCGGCCAGGCCCACGGGCAGTGTGTAGCCGGACATGCTCTGGGCGACGATCAGCGGCCAGAGGAAGTTGTTCCACGAATTGAGGAAGGACATGATCGTGATCGTCGCGACCGCGGGCCCGGCCAGCGGGAGGAAGATCCCGAAGAAGATCCGGAACTCGCCCGCGCCGTCGATCCGGGCCGCTTCGAGCAGCTCGTCGGGGATCGACATCGCGTACTGGCGCATGATGAAGACCGACAGCGGCAGCGCCAGGCTCGGCAGCGCGATACCGGTGAGGGTGTCCGCCAGGCCCAGGTCGACCGTGATCACGAACTGCGTGACGAACACCGTGGTGAGCGGCACCATCATCGCGCCCATCACCGCGGCGAAGGCGATCCGCCTTCCGGCGAAGTCGAGCTTGGCGAGCGCGTAGCCGGCGGCCGACGCCGCCACGATGTTGCCGGCCACCACCATGACGGCGACCACGACGCTGTTGGCCAGGAACCGGCCGAAGCCCTCGGTCGCGAACAGCCGCTCGAAGTTGCCGAAGGTGAGGTGGTGCGGGAGCCAGGCACCGGGGTCGGAACGGATCTCGTCGAGGCCGCGCAGCGAGCCGCTGATCACCCAGACGAACGGAAGCAGGGTGAGCAGCGCGCACAGCACCAGCGCGCCGTACAGCAGGGGCCGGGCGACGGACCGGCGGCGTACGCCGGTCATGCGCGGGGCCTGAGCAGCCGGAACTGGACCGCGCTCACCAGCATCACGAGCAGGAGCGTCACGAAGGACGCGGCCGAGGACATGCCGAACTCGCCGACGCCGAACTGGTGGTAGGTGTACAGCGCCACCGACTCCGTGGATCCCAGGGGGCCGCCGTTGGTGAGCAGGTACGGCTCGTCGAAGACCTGAAGGTAGAAGACGGTGAGCAGGACCGACACCATGAGGGTGGTGGGCCGCAGCAGCGGCAGGGTGATGCGCCTCAGCTGTTGCCACCGGCCCGCCCCGTCGAGGGAGGCGGCCTCGTACACGTCCTGCGGGATCGCCTGCAGGCCGGCGAGGAACAGCACCATCGCGGTGCCGAAGTTGCGCCATACGCCGAGCAGGATGACCACCGGCATCGTCAGATTCGGGTCGTCCAGCCAGTTCGGCCCGGCGAAGCCGACGGCGCCGAGCACCTTGTTGACGGTGCCGCTGGCGTTGAAGGCGTACTGCCAGATCAGGGCGACCGCCACGATGTTGGTGACGACCGGCGCGAAGAAGACCGTACGGAACACGCCGCGCATCCGGCGAATGCCGGAGTTCAGCGCGAGGGCCAGCGCGAGTCCGGTCCCCATGGTCAGTGGCACGCCGACGGCGACGAAGACGGCGGTGTTGAGGATGTCCCGCAGGAAGCTCTGGTCCTGGAACAGGCGGAGGTAGTTCTCAAGTCCGGTGAAGTCCACCGCGAACGGATGGCGCAGATCCGCGCCCCGCAGGTCGGTGAGGCTGAACGCAAGCGCGGCGACGGTGGGGATCGCCGTGTAGACCAGGAACACCACGGTGAACGGCGCCAGGAACAGCCAGGCGACGGCCGTTCGACGCGCGGCGCCCCGGGGACGACGCGCTCTGCGCGGCGCCCCCGGGAGGACGGTGACGGTCATCCGCGGGTCACTCCGTACCCGTGCCGAGGCTCTCGGCGTACGCCTGGAGGTTCGCGGCGGCCTTCGCGGCGGTCTCCTTGCCCTTGGCCACGGCCTCCATCTCCTTGCCCAGCCGGGTCGCGACCTGCGGCCAGGTGCTGACCTGCGGGAACGCCTTGGTGTTCTTGAGCTGCGTCAGGAAGGCGTCCAGCAGCGGCTGGCCCTTGATGGCGGTGTCGTCCCAGGCGGAGACGACCGCCGGCAGCGAGCTGTACGCCTTGTACTGCGAGACCTGGGTGCCCGGCTCGGCCATGTACCGGATGAGCTTCCAGGACGCCTCCGCGTTGCCGCTGCCGGCGAGCACCCCCCAACTGCCGCCTGCGGAGAAGGAGGTGCTGCCCGAGGCTCCGGCCGGCAGCGGCGCGGTGGCGACATGGGACGCCGTCCAGCCGGTCTTCTTCGCGGCGGTGTCGAGCTGGCCGACGACCCACGGGCCGGTGATCATCGTGGCGGTCTTGCCGGAGACGAAGTACGGCTGCGCGTCGAGGAAGGTGGGCCCGGCGGTGTCGGCTATCCCCGAGGTGTAGAACGACGCGTTGTACTTGATCGCCTCGGTCATCGCCGGCGTGTCGAGCGTCCACTTGCCGGCCGAGGACAGCAGCGAGCCGCCCGCCTGCCAGGCGTACATCGCCGCGTCCTGGCCGTTGAAGATGTCCCAGCCGATGTCGGCGCCGAGGCCGTGCGCGGCGCCGGCGCCCTGGAGCGCCTTGAAGAACGGCACCATCTCGTCCCACGTCTTCGGCGCCTCGACGCCCGCCTTCTTGGCGAGGTCGGAGCGGTAGACGAGCGCGTAGGTGTACGCGTACCAGGGCACCGTGTACGCGACGTTCTTGACCACACCCGCGTCCCACAGGCTCTTGAAGAAGTCGTCCGGGTCCACGAGGCCGTCCGGAACGGGCCGCAGGATCGACGGATCGAGGAACTGCGCCTGCGACTCGGGGAAGAACTGGGCGACATCGGGCCCCTTGCCCGCCGCGATCGCCGACTGGAGCTTGGTGTAGTAGTCGGCGTTCGGGATCAGCGTGAACTTCACGTCGAGGCCGGGGTTCGCCGCCTTGAAGGGCTTGAGGACCTTGTCGAGCACATCGGCGTCGCCCTGGGCGGCCCAGACACTGACGGTGCCGGTGGCCGGGGAGCTGTCGACGGGCTTGGCGGTGGCTGCTGCGGCTGTCTCGTCGCTGCGGCCGCAGCCCGCCAGGGCAAGGCTGCCGAGGAGGGCCATGCCGCCGGTAAGCCGTAGGGCACCGCGTCTGGAGAGGTTGGACACTCGGGTCTCCTGTCACATGAAGGCGCTATGGACCTAATGCGGCCGATGAGTCCGATGAGTCCTGTGCGGCCGATAGTGACGGTATGAATGCCGTGTTTCGGCCGCATGCCGGAGCTATCACGAATAATTTCGGAACTTGTAGCGAAATCGATTTCGTCACTTTTGGTAACGGATTTCGGGTGATTGTCTCCGATTTATGCGGCTGGTGACGAGCGGATCAATTACATTGCGTCACGCACGAAGGTCAGTGCCGGGCGAACTGGACCCGGGTCGGCTGCACGACATTCGGCCGCACCGTGATCCCGCTGATGGTCAGTCGTTCCCCGTAGATATCGGTGACCCTGATAGCGGCGCCGCACCCGGTGCCGTCCTCGGAGAGGAAGTAGTTGTAGTCGGTGCGGGCCAGTTGACGCCAACCGCCGCCGGCGCCGACCTCCAGCCGCGCTACCGGATTGCGGTGGCCGATCACCTGGATGCCGCACCAATAGCGGCTGGAGCCCGTCTTGTACCGGACCGAGACCGTGTCGGACGTCGCGGGGCTCAGCAGGCTCCAGGTGACCGCGATCCGGCCGGCCGAGGGGACGGCAAGTTTGGCGAAGGCCTGTGCGCTGAGGTCGAGTTGCCCGGGTGCGCAGGGCAACGGGCACTCGTTGACGATCCGGACCGTGACGGAGGCGCCGCCGGCCGTGCGGACGAGCACATACGCCCCGCATGCCTTGGACGACTCGTAGTCGGTGGTGTTCATCGCCGCGACCATGAGGTCGGCGCTCGGGCCGAACAGGCAGGCGCCGTCACCGTTCCCGGCGTCGTAGAAGGTGGCGACGCCCTGGTAGGCCACCTTGGGCCGGATCCGTCCCGCCAGCGGTGCCGCGGCGGACGCCGTCCGCGCCTTCGCCGTGGCCGACGGCCGCGCCGGGGCGGTGGTCGCACCGGCCGACGCGGTCCGCGAGCCCGACGCGGTCGGGGACGCCGACGTGGTCGGGGACCCGGTGTCCGCGGTCGGGGACGCTGTCACGGTCGGCGCGATGGCCTCGGCCCCGGCGACGGGCGTGGTCGCGGTATCCCCGGCATCGGCCTTGCCGTCGGGGAGGAACCCCATGACCAGCCAGACGACAAGGCCCGTGGCGACCAGCGCCAAAGGCATGCCCGCCATCAGCCCGAGCCTGCGCCTACGGTTCCGCTCGGCCCGCCTAGTTGCCCTCATGCCTCTCAGTGGCCGCGGGAGGCGAAAAGGTTGCCGGCCGGTTGCGCGAAGTCTGGCTGCCCGGGGTGCGTACGAACAGGAACGCCGAGCATGCCCGACGCGACGGCGCGGACCAGCCGGGTGGCCAGGCCGAGTTCGATGGTGCGGGGCAGGAAGGGGCCCGAGGACGAGGACGACGACGAAGGCGTGCGTCAGGAGGCCGTCAGCCCTGACAGAGGGCGCTGCGGCAGGTCGTACAGAGTGCGCTGCTGACACGGAGCAGGTCGATGTGGCGGGCCAGGTACGCCGCGGCGCGGCCGTGACGCCGCCATGCGGTCATCCCGGGGCCTGCGTACATCGCCGTCACCGTCACCATTCCGCCCCGTGGGGGCCTCGCGCCGTCACCTGGGGCCACCCCACCGCTATGCGAAGGTTGCCGGTCAGCTGCGCCGAACCGAAGGTCGGTAACGGGAGAAATGTCAACGGCGTCTCATCCCGGACGCCTTCTTGACCGTCCATCGGGCCGCGCTCACACTGATGTACGACGGTCACGATTGTCAGCGCTCGCCGGGCAGGAACCCCTGCTCGGTGGGTCATCGGCCCCGGCCCGCTGACAGGCAACCCTTCCACCGCGACGGGGTGCCCCGGGTGACGACCAGGTTCCGCCGGTGCGGTGGGGCAAGTGCGGTCTCGCATCCCGCGAGGCCCGAGGACGGGACCGGCGCAGATGCCCAGGACATCGCATGACTTCCCGCCGACGCCGGCACCGGCGTCGACGCCGCTGCCGCGCCCGCGCCTGCTGACCAGGCGCCGCCACATCGATCTGCTGCGTCTGCGCAACGGCTGCTCTCCGACCGTCTGATCCGAAGGGTCCGTACGGTCCGCAACTACCGCACCCGTGGAGACAGCCATGTCCGAGACGTCCACCTCCCTGCGCTTCCGCGACCGGATCGGCGCCGGTCCGAGCCTCGGTTTCTACCCCGCGCCGCACCGCTACCACCTGTATCTCTCGCCCGGCTGTCCGCTCTCGCTGCGGGTCTCCATCACGCTGCGGCTGCTCCGGCTGGAGCACTCGGTCGGCACCACCGTCCTTCCCGCCCCGGCGGGCACCTGCGACGCGCTCGCCGCGGACGCACTGCGCACGGCCTACGAGACCACCCGTCACCACTACGACGGTCCGCTGACCGTGCCCGCGCTGTGCGACCGGTGGAGCGGACGGGTGGTCAGCAATCACACGTCCGACATCCTCGACGACCTCGCCCTGCACTTCGCCGACCCGGACGACACCGCCGCGCCACAGCTGCGGCCGGACGCCCTGGCCGCCGACATCGACGCCATCCGCGAGCTCCTCGACGCGGACCCCCTCCAGGACGCGACGCTGGATCTGCTGGACGGCCAACTGGCCTCGGGGCCCTACGTCCTGGGCGCGGCGCTGACCGCCGCGGACGTGGATGTGTGGGTCGCCCTCGCCCACCCGGACACCGCCGCAGACGCCCTGCGGCGCGTCGCCGGCCGCGAGCGCCTCCGGTCGTACCTGCGGCGGCTGAGCGTTCACCCGGCCTTCCACACCGATCCGAAACCGGAGGGAGAGCGGGAACACACCGCTCATGATCCGTGTTCAACCGAGAACAGTTGTGTCGGGGACCAGAGCCGGGTTGCGGTGACGGCCGCGTGAGCCAACCGGGACGGAGGTGACGGCAGTGCGGGGAGCCCTTCAGCGGCCCATGGTCACCACCAACACCTTCTCGCGGCGGCACATCGATCTCCAGCGTGTCGCCGCCGCGCTGTGTCCGGCCTGCGAAGACGTCGCCGCGCGGCGCACCACCGCCTGAGCGCTCCCGCTCGCTTTCGCCTTTCCATCCGCTTCATCCGCTTTTCGCCGACCCTCCACCCCGACTGACGCACGGGCGCGGACGTCCTTCGGCATGCTCACAGGAAGCAGTAGGCCCATGCCCCGAGCACCACACGCACCCCTCCACCTGGCCGTCGCCCTCGACGGCGCCGGCTGGCATCCCGCCGCCTGGCGCGAGCCCGACGCCCGGCGCGACGAGCTGTTCACCGCCGGCTACTGGGCCGATCTCGTCGCCGAGGCCGAGCGGGGCCTGCTGGACTTCGTGACCATCGAGGACTCCCTGAGCCTGCAGTCCTCCCGGTACGCGGGGCCGGACGGGCGCACCGACCAGGTGCGGGGGCGCCTCGACGCGGTGCTGATCGCCGCGCGGGTGGCGCCGCTGACCCGGGCGATCGGGGTGATCCCGACCGCCGTACTCACCCACACCGAGCCGTTCCACCTGTCGAAGGCGATCGCCACCCTGGACTACGTGAGCACCGGACGGGCCGGGATCCAGGTGCGCGTCTCGGGACGCGCCGACGAGGCCGCGCACTTCGGCCGCCGCACGCTGCCGGGCCTGCCGGGGCCGCGCATCGAGGACCTGGCCTCGGCGGCGGGACAGGAACTGCTCAACGAACTCTTCGACGAGGCCGCGGACTACGTCGAGGTGCTGCGCCGGCTCTGGGACAGCTGGGAGGACGACGCGGAGATCCGGGACGCCGCCAGCGGCCGTTTCATCGACCGCGACAAGCTGCACTACATCGACTTCGAGGGCAAGCACTTCAACGTCAAGGGCCCCTCGATCACCCCGCGCCCGCCCCAGGGCCAGCCGGTCGTGGCGGCGCTGGCGCACGCGAGCGTCCCCTACCGGCTGATCGCCCGCTCGGCCGACGTCGGGTTCGTCACGCCGCACGACGCCGACGACGCCCGGAACATCGTCGCCGAGATCCGCGACGGACAGGCCGCCGCAGGCCGCGCCGGTGAGACGGTGCACGTCCTCGGCGACCTCGTGGTGTTCCTCGACGACGACCCCGCGGCCGCCGCCGACCGCAAGGCCCGCCTGGACGAGCGCGCCGGCGCCGAATACCGCAGCGACGCCCACGTCTTCACCGGGACCCCGGACCGGCTCGCCGACCTCCTCCAGGAATGGGCCGAGGCCGGACTGACCGGCTTCCGGCTGCGGCCCGCCGCCCTGCCCCACGACCTGGAGCAGATCACCCGCCGCCTCGTGCCCGAACTACAGCGCCGCGGCGCCTTCCGCACCGCGTACGAGGCCGGCACCCTGCGCGCGCTGCTCGGCCTGCCCCGCCCCGCCAACCGCTACGCCGCCGCGGGCGAAGCCGCGAACGCCGCCGTCTCCGCCTGAATCCGGAAGGACCGTACGACGACCATGAGCAAGCCGCTCAAGCAGATCCACCTCGCCGCACACTTCCCCGGCGTCAACAACACCACCGTGTGGAGCGACCCGCAGGCCGGCAGCCACATCGAGTTCAGCTCCTTCGCGCACTTCGCGCGGACCGCGGAGCGCGCCAAGTTCGACTTCCTGTTCCTGGCCGAAGGCCTGCGGCTGCGCGAGCAGGGCGGGCAGATCTACGACCTGGACGTCGTCGGACGCCCCGACACCTTCACCGTCCTGGCCGCGCTGGCCGCCGTCACCGATCGCATCGGACTGACCGGCACCATCAACTCCACCTTCAACGAGCCCTACGAGGTGGCCCGCCAGTTCGCCAGCCTGGACCACCTCTCCGACGGCCGCGCCGCCTGGAACGTCGTCACTTCCTGGGACGCCTTCACCGGCGAGAACTTCCGCCGCGGCGGCTTCCTGCCGCAGGAGGAGCGCTACTCCCGGGCCAGGGAGTTCCTGGCCACCGCCAACGAGCTCTTCGACTCCTGGCACGGCGACGAGATCAGCGCCGACCCGCAAACGGGCGCCTTCCTGCGCGACGCGCGGGCCGGGGCCTTCCGCCACAAGGGCCAGCACTTCGAGATCGAGGGGCAGTTCAACGTCCCGAGCAGCCCGCAGGGCCGCCCGGTGATCTTCCAGGCCGGCGACTCCGACGAAGGACGCGAGTTCGCCGCGTCCGATGCCGACGCGATCTTCAGCCGCTACAGCACCCTCGACGAAGGACAGGCCTTCTACACCGACGTCAAGGGCCGCCTGGCCAAGTACGGCCGCACCCACGACCAGTTGCTGATCCTGCCCGCCGCGACCTTCGTCCTGGGCGACACCGACGCGCAGGCGCGCGAACTGGCCCACGAGGTGCGCCGCCAGCAGGTCAGCGGAGCCACCGCGATCAAGCACCTGGAGTTCGTCTGGAACCGCGATCTGTCCGGGTACGATCCGGACGGACCGCTCCCCGACATCGACCCGGACCTCGGCGAGCACACCATCGCCCGCGGCCGCGCCCAGGTGCGCATGTACCGCGATCCCCTGGCCATCGCCCGCGAATGGCGCGAGCGCGCCACCGCCAACAACTGGTCGATCCGCGACCTGGTCATCGAGACCGGGACCCGCCAGTCCTTCATCGGCTCCCCCGCCACCGTCGCCCGGACCATCGACGAGTTCGTCCAGGCCGACGCCTCGGACGGCTTCATCCTCGTCCCGCACATCACCCCCGGCGGCCTGGACGCCTTCGCCGACACCGTCGTCCCCCTCCTCCAGGAACGCGGCGTGTTCCGTACCGAGTACGAGGGCACCACCCTGCGCGACCACCTCGGCCTCGCCCACCCGGCCAACCTGCGGGCGGCGTCGTGAAGTTCCTGGCCATCACCCTGATCGTGCACGCCCCCGACCCGGTGACCGGCGTGCGGAAGTCCACCCAGGACCGCTTCCGGGAGGTGATCGGCAACGCGCTGCTCGCCGAGGAGCTGGGCTTCGACGGCTTCGGCGTCGGCGAGCGCCACGAACGGCCGTTCATCTCCTCCTCGCCCCCGGTGGTGCTCAGCCACCTCGCCGCCCTCACCAAGCGGATCCGGCTGTTCACCGCCGTCACGACGCTGAGCCTGCTCGACCCGGTCCGGGCGTACGAGGACTACGCGACGCTGGACCACCTCTCCCAGGGCCGCCTGGAGCTGATCATCGGCAAGGGCAACGGAACCGCCCAGCGCGAGCTGTTCCATGTCACCCCCGAGGACCAGTGGGACCGCAACGCCGAGTCGTACGAGGTGTTCCGCCGGATCTGGCGGCAGGACAAGGTGACGTACCCGACGCGCTTCCGCCCGGAGCTGACCGGTGCCGAGGTCTGGCCCCGGCCGCTCCAGCAGCCGGTACGGGTCTGGCACGGCAGCGCCACCAGCAGGGAGTCCGTGGACCTCGCCGCCCGCTACGGCGACCCGCTGTTCTCGGCCAACGTCACCAACCCGATCGAGCCCTACGCCGAGCTGATCCGTTATTACCGGGAACGCTGGGCGCACTACGGCCACGACCCGGCGCTGGCCACGGTCGGCGCGGGCACGGCCGGCTTCTACGCCGCCCGCACCTCGCAGGAGGCGATCGCCGCCTACCGGCCGGTCTTCGAGGGCCACTTGGCCTTCCAGAAGCAGCTCGGTCTCGAACCGGTCTTCGCCACCCTGGAGGACTTCGTCGAGCGCAGCTCCGCCCTGATCGGCAGCCCCCAGCAGGTGATCGAGAAGGTGCGGCGCTACCACGAGAGCTTCGGCCACACCGTGCTGCACCTGCACGCCGACGCGGGCGGCCTGACCGACGCCCAGCACCGTGACAGCCTGGAGCTGTTCCAGTCCGACATCGCGCCCACGCTGCGCCGTGAGATCCCCGACCCGCC
>Ga0307517_10012360_pt1 | contig 11728 bp, 12 predicted proteins | sample 23_EM_MG_FD_194515 | JGI IMG/M metagenome (GOLD analysis project Ga0307517, IMG submission 194515) | Populus trichocarpa ectomycorrhiza microbial communities from riparian zone in the Pacific Northwest, United States - 23_EM | ecosystem: Host-associated > Plants > Roots > Unclassified | place... | reverse complement strand
CTCCTTGTCTTGCCCCCTCTCGTTGTCATCGTTTTCCCTCTCCATTGTTGTCCTTGCTCTCGTTGTTGTCCTTGCTCTGGTTATCATCTGCTCTGGTTATCATCCGCTCTCATCGTCATCCTCGGCATCCTTGGGTTCAATTCCCGTGTCCCAGCTGTATTGTCGATGGCTTCGTTACCACCCCTCCCCTCCTTTCTCCTTCATTTCCTTTCTCCTTCATTTCTACTTTATTGCCTCTTCTCCAAGTCTCCCTCACCTCCTCTCTCCCTTGCCTCGCTCTCGTCTCCTCTTTCCTCATTTCGTCTCAACTCCCTCGCCACTTCTCCCTTGTCTCAATGCCCTCGCCCTCGCTCTTGACACCTCACCCCCGTCTTGACGTGCTCGCCCTCCTTATCCCCCTCATCCTTGTCTCTCGATCATAATCGATCGATGGTGTCGTTGTTGAGGTGGTGGTGGTGTGGATTGCTACGGCTAGTCATTGTTGTTGAGGTGGTCACAGCCGTTACGCCTCATCGCCCTCGGCGTCGAGGTGGTCGTGGTCGTTGTAGTCGCTACGCTGCTTCTTTTCCATCGTCGTCATTGGGCTGCATGCGTCGTCGATGTGAGAATGAACCACCCACATCCCTTTGGAAAGGGGAGGGACTGTGGCTGTGACCTCGCTTCTGAGGGACCTGAGAGGGTCTTGAGGGAGCCCACATCCTTCAATAGAGGGGAGGGGCTTGTCTCCGGGGTGATAGGTGAAGTTGGAGGCGGCAAGGGCTAGGACAGAGGTGGTGGTGGGGGATGGTGGTGGAGGAAGGAGAGGGAAATGAACGAACATTAACCGTGATGCGGTTGATGTTGCATTCAAACTCCGCTCTCCCCTCATAGATAGCGTTCGATATGAATGTTTATGAGCCCGATAGTACAATAAAAACTTGTTTTATTTTGTAAGTATTTCATAAATGTTGGATCCAAAATTTGAAGGAGAAATACACAGAATTGAAGATGTTATTTGGGAAATATGCCAAAATGGTACTAACTACCATCCCCTTTGCAAATTCACTACTATAGACTGTATATTATTTTAAAAGTAAAGTAGAATATGATTTTAGTGCACTAATAAATCACATTTAGATAGTTTGGCCGGCGTAACTGGTCGTTGTGGAAGCTGGAATGACCAATATTCAGTTATGGACCATAATGAATTAAAATCATAATACAGTACTATTTCTATAAAATACAGAGATAATAATAGAGAATTCGCGAACGGTATGGTATTTACCACCATTTTAGCATGTTTCTTAAATAACATGCTCAATTCTGCGCATTTGAGCCCAATATTTTAGATCTTACATCTTTCACACATTTATAAAATAATACAACTTTTATTTCATTATCGGGTGGAGAAGCGTTCATATCGAATGTTATCTTTGCGGAATAGCGGAGTTTAAAACAGACATCAACCCCATCACGGGTTGATGTTCGTTCGATCTCTTCCAACACCTCCTCCTTTCCACCACCATCCTTGCCCTCGTCCTTGCCCTCAATGCCTCCAACTTCGCCCATCGACCCGGCAACGATCCCCTCCCCTCCATTGAGGGACGAGCTCCTTTAGCACCGCTTCGGCTCCCTCAGAAGCGAGGATGCAGCCCCCACCTGCCCCTCCCCTTTCCAAAGGGATGTGGGTGGATTAGCCTCTCTCGACGGAGGATCCGGGGAGAAAGGATGATGAGGGGGACTGGTGAAGTGGGAAGCCCCAGGGGTGAGTTGCAAAATGCGAGCCACGACATTTGTCATGGTTTGTTTTCGGTATCCCTCTTTTCTTCTGCCTCACTGACCCCTCTATCCTGCCACTAGGACGACACGAGACCCTGAAGCTACAATTATGAGGGGCAACATGATTACAAAGACAGGATAAAACGACAACAAGGAGGAAGCGGAAAGGGACCAGAGAAGAGAGGGGAGGACAATGATGAGGGGGCGAGACCATGAGGAGCAAGGGAGGAAGTGTGAGACGAGTAGGAGGAGGACAGTCGAAATGAGAAGGAGACGGAGGGGTGAGACGACAAGGAAACCAACGACGGTGAGTCAAGACCAACGACGGTGAATCAAGACCAACGACGGTGAATTGAAACCAACAACAGCAAATCGAAACCAACGACGGCGAATTGAAACTAATGACAGTGAATTGAAACCAACCGAGGCAGGCGAAGAGGAGCAATGATGAAGAGGACAAGGAGGTTCTGCGAGGAGGAAGGATCGATGACCAACCCAACACGAGGAGGAGGAAGAGTCGGCCCAACACCATGAGGAGGAGCGCGACCCGACATGACGACGACGGCGACTGCAGCACAACGGCGACATGACGACAATCAGGTGATAGGCGAAACCGGCGGGCGGAATAACGGAGCAAAGCTATACAGCTCTGCTCCTGGTTTTTTTAATTTCTTTGTATAATACTTGTACGTACTTGTACCTAAGCCTTAGCATGTGGGCATTCAATAAAATCTTCCTTTGTTAGCTCGCATGAAATCTTAAGGTGTTATCTAAGATAAGACCAGCACTTCGTCCTCAAAAAAAATTCTCCAAGTTTGAAAGATAAGATAATATGATGCTTGAAAATGTCATCCAAAGCTGTGCACCCTGAGGCAGGAATGGGTGGGATAGGCATAGATATTGGTGGTCGGCAATCCCCGATAGTGCCGTGGCGGAGCCGCGTCACGTTCTGTCACACATTCCATCACAAAACCTGGTACACATGTTTCTCGACCAGTTCTTGACCGTTTTCCACAGAATTTTCGATGTATATAACATGTATTTACCTAAGTAAAGTATATTCAGTGGTAATTTAAAGCCTAGAGTGAATTAACAAGTCTAGATAGTACATAATTGTGGCTAGGTATGTGACTAACAGTTTAATTGTCCTTATCAGTGCCCTCCTCTTCATTGCTTCCACCAGATACATTGTCATAATCCTCAAAATATTCCCTATCATCCTCCCTTTCATCTTCCACTTCCATAGTGGAGAATAACTGCCATTTCCCCTCCTGAAATTCACTAATAGCACTGTTGGAAACCGTTCCAAGGTGACCTTGGGAAAAGATAAGTGACAGGGGCTGGAATCGAACCAATGACCTCCAACTATATATGCCAGTGCTCTAAACCATTGAGCTACCAAGTCGATAAGATAGTGGCTACAGATATCCAACAAGCATCATTAAGAACATCTTTCAACACACCAACCTCTGAATACCTTGAGACACCTTTGGGACATGGAGCACCTTCCCTCTTGAAAGCATCAAATTGGTCTCTGAGTTTTTCCCCTTTCAATTTCATAATTTCCTCTATATTGAATTGGAGTACAACCTGGGAGATTTGATTTGCAAGTTCAGCAGCTTTTGCATTTTTTTTTTTTAATAGCCATCTTTTTGGCAATTTTCTCCTCCTGTAATTTGACTATGTCCATCAATCTGTCCTTTTCTGAGGTGTCTTTCTGTCTAGCAAGTTCCCGGACATATTTGTGAGTGTCTTCTGTGAACATTTCATCCATAAATGCTGCTGTGTTATTACGTGCAAACATTGTGCGTGTATTGTATTGGAGAAGAGTGAGCTGAGGTTGCCTGCGGATCATAACACGGAATTGTCCTAATGCTCCTTCATTAACATCATTGGTAGAGGGCATCCATGCTAAGTCTTTTTCTTCCTGAGTTGCTTCATCAATCAAACCTCCAGGCATATATTCAGATGTAAATCGTTTCCATGTTTCATGTGCCCCTTTACAAAATGCAACAAGAGCCTCCTTAAGGTGGGGAAATTCTGGTGCTAGTTGATTAATTTTTTCAACAACTTCTTTTAACCGCCAAGGTTTGCTATCAAATGTTCCTGTTTCATATGAAACATGTTTCCCAACCAGAAATGTAGGGTCTTCAGTTATTCGTACCATAAATGATTCAATTTTCTTGTTTAATGGTCCAAGATCCAATGCATTTGTGGTTGAGTCCTCATGTATTGCTTTCATATATGGATGTGAAACTGCTTGTGCATAAAGTGCCAATACAGCAAGTTCTGTCCGTGTTGGAATATCATTCAAGGCTTTAACCAAATTTTGTTCCATATGACTGTATCGAACTTTAGCTTTTTTCCTCTTGGCATATTCAAGGTACTCAAGGAAATCCTCGCGATATACAGTAAGTACAGCTGCTGCTTCACAATGTGATTGAAAGCGGTTGTTGGAAGTCCTTGGAAAAGTAAAATCAGTGTTATGCTTTTTTTTCCACCAGATACAGAATTGATCATGATGACCACTCTTATCATTCTTGTTATTCAGAATATCACCTGCAATTCTGGTGGCTTTAATAGCACCTCGTGAGGAATTTAGAACTGCTTGTTTAACAGACTCAGACTCATCAGCAGTTTTATCTGCAATGATTGCTGCATTGACTTTATTTGGAAGAAGAATAGGTTGTTCTAATCCATTTTCAACCCAAAATTTGCTAAGTGCAACATATCCACCAAGTAGAGTATTGAGGTCTTTATGGCAGCCACATCCCACCCAGACAAATAATTTGAATAGCCTTTTTTCACGATCAGATAACTTTTCAAATAAATCTTTACCAAGGTCAGTTGTAAGTTTTTCCAACATGTCTTCCTTGTGCTCATTTTTCTGTAATTCAATCAGCTTATCCCAAGCTTCCTGTCCTCCAACTTTATCTATCATTTCTTGATTTGCAGACAAAAATTGAGGCATAAGCTCATCAACTGAGTTATCCAGAATTCTTTTCTCTCCAAGAACCTGGTATGTTGCTTCTGTTTTCTTCTCTCCCATAAGGTCAAAATTCTTCTTCTCTTTTGCGCAATGATCAGTATGCATACCCACAAATTTAATATATATTTCCACCAGACGTGCAAACATATTTTTTTCTTTTGCCAATGGACTCTCATTAAAGATGTTGAAAAAATTTTGCAGTTAATCCCACTCTTTTACTGCTTCTTCACTGCTCCCATCAATTGTGCGCTGAAGTCCTAAAAATCGGGTGACCTGCTCCTTTTGGCCATTTGCACCTTCAACCTTGTAGTGTGCATGTCGAGAGTCATAATTCAAATTCTTATGAGCTGTCCCATCAGAGCTCAATGTAAGGGCTTCTGGGACATGCATTTCATACCCTAGCTGCAAGCATGCTGCAATATACCCCTCCTTGACAATCCGAGACACTGATCATGGACTAATACAACCAACAGCAGTACTTGGCTTGTGGGCCATTGCTTCGCATGGCATGTACGAGTCCAAACCTCACCTCAATCCAGAGAGTATAGTACAACTTATCAGGAAAATGTCTGGTTCGTCTTTGGGCGTCTTTAGCATCTTTCCAAAGACATAAAGATGCCAAAGACGCAAAGATGTCGCATCTAGGGTACCTAGTCTCGGAAAGACACAACATGTCTTTCAAAGATGGAGAGCATCTTTCAGAGCCATGTCCAAGTCTTTCCAAAGACTGCCTTTGTATAGTAGCTTACATCTTTCTAGTCTTCTGTCGAATGTCTTTGGTATCTTTGAACAGTTCCATTTTGTAAAAATAATTGATTCGTCCTCCGAAAATACTTCTACTCCTCATCCGATATCAATATGTAGTTCTCCTCAGCTGCAGGCTCCTCCATGTCGTAGTCTGAGCTCGCCTGAGATGACAGCAACTTGCTCCGCTTCCGCCTACAGCCCTCACTCAAAATGCGGCCTCCCGCACCGCCTCCAGAATGCTCTCCCAATGGCGATCTTTGAACGCCTTGATGGTAGGTACATATTGTGTCACCTGGCGATTGTTGACGTGCTTGGTGTGTCCATCTTTTCCTGTTACCTTTGTGATCTTGTCACCATAATTGTCCCCCAAGAAAAATCCCTTCGGAGACGAGGCGTCAAGGCCTTGACGTACACGCCAGTGGTCCAGGACTTGAATGTGTGTTCAACCTACGAAGTATTTAATTAGGGTTTGAATAATAAACGAAAGGTTGAAATCATACTGCCTGTATCGCAAGGATGAGCGCACCGACAGGCTTGACCTCCAACTTATCTACTGCCAGAACGTCATCGAACTCCGAAAAATGGGTGTGCACAAGCGTATACATTATAAGAATCGGCCCTGGGGGTATGGAAGGTATCGGTTGTGCTGACTCGGAGTGGATTATGTAAAAACGATAGGCATACCTTTTTGATGGGTTTTCCATCATCCTTCAAGTTTACTTCCCAGACTCTCCAATGAAATAGTACAGTAGGTGGCGTCTGTTAACCTCTGTGTAGAGCTGCACAAATTCGGCAATATCGGACTCGTTCGTAAACATGCCATCTAGATTTGACTCGATATACGTCTTGATGGCGTATGCGGTTTCATCCTTGTGTTTGGTGTTTCGTTCTTGCATTGGCCTAGGGCCACATACGTTGGCCTTGATTCAGCGTATTTGCAGGGTGTGGAAGTGGTTGGTGCATGTCCTAACGTGTTTTTGATGTTATCAGTAGCATGAAAGGTAGGTGAGGGGAGGTGAACCGATTACAGCTTGCCTCCTTGCATACCTTGTGCATCAGGAAAAGGCCACCTAGCTCTGGCTGTCTTTAGATGCTTTAGCTGTCCTAGAGCATCCTGAGACATCCTGGGATGTCTTGGGATGTCTCAGGATGCCCTAGGACTGCTAAAGCATCTAAAGACAGCCAGAGCTAGGTGGCCTTTTCCTGATGTGGGTCTCCTGTGTGTTTCCTACCTGCCCCAACCTACACCTCCCAATTCCATTGACATCAACATTGGTGGCCTACATCTCTCATTGGAGGGGAGAGGCCAGGTGGCAGCGAGTTTGGGGGTGGAGGGACCTAAAATAGATTAACACATACGTTAAAGGGGTTATAAATGAATTAATTACCCTTTCATGCATCTTGCCGCTTTCTTTGAGTCCGCGATGAAGGTTGAGAACAACAATAGACAGGTTTGAGGCGGCTGATCTCATTTTTGGGCAGAGTTTGAATTTGCTGCACACAACCCACTATGCCTGCCTCATGGGTGCGGGTTGGGTGAGGGTCACTAAATCGTGACCTGCAGGGTGCTGAAATATGGAATATGGGTGAAACTAACGAAATCCTTCCCGATGTGGTCAGCAGTAAACCCATCTGACTGCATATGGCAATATTGATCGGATCAAAGATGCGATCAAAGTTTGTAGAGCACCCCGTTAAACCATTCGCGATCAATTTGCAGGCCCAGGTGCTTATAAGAACGAATCCTCGTAAACTCGGACTCGTAAATTCCTGCTGTAGCCAAGACAGATTCAATGACATGCATAATATTCTTAGCTGAAACATTTGCTTGAATAAGGATGCGAACCAGATTTCGAGTATCTTCAGAGTAAGCACCCTTTTTTAGAAGATATAATGTGGTTCTCTCTTTTGTGACTTTAGCTTTAGTTCGCTGAATAACTCTTTCTCTGGCCTCAGCTGCACGAAGAGCTTTGCGTTTGAGGTCATAAACTTTAGTCCTTGACTCAGACAATTCACTACGTGTGAATTTGAGTTTTTGATGTACAAGTTCAAGATCAGAAGAAAATTGTGACATCATTGTTGATAGCCCACTTTGTAGGTGCTCATTAGCTGCAAGAATATCACCAACCCGCTGAGATGTATTTTTATTTTTCTTTTCAAGTTCTTTGATTTGTTTAATTTTTTCAACCTGATCTGTTTTTAATTCTGAGACTTTGTCATCAAGAACCTTTTTGTGCTTTACAGCACGCTGCCGTGCATGGCGCTCAGCCCGCAGATCTTGATAGATATTTTTCTGCTTCTGGGTTACTGCATTTACTTGAGACTCCAAGTTTTTTATCTTGTCTCTAGCTTTATCAAGTTGAATTGTGGTTTCAGTTTGCTTGGTTTTAGCTTGTTCTAGCTCAAGCACCAAACTATCAATTTTAGACTGAGCAGCATCAAGATCATGCTGGGCATGAGATAGTGCACTCTCAAGATCAGGCTTATTTGCAGGTGAGGCCTCACATGCCTTTTGCAAATTTGCAGCTTTGGCAGCAGCACCTCTTTTTAGAGGCATCACAATAGCTTGCCACTCAGATTATAAACTTATAGCAGTAGACCAAGAGCTTGAGACCAACTTGAGACTACAGAATTTAAGATAAGATACAATCAACTGATTATTTTCAAAGAAAAAATGAAATTATTACTAACCCTGAAATAATCAAACTACCTGGGGCAGGACCTAGATGTAATTATGGTATGATCCAAGCAAGATCTAGAAAATCAGATGTGTTAGACATAAAAAACAAACAAAATAAGGGGTATTCCAAGGTTATCAGGGCCAATCAGCGCACCTTGTGGGCCAGAACACAGTAGGACCAAGTAGGAATTGGGGCAAAAGAAGTTTGGCAACAGATTGATTGAAGTACACATTTTTATACAAGGTAAGAATAGCTCAGAGGCTATTTTTGATGGGTGGAAGAAGAACTAACAATAGAACTGCTCCAATTCCCACAGAAATATTCCAAGCCACTAACAAAATATTATTTTTTTGTCATTCCAAACAAATTGTATTTGTCAGATTTTTTTTTTCATTGCCCATATATGGAAATATCGCAATTTTAAGGGTCTATCTTCGCAACTATGATCTAAAAAAAAAAAACTCTCAATAACATTTGAAGATATTACAACCGTTTGCGAAAAGGTTGGCACTACCAGATTCGGAAATAAACAAAACACACCAAAACCCAATCTTAGGGTTTGGCTCATACATGGCTCATCCCCCAGTAACTGGGCCATTTCTCATCATAGAAAGAGTCTAATATTAGTAAAATACATTATTCCTACAACTTTCAGAGTGTTTTGAACCCAGAAGATCTCAGAATATGTATAAAATGACATCTGGCAAAACTAAACCCTAGATTCATTCTGGAAAGTCATCAATGCATGGCTAATGAGCTTCTGAGCGTGATTTGGGTCACAAAACTTTACCAAAGACTACAAAGTAGTCTCTTTTATGTTAAGAAGCATTTAATTTAATTGCTATGGCCTTTCAGCGTGCTAAAATGACAAAGTCCTAATTTAGGGTTTATGTTCATTTATTTACTTTCCGAATTTGGCAGTGCCAACCTTTTCGCAAACAGCTGTAATGGAAAAAGCATTTTGTCTCTGCAAAGGTTGTTGCCAAAATGATTTCTCATAGAGTTGTATTCATTTTGAGCAATAGGCTGATTTTGGCAGGGGATATCATGGTGGGGAAGGAACTATATATTCTGTGGACTACATATGTTTCATAGTACATTATTTCAAGCCTTAATATAAAGTTATGTCCATCAAAATGCTCAGAAGTTCGATGTGGAGCGCACAATCTGGGTGGGTCACTTATTTTTGGCATGTCACGCACGCGCATGCAGCGTTACGGTACATCACGCTGGCCAGGATTGCCGACCACCAATAGATATGTTATAACTACTCAGATATATATATATTTCTATGAAGAAAAAAAAGTCCCACATCCCCAACGACGAAGACAATCCTCAAGTGCCATGATTGATGACATGTTCTATTTATGGAACACATCATCCAAACGCGCCTGCTGCAATCCATCCCATCCCACCCCCCAATAACTATGGAAAGGGCGGGATAAATTTTTATGATTATGATAGACCATGAGTGCATTTTTTCCCCACCTGAAACACCCACTAAATGAGCCCAATAGCAAGGAAGCGCCTGGAGAGCCATGATTGATGATGCGTTCTATAATTAGCATGTGTCATCCAATGTCCCCTGCCGCCATCCATCCCGTCCCGCCCCCCGATGGCCAGGGAAAGGGTGGGATAAATTTTTGTTATTATACTAGACCCCGAATATGTTTTTTCCCCACCCGAAACCCTGCCAAATGCACCCAACAGTGAATAAGCGCCCCCAATATCAATTCTGGTGATGTTTACATGTGTTTACATACCCCCGCCCTACCAGAATTACCCCTTGCACCCCGCCCTCCTATTCCGGCACCCACGGCATCTAAAATATCCTATCCCGCTCCTACTAACAAACCCCACCCACCCCCGGCATCCCCAGCTATACATGCATGTGACTGAAATTTGGGTGGTAACCAGTTGCTGGTATAGATATATCAACCTTTTAACTAGTTGCTGATATATGATATAGAATTCTAGCCAACAAGGCTGGGTGTATCAACACGGGCATATCAACAGCAGACGGGCATATCAACACGGGCGTATCAACAGCAAACTGGCGTATCAACAGGGGCCATGCATATTGACAGCAGATGGGTGTATCGACAGCAGACGGGCGTATCGACAACGGCATATCGATGATGGGCATATCAACAACGAGCAGGTGTATTGATGATGGGGCATGTGTATTGACGTCGGGGCAGGCAATTCAACGGGGCATCGGCCACTGCATAACCAGTTTGCAGCGGTCCGGTCCGGTTATTTTGACTTTTGTAGAAAATGCTAACCGGTCTCAGTCTCGGTTAGAGCCACTGGGGCTCAATAACTGGACCGGACCAGACCTTTAAACACTACAGCAAAGACTATAATAATCACTTGAGGGAAAAAGGATAGGTGACGGTGAAATAAAGCAATGAACACCCAGGGATCATGGGTAATGTTAATGATGGACTACCAACCTAATCAATAAAAAGGACTGCCGGCACAGCGAAATATGAAAAGGGATGCACTGGTGGCACCGCAAGTTCACGCAAGGATGAAATTATCAGTCACAGCTGCTACTTGTGCAGTTCCAATAGAACCTGGTGTGGGTTGCTCACTCTCCTCATCTTTGACTGCTGTTGGATTCTCCCTTGATGATCCGGTGTCAGTAGGGTTGTCGCCTGCAGCCATTCGCCCCCGCCGTTGATCCGTTTCACAAGATGACTGCTTGATACTGTGTGCCATCTCCAAGAATTTGCCAAAGTCCATTTAAACTCCGACATCATGTGATCATGTTGAACTCTCACTGCAAGGAAGTTTCGACTGTTTCTTAACTTCGACTCTCTCTTTCCTTCTTCCAACATTCCACATCAACAACGATGTTCTAATGGTGTGTACTGTTACTCAGAGGTTCCTCACTTTATTTAGGTGGCACCCACATTAGCAACTAAATCTGAAAGTACTGCAGTAAGACTATCCTGTCGTATAATGAATGCTAACCAAATCATACCACAGCTGGTTATGCCATGTCGATCGCCAATACGGGCTGCGATGACACCGTGGTCCGTGGCAAAGCCCAATGCTGGGTGGAGAAGAATGAGATCTTAATAGGTGAATAGTGGTGAGACTAGATGGGGGTGATTATCCGTGCTTTGGTATGCAAGTCCAAGGTGGGCGTTGAGCATTGGGTATGCATCGACAGTGGTAGCTGAGGTAGTGGAAGTGGTGTTCAAACAGAAAGCGTCATTTTCAAGTAAGGATGAACTGCATATTGTAAGTTGAGTTTACATTGCATGTCGCACCAATTTGACTAATATTTTTTCCTCCCGGTTCGAATGCCCCTTGAGCAAAACGATCGCTAGGCCGTACACGGATATGCATTGGGATGCAAAAACTCATGGGTAGGCAGGCTCAGCTAGCCTTAGCCCACCAAGTGGAAAGTTATTCTCCATGTTGTCGTCGAGAAGATGGGTTGGTCGGCCGATGATGGTGGTGTAGAGGAAAGGAGCAAAAGTGGGGGGGCATTTAAGCCCTGTTCTTTGATCAAAATTCCGTGAGTCTGTTACTACTGTGG
>Ga0307517_10012359_pt1 | contig 11728 bp, 11 predicted proteins | sample 23_EM_MG_FD_194515 | JGI IMG/M metagenome (GOLD analysis project Ga0307517, IMG submission 194515) | Populus trichocarpa ectomycorrhiza microbial communities from riparian zone in the Pacific Northwest, United States - 23_EM | ecosystem: Host-associated > Plants > Roots > Unclassified | place... | reverse complement strand
CGCCAACAGATGTCTTGGCTTTGAAATTGGGAGCGGTATCTCCTAAGCGTAAACTCATAAAACTAAAATTTGAAGTTAAAAAATCGCTCATTCTGCAACGGGCGGACTGTAAAGATATTAATTCCCTATCAATGTGGTAGACTGAATGGTAAATTTTTCATTAAATCTCATCCGGCGCCTCCGGTCTTCCTGTTCAGAGTCATCCTGATTAGATCCCCCCTGCTCAGATCCATCCTCCTCAGATCCCTCCTGCCTTGACGATGGAATATTTACCGAAGCGGTTCTTCAGGTCGTCGATGGCCTTGTAGAGCTCCGTCTTCTTCCGGATATCCTCGAAGAGGTTCGTCTGTATGGCTTCGCCGGTCAGTTCGCTCAGCCGGACCCCGAGCAGCCGGATGGGCTCTCCCTTGCGGTATAGCTTGTGGAACAGTTCCTTAGCTTTCAGGATCAGTTCATCGTCGTAGAAGGTGTACGGGATGGTCACCTGCCGGGAAACGGTCTCGAAATCGGGATAGCGGATCTTAACGGCGATACATCCGGCGGTCTTATCGTCTTGTCTTAGCTCGTAGGCGACCCTTTCGGTCATGCGCACTAGTTCAGCCATCAGGAAGGTCATGTCTGTCTTATTCTCTTCGAAGGTATTTTCCGTGGAAATGGACTTTGACTCGTGGTAGGCGACGACTTCTCCTTCATGGATGCCCTGCGCCCTGTTCCACAAATCTAACCCGTATTTCCCAAACCGGCGCTCCAATTCCTGCATCGGGTAGGCGCCCAGGTCGCGGATGGTGCCGATGCCCAGTTCCTGCAAGGCCTTGTAAGTGTGCTCTCCTACGCCTGGGATTGCATTTACCTTTAGGGGCGCCAGGAATTCTTTCTCCCGTCCCGGGGGCACATGCAGGTAACCGTTGGGCTTGGCTTCGTTCGTGGCTATTTTGGCGACCATCTTGTTAGCGGCCAGGGCGAAGGATATCGGGAGCTTCGTCTCCCGCATGATCTCCTCCCGCAGGTCGATGGTCCATTGGTAGGGTTCGAAGAACCGGTCCATTCCCGTCAGGTCTAGATAGAATTCGTCGATAGAGGCTTTTTCGAAAAGAGGGGCCCGGGAGGCAATGATCTCCGTTACCCATCGGGAATACTTGCTGTATTCACCCCGGGCATTGCAGGTCACGATCGCATGGGGACAGAGACGCAGGGCTGTCTTCATGGGCATTGCGGAATGGATGCCGAATTTGCGTGCCTCGTAAGAACAGGCCGCCACGACGCCCCGCTCGCTATGTCCTCCCACCAGCAAAGGCTTGCCCTTGAGCGAAGGATCGTTCAGGCATTCGACGGACACGAAGAAGGCATCCAGGTCGAAATGGGCTATGATACGCTGCGATGGGGACATGGTCAGCGCGAATATACTAAAAATATTAGTTACCGGTACACATCCAGCAGGCCGTCCGGGAGGACGACATGCACCTGCCGCTTCTTTTTGTCCAGTTTCTGCAGGGTGGCCTCATGAATGGGGATAAGGGCCTCTTTTCCGCCCAGGTCGATGCGGCAGAGGAGTTGATGGGGCTGCTCGAAGACTTCCAGGATCTCGCCCAGGTCTTCGGCGCCCTGCCATAAATGGAAGCCTACCAGGGAGATGGGTGAGGATTTACCGGCAAATTGCACGAAATCCGCTTCGGAGAGCCATACCTCCTTCTGGAGGAGCTTACGGGCCGCTTCCTTGGTATCGATGCCCTCCAGCTTCAGGTAGACGTCCTCCGCCCCCTTTGCCCTCGTATGCTCGACGAACCAGGGCAGCATCTCCTCCTTCCTTTCTTCCAGGAACAGGGTCTTCAGGCCCTTAAAAGCCGATTTCTTACCGAGCCGGTGCTGGAGGATCAATTCCCCCTGCAACCCGAAGACGGCTACCAGCTTTCCGATATTTCGGTATTGATCGCTCATTCTACCTGGGATTAAAAAAAATTAGCAGGTGAGTAGGCTCACCTGCTAACGGGAATTTGATTGTTACATACGGTCCCTTCTGCCAGCCTAAGCCTGTGCAGGGCCGTTTTCGCCCTTTCTTTCCACCCTTCTCATGGGAGGACCGCCGGGACCCCTTCTGGGGTATTTCTTCTTGTTGTCTTCATTACGCTTCTTCAGCTGGGCTTCATGCTCGACATGCCATTTCTGGAATTTTTCCATGGCAGCGGCATCATCGAATAAACCCAGTTTCACACCGCGTAACAAATGCTTCAGGTAGAGAACACCCTTGTAAGACAGGATCCTACGTACCGTGTCAGTGGGTTGGGCGCCTTTGTGGAGCCAATCCAGTGCTTTTTGACGATCGAGTTGAACGGATGCAGGCACAGTCAGGGGATTGTAAGTGCCTATCTTTTGGATGAACTTGCCGTCGCGGGGTGCGCGTGCGTCGGCTACTACGATGAAGTAAAAAGGTCTCTTCTTAGACCCATGGCGTTGCAGTCTGATTTTAACTGGCATCTTAAATAGAAATTTAAATGCGTGAACAAATAAGGTTACTCCTAAAAAACTCCTCGAAAAACGAATTTTCGGATTGCAAATGTCAGAAATCCGCGAGTATTTACCAAAAATAATACATAGGGTTTTAAGGCCCTACTATGTTAATAATTTTTTTATGAACGGCTACCGGCGGCTAAAAGGGCCCTTTGCGCCCATGCCCATCGGCATCTTATTCATCATTTTCATCATTTGCTTCATCTGCTCGAACTGTTTGAGGAAGGCGTTGATATCGTCCAGGTTCTTCCCGCTGCCCCCTGCGATCCTTTTGCGGCGACCCTGGTCGATCACGTCGGGATTGGCGCGTTCGAAAGGGGTCATGGAGTTGATGATGGCCTCGATCCCTTTGAAGGAGTCATCGCTGATATCGATGTCTTTCACCGCCTTACCTACGCCGGGTATCATGCCGAGCAGATCCTTGATATTGCCCATTTTCTTGATCTGCTCCAACTGCTGCTTGAAATCCTCGAAATCGAACTGGTTCTTCCGGATCTTCTTTTCCAGCTTTTTAGCCTGTTCTTCATTGAACTGGTCCTGGGCCTTCTCCACGAGGGTGGTGATATCTCCCATTCCCAGGATCCGCTGCGCCATACGCTCGGGGTAGAATACGTCGAGGGTATCCAGCTTTTCCCCGCTGCTGATGAATTTGATGGGCTTGCTGACCGTGTATTTGATGGATAAGGCGGCGCCTCCGCGGGTATCGCCGTCCATCTTCGTCAGCACCACCCCGGAGAAATCGAGGCGGTCGTTGAAGGTCTTTGCCGTATTGACGGCATCCTGGCCGGTCATGGAGTCCACCACGAAAAGGATCTCGTTGGGATTCACCGCCGCTTTGATGGCCGCCACTTCCTGCATCATGGCTTCATCGACGGCCAGGCGGCCGGCTGTATCCACGATGACGACGTTCTTGTTCCTGCTCCTGGCCTCCTTGATGGCGTTGGCGGCTATCTGTACGGCGTCCTTACTCTCCGGCTCACTGTAAACATCCACGCCTATCTGGCCTCCCAGCACCTTCAATTGCTCGATGGCCGCGGGACGGTAGATATCGGCCGCCACCAGCAGGGGAGAAAGTCCTTTCTTGTTCTTGAGGTAATTAGCCAGCTTGCCGCTGAAAGTGGTCTTACCGCTACCCTGGAGGCCGGCGATGAGGATCACGGCAGGGTTGCCCTTTGCCTGCAGCTCGCTTTCACTGCCGCCCATGAGGTCGGCCAGCTCGTCCTTCACGATCTTCACCATCAGCTGCCCGGGACTTACGGCGGTGAGCACTTTCTGCCCCATGGCCTTTTCCCTTACGGTATCGGTGAACTCCTTGGCGATCTTATAGTTGACGTCGGCATCGATGAGGGCGCGACGGATATCTTTCACCGTCGCGGCGATGTTCAGTTCTGTGATCCTGCCTTCCCCTTTTATCTGTTTGAACGCGGATTCGAGGCGTTCGCTGAGATTTTCAAACATGTATCGTTGGTTTTACGAAAAGAACTGCAAATCTAACCTAAAATAGGCAGTTTAGCAACGATGGGGCGGCTGCGCTGTAAAAGCAGGGATAATTTCCAGTATGTGTGTGAAAGTGTATAGGTTAATTCCAAATAGCGCTGTTTATTTTCCTAAATGCCCAGGTAGCTCCGCAACATTTTCGAACGGGTATTGCTCCTCAGCTTCGTGATGGCCTTGTCCTTGATCTGGCGGACCCTTTCCCGGGTGAGATTGAACCGCTCGCCGATATCCTCCAGGCTCATGGGATGATCGACCCCAAGCCCGAAGAAGAAGCAGATGACCTCTTTCTGCCGCTCGGTCAGTGTCCTCAGCGAACGGTCGATCTCCTGTTTGAGGGATTCCGTATGCTCGATATTCGTTTCGGCCCTTTCCGCATTGGGATTTTCCAGTACGTCGATCAGGGTGTTGTCCTCTCCTTCGGATAAGGGAGTGTCCATGCTGACGTGACGGGCGGAGATCCCCAGGGTGGAAGAGACTTCCTCGATGTCCAGTTCCAGGACCTCGGCGAGCTCTTCGGCTGAGGGTTCGCGTTCGAACTCCTGTTCCAGCTGGGAATAGGCTTTCTGTATACGATTGGTAAGTCCTACTTTATTGAGGGGAAGCCGTACGATCCGGGATTGTTCGGCCAGCGCCTGAAGGATGCTCTGACGGATCCACCACACGGCATAAGAGATGAACTTGAAGCCGCGGGTCTCGTCGAAGCGCTGCGCAGCCTTGATCAATCCTAAGTTTCCTTCGTTGATCAGGTCAGGAAGGGAAAGGCCCTGGTTCTGATACTGTTTGGCAACGGATACGACAAACCGAAGGTTTGCCTTGGTTAGTTTATCGAGGGCGGGTTGGTCTCCCTGCTTGATGCGGATGGCGAGTTTCACTTCTTCTTCGGGACTGATCAGCTCGACTTTTCCGATTTCCTGCAGGTACTTTTCCAAGCTCTGCGATTCACGGTTCGTTATACTCTTCGTGATCTTGAGTTGACGCATACTCATAGGTGGAGGTCTTTAAAGGGTTTTTTTAGGTTTAGGCTTTAGTTACAATAGTCAGTTAAAAACGAATAATTAGGGCTTTTCTTATACCTTGAGTCGTCAGATAGTCTTATAGCTGTGAATAGCAATATACCCAATTCCACAAAAGAAACCAAGTTTTTTTTTGTAATTTATTGGTTATCAGTTTATTTAGGATAAAAAAGTATCAAGCTCCCCTCTTCCAGTTTCCTGCCGATCGGGTGAAAAAAAATTTTGATGGTTGATTTATTTTTTTATTATTGCACCTACCGTTCAATTCTTCCCAAAAAGGGAGTCCGGCGGGGGTACAGGTACCCTGGTAATTTCCAACATTGCGCAAGATGGCGATAGAACAGATTCCCGGGACGTTTGGTAACAAAAGATTCAATCGATTTATTAGATGAGTAAGAAACAGCTTTTCACGTTGGAATATCCGGTAAGGTGCTCTCCTTCCATTTTATATGATTTTTTAAGTACTCCTGCAGGTCTGCAGGAATGGTTTGCCGATAAAGTAGATGAACGCGATAATATCTTCAGCTTCTCCTGGAATGGCACGATCGACAAAGCCGAGGTCATGGAAAGCGAAACAGAAAAATACATCCGCTATCACTGGCTTCACGCGCCCAAAGAAGAGTTCTTCGAATTCCGCATAGAGAAATCCGAGGTCACGAATCAAACGATCCTCGTCATCCGGGACTTTGCCGATAAGAAAGAGATCAAAGACCAGAGCCAGCTTTGGAGCTACCAGGTGAAGGACCTGTTCCACCGGCTGGGGAATTAGGATGGTGAGTGGTCAGTAGTGAGTGGTGAGTTAAGCCTATCCCCCGGACCGTAATACTCCGATCACGGTATTATATAAACGCCCGATCTCTTCTTCGGCCTCGTTCCAGTGCTGCAGCCCGCATTTAGCGGAGAATTTCAGGAAGCCCGGCCGCGCGAACACCGCCTCCCATTCCTGCGCGGTCATGCCTTCCAGGGAACGGTAATTGCCTCCCTCCAGCTCATGCCTCCACTCGTCGCCGGAAACCCCGATATGGAAGCCGGCGGCGGCCAGCGCGGCGATATTTTGCTGTATAACGGGCAGATATAGCTGCTTAAATTTTCCCTTCAGGTGCAGGGTGACGCTGAAATAATGTCCCCACCAGAACATCGTCCGGATCGCGAAGATGTCTTCCTTTCCAAAGGACCTTGGATAATCCAGCACCACCCAGGGCATCCCCTTGTAATTCTCTCCCCGCGAGATCTTCGGTTCGGAAGGGACCAGCGCGTGAACAGCAGGTTTCCATTGTTCGCTGAGACCGGCAAAGAGTGCGACGGCCTTCGCGATGATAGAATTCTTTGTTAAAATCCATGCCGGATCCGTGACGATCTCCATTTCCTCGGCGGAAACCGTCCAGCCAGCCTTATCTTTACCCTGATCCCTGTTATCTCCGGATGAAATTCGTAGTTTTGCGGCGTCCATGGAATAAAGGTAAAAAAGTAATCGCCTGTGTCACTACAACTGGTAAAAAAGCTGGATAAATTGATCGTTAACGCCTTTATCGGTCCTTTTATCGCGACTTTCTTCATCACCCTGTTCGTGCTCGTGCTGCAGTTCTTCTGGCTCTACATCGACGATATCGTCGGCAAGGGCGTGGACCTGTTCACGGTGCTCCGCCTGGTGTCCTATGTAGGGGCCACCCTGGTGCCCCTGGCCCTCCCCCTGGCCGTGCTGCTCTCTTCCATCATGACCTTCGGCAACCTGGGCGAGACCTTCGAGCTGGTGGCCATCAAATCGGCGGGGATCTCCCTGCTGCGCTTCATGCGCCCCCTCTTCCTGGTGAGCCTGCTGATCTGCTATATCGCTTTCCTGTTCAACAACTATATCATCCCGGTCGCCAACCTGAAGTTCAATACCCTCAAGTACGATATCATCGTCTCGAAGCCGGCCTTCGATATCAAGGAAGGCGTATTCTATGACAAGATCGACGGTTATGTCATCAAGATCGGTAAGAAGGAAAAAGATGACTCGACCATCCGCAACGTCGTGATCTACGAACAGAATTTCGCCGGCCTGCAGGACCATATCATCGTAGCGGAAAAAGGCAAGATGGTGGTGACCCCGGATAAGAAATCCCTTGTCTTCAAATTACAGGACGGATGGATCTACCAGGAGAACGGGGAAAGGCAGTCACTGAACACGGAGTTCATCCGCATGGGCTTTAAAGAGTTCAAAAAAGTGCTGGACCTTAGCTCCTTCAAGCTGAACAAGACGGACGACAGCGCCTTCAAAAATAATTTCCAGATGCTAAGCCTGCGACAATTGGGCAAGACCATCGATTCGCTGAAAAGAATAGACAGCGGCTACGGCGCCCAGGCGTCGAAAGACGTGAGATCCGTCCTGAAATTCCTGAAGTTCGTGGATTCGGGATGGAAGGACCAGCACGTAAGCCTGCCTCCTCCCGGCAAATTGACGGATGTCCTGCCCCTGCCGCCGCCAAAAGATACGACGAGTCCCAAAGACTCGGCGGCAAAGGCCCTGGCGATCCGCAAGCAGATAACAGCGGACTCCATAAAGAACGTACATAGACGGGATTCCATGACAAGGATCTATGCAGCAAGGGCCAGGACTGCCAGGAAGGACTCCGTAAGAAAATTCGGGCTGGCGAAGATCATGGCCCGGAGGGATTCAATGGCCAGGAAGTCGATGGCTCAAAACATGGTCCGCAAGGATACGGCAAAGCCGCTGCCACCCGCCTCTCCGGCGGCAACGGCCAAAACGGCACCTGCGACGGCCGTCAAAGCTCCCGAACCTAAACGTCCGCGCGAACGGGAGTTCATCGACCTGCTGCCGGACAGCACCCGGTTACGGGTGATGGAACAGTCCGTGACACAGATCACCAGCTCGAAGGCGGTTATAGACCAGCCCGCCGTACTCTATAACAATGGCCGGAATGACCTCCTCCAGCACCAGATCGCCTGGCATGAGAAGCTGACCCTGTCTGCCGCCTGTCTCGTGATGTTCCTCATCGGGGCGCCGCTGGGCTCGATCATCCGCAAAGGAGGCATCGGCCTCCCCCTCGTATTCGCCGTCGTCTTCTTCGTCGTCTTCTTCCTGCTGAATAACTTCGGGAAAAAGTTCGTGAAACAGGAGGTCATGACGCCCGTGGGAGGGATGTGGCTGGCTACTTATATACTAACGCCCATAGGCATTTTCCTTATTTATAAAGCACTGCACGATTCGCAGCTCTTCAATAAAGAATTCTATTTCCGCCTGATAAAAAATATCAGAACTTGGATAAAAGCAAAGAGAACATAAGGGTCCAGCAAGGCGTGGTGGCCGTAGCCGTCCTCCTCTTCGCATTGAAGATGATCGCCTATTACCTTACTTCTTCCACAGCCATCCTCACGGATGCCCTGGAAAGTACGGTGAACGTGATCGCGGGCGTCATCGGGCTCTATAGCCTGTATGTGGCCGCCAAGCCCAGTGACGCGGACCATCCTTACGGTCATGGTAAAGCGGAATTCCTTTCGGCCGCCGTGGAAGGCACACTCGTGCTCATCGCCGGGCTCGTCATTACCTATGAGGCGGTGATCGGCTTCATCCGTCCCCATCCTATCCGGCAGCTGGATAAAGGCATCCTGCTGATAGGCCTTACGGCCCTCGTGAATTTCGGCGTGGGCGCCCTCTCCCTGCATAAAGGAAAAAAGAATCAATCGATAGCCCTGGTGGCCAGCGGCAAGCATCTTCAGTCGGATACCTGGTCCACGCTGGGGATCATCCTGGGCCTCGTCCTTATCTTATGGACGAAACTGAGCTGGCTGGACGGGGTCGTATCCCTGGTATTCGCGGGCATCATCTTTTACACCGGTTACCGCATCCTTCGCAGCTCCATCGCGGGCATCATGGACGAAGCGGATATGCAGCTCCTCAATAGAATGATCGCCTACCTGGACGCCCATCGCCGGGAGAACTGGATCGACCTGCACAATCTGCGGGTGATCAAATACGGCAGGCTTCTGCACGTGGATTGCCACCTCACCGTACCCTGGTACCTGAATGTGAACGAAGCGCATGCGGAAATAGATGCGCTGACCTCCATGATCCGCAGTGAATTCGGAGAAACGATGGAATTCTTCGTGCATTCGGATGGCTGCCTGGATTTCTCCTGCCCCATCTGCACGAAGGAAAGCTGCGAAGTGCGCAAACATGCTTTTGCCGAACGCGTCCCCTGGACGATGGAGAACGTCGTGCCCAACCGGAAGCACCGTAGCCGGGTCGTATTTACTTAATTGACTTTCGTTACGCTGCCCGCCCCGCTGACATGCTGGCTGACATCCTTGGCATTCCCCTTATAGCTGACGCTGCCGGCCCCGCTGACGCTGGCTTCCAGTTTTACGCTGGCAAAGACTTCCGCCTCGCCGGCGCCTGAGATCTCTACTTTCGTATTCTCGGCCTGGAGCTCATAACAATGCGCATTGCCCGCCCCGGTAAGGTCCAGCTCCACGTCTTTGGTCTGTCCTTTCAGATCGATGGAACCGCTGCCGGATACACGGGCTTTCAGGGATGGGGCATCCACTTCCATCTTAATATCCCCGGCCCCGCTGACATGCAGCTCCAGGTCTTCGCTATTGACCAGCTTGGTCTGACCAATGATATTGCAGGCGCCCGATACATCGATATTGCTATAGACGGGTGAGCTGACATAGATCTTCATATCCTGTGTAGGCTGCAGGTTGAAGCCCGGACGGGTCCTTACGCGGATCTGGTCGCCATCCTGGCTGACCTCGATATAAGGCAGCAGGTTCGCATCTCCTTCGATCTTCAGCGACCGGTCCTTGCCCTGTGAAACATATACGTTCAAAGCCCCGCTGACCTCTACATTCTTGAAATCACTGACACTGCGCGATTCCGTCCGGATATTGCCGTCGCCGTGAATCCTTTTGCCCATAAAATTGTGGCAGGATCCGAATACTAAAGACAGTGCTAGCAGGATGGGCAGATGTTTTCTCATGTTTTTCGATTTATTGGTCGTTTGCTTTATTGGTTAGGAGGAGAGACGCAAAAATTAGGTTTTTATTTGGAATTATAAAACTGTTCTTCTCTGGGACGCGCTTTTGGTGGGGAGGTTACAGTTTTTTACTTTTGCAGCACCATGACGGAAAAAATCCTGATTCTTGATTTCGGCTCGCAATATACTCAATTGATTGCCAGGGCCGTACGCGAAGCGAACGTCTACTGCGAAATTATCCCTTATCAACGCCCGGTCCAATATGATCCTTCCCTGAAGGGGATCATCCTCTCCGGATCGCCTTTTTCCGTCAACGACGCCAATGCGCCGGTCGTGGATATTGCCGCCATGAACAGCCAGGTACCCCTGTTGGGGATCTGCTACGGGGCGCAGCTAACGGCCAAACAGTTCGGGGGCCGGGTCGCCAACAGCAACAAACGCGAATACGGCAGGGCCCTGCTGCACAAGCAAAAGGACGACATCCTCCTGAAAGAGGTGACGGAAATGTCCCAGGTCTGGATGAGCCATGCCGATACGGTGCTGGACCTTCCCGGGGGGTTCGAGGTGCTGGCCGTCACGGAAGCCATCCCTTATGCCGCCTTCAAAAAGGTCACGGATGCCCATCCCCTTTATTGCATCCAGTTCCATCCCGAAGTCTATCATTCCATCGAAGGCAAAAAGATATTGAAGAATTTCCTGGTGAATATCTGCGGGTGCTCGCAGGATTGGACGCCCGCGCATTTCGTCACCGATACCATCGCGCAGTTGAGCCGCCAGATCGGGGACCGCAAAGTGATCATGGCCCTCAGCGGCGGCGTGGATTCCACGGTCGCGGCCACGCTCATACACCGGGCCATCGGCGACCGGCTGCTGGGGATCTTCGTCGACAACGGGGTCTTGCGCAAGAATGAGTTCGAACAGGTACTGACCACCTATAAAAGCATCGGCCTGAACGTAAAGGGCATCGATGCGAAGGAGTTGTTCTACGGCCAGCTGAAAGGCCAAACGGATCCCGAAGCCAAACGTAAGACCATCGGCAGGCTCTTCATCGACGTATTTCAGGAAGAAGCCGCTAAGGTGGAAGGCGTCGGCCTGCTGGGACAGGGCACCATCTACCCGGACGTGATCGAGAGCATCTCCGTGCACGGGCCTTCCGTAACGATCAAATCACATCATAATGTCGGCGGGCTGCCGGAAAAAATGCACCTGGAACTGGTGGAGCCTCTCCGCTTCCTCTTCAAGGACGAAGTGCGCCGCGTGGGTCATGAGCTGGGCATCCCCGAAGAACTGCTGCAACGTCATCCCTTCCCCGGTCCCGGCCTGGCCATCCGCATATTGGGCGAGATCACGGAGGAGAAGGTTCGATTATTGCAGGAAGCTGATGATATCTATACCCGGGGATTGAAAGAGCATCATCTGTATAGCAGCGTCTGGCAGGCAGGCGCCATCCTCCTGCCGGTGAAGAGCGTGGGCGTGATGGGGGATGAACGGACCTATGAGTTCACCATAGCCCTGCGGGCGGTGACTTCTGTTGACGGGATGACGGCTGACTGGGCGCACCTGCCCTATACCTTTCTGGCGACGATCTCCAACGAGATCATCAACAATGTAAAAGGGATCAACCGTGTCGTGTACGATATCAGCAGCAAACCCCCGGCGACCATCGAGTGGGAATAAAACGTTATGAAAAATAGTCTCCGATCTTCCTTAGGGACCCTATCGCTCGCCCTCTCC
>Ga0307517_10012358_pt1 | contig 11728 bp, 8 predicted proteins | sample 23_EM_MG_FD_194515 | JGI IMG/M metagenome (GOLD analysis project Ga0307517, IMG submission 194515) | Populus trichocarpa ectomycorrhiza microbial communities from riparian zone in the Pacific Northwest, United States - 23_EM | ecosystem: Host-associated > Plants > Roots > Unclassified | place... | reverse complement strand
TTTTAATGACACTCATTTCATTCCTATATATATATATATATATATATATATATATATATATATAGAAACAAAAGGGGTAATTAATTATAGTTTTACCCCTACCCATTCATCAATGTTGTAGTTCAAGATTTTATAATTAATGTCACCTTAATTTATAGTTCTTAAAAACTTTGAATTTTGATCATTATTACTACTAAAAAGCTAACCTTTTCATGTTTCTATTTTCTCTCTTCTTACTTTTCTCTATTTTTTCCTCTTCTTCCCATATATGTTATAATATCTCATAAAAACACTTCAAAAGTCTAAAAGTAACATTGGAATTTTTTTGAAAACTGAAAAAAATAACATTAGACTATTAATTACAATAGAGAAAAAAGTGTAACATTGATAAATTTATAGGGTATGTGTGTGTGTGTATTAGTTAGTAGTAAGTATGTGGGATTTTTTTTTTGATAATATTATCAAACTTAGTCAAGCTTGCTAGGTAAATGTAGTGACTTGTCAACTTGGCCTGTGAACTGGGTTTGATGTCACAGTAAACTAGACGAGAGTCGACACAATATAATTTAGTTGACCTAGCAATTATTTTTTGTTAAAACAAATTAAAACAACCTCTATTTAATACTTATATATAAACAAAATTGCACGATAACGTATTGGTTAACTTGGGTTAAACAATGTTAACTCACCCGACCTATAATTTAGATCATGGCCCTGACCAGATTTATTAACCTTGTTTATTGAAATTTAATTTTTATTTAATTAATTGATTATAAAAGAAGATATTTGTAGTAAAAAAAACAAATAAAATTATTGAGAAGAAATGAAGTTCTTCAATCTAAGCTTTATTTTCTTATCAATGCATCTCTTGATTGTTTGAATGAAATTTTTTTTTATTATACTATTTTTAAATAAAAAGCCATTATAATTTCAAAAGTGAGTTAAAAAAAAAGATAATATCTCAATATTCAATGTGATTAAAAAAAAGAATCAACAAATATTATCAAATGAAGTAAAAAAATAAATTCAAAATTATAAATAAAAATAATTTTATTATCATTGAATATTAATAAGTAATCCTTTATTTCTTATTTTTTTTCATATTAGTACATTGTAATTGAAAAACAATTTAACAATCCTATAAAACCTATAATATCATTTAAGGAACATGGAAAATTTGAACAAGAATTTTAAAACCATGTTAAGTTTTTTTTTTTTACAGTGCATTCTAATAAAAATATTTTAAAAAAAAAAACATAGAAATGAGCTAAGTATATGGGAAAAGATTTGAGGCCTGCTTGTCTTGCCCAAGAGAAAGAAATGCCCACACACATGGGCTTGCAAGGCCACACTTACAAGCTTGATCTTAGATTTTTATCCTCAAGACAAACTCAATCCATCCGAGTTATGAATTTAACATCTAAATTAATATAATATTTCATCGTGATAGTATTTCTAAAAAGAATGTTGTTTTTAAATTTATTTTAAAAATAAATTATATTTTTATTAATCATTCAAATCATTTTAAAACTCATCAAGTTAACCAGATTATTTAGAATTAGAAAATATATTGGCAATGTTTGAATATTCATTTTCATGTTTGAAGAATTTCACGCTAATTATTTAGTATATATAATTAGACCTCTATAAATTAGTATTTTTAGTACGATGGAATTTTATTAATTAATCAAAATATTATTTAAATTTTAAATTTAAATTGAGACCAAATAAAAATATTATTTAATCGAGTTTAATTATTAATTCATATATATATATATATATATGCACACACTCGACGAAATTGCTAAAAAAATGAGCAGATTTCAGTGAGAAACAATGACAAATGGAACAAAACAAGTTGTCATTAATTTTGTGTCTGAAAGGCATCGGTTTCAACCGTTTTGTTTTGTTCTCTTAGACTACATAAGTTTGGTTTTTGGTTCCTCTGCTGGTCTCTTGCATGTTGAATTTGAAGAAAGCATCTTTGCCACCAGGCACTGTTTCTCTCTTTCCACTGCAAGCTCACCAAATTTTCTTACACGTTGAGAAGTGTCTTCATCTTCTGTTTCCATACGTTGCATGTTAATTTCCTCTCTCTATATTTCAGTGGGTACTCAAAAGACTAGTTCCACAGTGCAGATGCTGCTTTTTGGAGTTTCAGCTCTGGTCTGAAACCCCTTCGATAGGGTTGCAGCACTCGGATCTACAGCACATAATTAAGGTACCCTCCTTCTCTCTTAATCTGATATCTAAAAAACATTATATTTCAGCTTTATTTGGTATAATAGCTGTCATAATTGCCTTTTATATGCATCATTAATTGTTAGAGATTCGTATTAAACATGTTGAAGGCTTTGATCTACTTTCCTGGATTTGTATTTTCTACCATGGAAAAAGAGCTTAGTAGCATTAAAAGTGAGTTTCCATGCAATCTTTCTAGTAATTATTTTTGCCTTGCTCTTGTTATTCCAGGAACAAAGCCGGAGCTTAACCTGAAAACCTTTCTATATCATCTTCATGTTTACACACACCATGTTACCTCCATCTCAAGAAGATGAATTAAAGGCTTCTCATTTTACTGCTTTATCTTTAAGCACAGATATCCAGGTTTCCCAGCAAATCCATATTCCATCTCAAGTTGCTAAGAAGGTGCAGAGCACAAGCCTTCCATACACAAGAAACAGTGCAAGTCCAATGAAGGTTAAGAGGAAAAGATGCCTCGATGGAGCAGCATTGACTATAGGAACCGGGTCTAGTTCAAACCTGCTCAAAATGAAAGGAATTGATCATCCAACCGAACAGGTGAGCTGTGCTAGCTTAGGTGGTGATTACAGTCGGAAACAGCCACCTCCAATTGCTGCTGTGTCTGGTTTGGTCAATACAAGTGAAGCGAGAGTTGTTGATGAGGCAAGCCCTTACCATCAATTTGTACGAGGAGTTACAGGTGGAAATGCAAACAAAAAGAATGATGACAGAAGAGCTAGTACGGATAGTACCAGTTATGTGAATGCTCCCAACAGGGCGTGCCTCTATCAGCAATCTGCAAGTGGGATTAGCTGTGAAAATGATAGCAAAAAGAATGCTCATCCCAGAGCTAGAAGAACTTGTGGAAAGACATCAATTTCTGATAAAATCCAGCACAGGATGATAAAAAATCGAGAATCAGCTGCCAGGTCTAGAGCAAGGAAACAAGTAATTAAGCTATCCCAGACTGGTCTTTTAAGCAATTTGTTACATATATAACTTGGCTTTGTTTGCTCTTCGTTATTGTTTTCATATTTGCCACCCCTGTTTTCAGGCTTTGGAAGCCCAACAGCAAGTGGAAAATACAGAGCTTAAGAAGGAGAATGACCTCCTGAAAAGGGCTGTGAGGGTAATTAAGTTGCATTTTGATTATTCTTTTTTCTTTTCAAAGCATTCTGTTAGGCCTTTCATGTTTAAGGTTTCTAAGCATTATGATACCTAAATGTTTTGCAGTTTCTCTTGGCTATATTAAGGACAAAACGCATGAAGCTGCCAGCACTTTCAAGGAGTTTCTCAGCACCCTTATAAATGAAACCCAGAAAAGTAGCTGCCATGAATTGTCTGGAATATGAAAATAAGAACACATTCACTATTGCTGTAAGTGGCAAGAGTCAAGGGTTTAGTCTTCAGGCTATATATCCAGTTCAATTTCAACCTCTTTTAATGTTTTCTCAGCATGTGATTTGGTAATGTAGTCAGCATGAACTGCGTCTTTTTTTATTCATTTAGAATATGATTGTAAACTATGTCCTCTCGACGATCACTCGCATCATTCTATCGCCTTTCTAAGCAATGAGGCACAAAAACTGGGATTTCCACGATGATTTGTGCTGGGTATGCTTGGTCAAAACCAGATGGTATGATAGCTTAAACAAAAACCAGAAATTGAAGGAATAATTAGCTGATTACTTTACTTAATAATCTAAACGATGAATGCAACAAGAACCTGGTTATTGTACCAAGACAATCATACGAAGATATTTCACTCTTTCTTGTACTTTTCATCTAAAACAAGCCTCAATCAGCATATCCCTAATCCCAAGGGAACGCCATGTTTGGGGATTTTACGATTACATTACAATAACAAAATATACTAAGAGGGATAGCTAAAATCACTATAATAATTCACATTGTCATTAATTTTTTTTCTAATTTCATTTTCATTTTTTTTTCATTATAGCTTTCTATCCCGAATTAATGGCAAATTTCTAAAAACTTATTAAAAAAATAAACAATTAAACAAAAGAGTATCAAGGTATAAAATAAAAAGAAATCTATTGATCAAATTCGCTATAAAAATTACTTTTTGGTCAATCTATTTTACCTTTTCTTCATCAGCAATCCATTTTAGTTTTGGTTCAATTTTTTTTTCCAGTTCTAGAGTTTGAGAGGAAAGTTAAAAAATCATTGAATTATAATGACAGAGAGAAAAAATTATTTCACCACAATCCAACGATAAAAGTAGCTAATTTTAATGTTAATGAGTTCCATTCGATAATAAAAATTTAATGATGAAATTTTTTTTCTTATATACATGTTTTGAAAATATAGATAGAGTTTTATTTAGATTTTTTTTATTCCATCGATTTTTGTTTTTTAGTGTTTTTGGGCATTTTAAGATTGATAAGTGGTTTATAAAGATTTTTATAGTATTTATTAGATATTTTGAGGTAAAAATTAGCTCTTCTGGATTATTTACCCACCATAATGTTTCCTGGATTCTAAACACAACCATAACAAATGACACATATTTTTTTTTTTATATGACACAGTTTTTTATTTATATTAAAAAAAAGTCACTCACCCCTTCATAAAAGAGAAAAATAAAAAAGCCAAAGCAAGCAATCTAGGCTAGCATGCCCGCACATTTAGCCTTGTTCTTAAAGGCTCCTGCACATTGGATCATCCATGCTTTGCCCGCATGAGTTTTTTTTTTCAACTTTAGATTTTTATTTTTTTTTAATATTTTTTTTAATTTTAAATTAATTTTTGTTATTTATTTTGATTTATTTTATATAAGTTATAGCAATCTAAAATAAATATTTTGATATTTAACTGATGTTCAATTTTACAAAAATCTATTTTTTATATAATTAAATAAAAAATAATTTTAAAAAATAAAATAATTAAACTCGAATGAATTCATGACCTGAACCACGAGTTTAATAGGTTAAATTGTGAAATTAAATCAATTCAATATATCGTTATTTTTATATTTAAAAAATATTATCTTAATTGTTTTTTTAAAAAAACTATCTATAATATTTTATAATTTGGTTGAAATTCTACTTATTTATCAAGTTTTAAAAATTTACAATTTATATTCTAAATTTTAGTAAACATTTAATAGTTCACATCCGATACCTAACACTTCCAAAAAAAAAATCTTTACTTATTTACAAATTTATCGTCATTTTTTATAAAATAACAAAAAAGAGTTTTTGTCATTGAATAAAAAAATTAAATATTATAAATTTATCATTAAATTAAAAAAACCCTAATGACCTTCCACCCCCGTTCTTCCCTTAAACACGAAACCTAGGTGTCACATTCCATTCGCTTCCCTTCCCTCCAAACCAGCACCTCCAAATCCAGCAATGTGGATAACGATGATCAAAATAATATATGTGAGAAGAGCAGTAAAGATAATCAAATGTAAGACATAAAAGAAATTCCTCTCCCTCTCTCTCTAATGCAAACCCTAAAAACAACTCCACCACCACCAAAATGGCAGCCACAGCCATTGGATCTTCTAGAAGTACATAAAGCGGACCATCTCTCCGCTCAGTCTCTCCATCTAGCAGATTTCATCAACACCTCTCTAGATCTTCGACGTCTTACGCTCCCCCACCGCCTTTGCTTCCTCAAGTTCTAGTTTCATCTCTCGCTCATCAACTTTCTTCACACCAAGTTTGACGGGAAAATTGAACAGGAAAAGAAGAATGATGTGATTCAAAAGAAGCAAATTCGAAAGAGAAGCCCCGTGACAAGAATTCTCAAATGCTAAATTATCGGAATCATTCAGCCTACAGTGGATGTAGTGGAATGGCTAAAGAGAAGTTTAGTTGGTGTGATTTTAGAAAATAACAAGTATGGGTGTTTTGGAGTCTAATTTCATATACAGTGGGTTAGATTCCTTTGAGTTCTGATTTATGTTGGATATGTTTTTTCAGGAGATTCACCACTGGGTTCCATCAGATGCTCCTGCGTATCGATTTTGTTGGGTGGTTTGGCAGTTCGCCTTCATTATCTAATTATTCTTCAAACAACAATCGATTGAATGTGCGCAGATCTTCCATGACCAATTCGCTAATGAGAATTGAGGGGATTCATAATAATTGAGGGAAAGGGTGCAAGCAAGTTAGATCTATTGACATAAAATAAGTAATAATATTGTTCTAAGAAATGGGCAGGAGGAGCTGCATTTGCCACCGTACTTTCCCCGAGAGAGGGATTAAAGAATGATAAACACTGTATGATAACATGTTGTTTGATTCATTCACAATCTTCATACTGATAACCATGTTGTTTATTGCAAGGACCTGATGGTTTGGACAACCATGGGAAGGAGATGAACTGTGATCATTTTTCTTTATTCGATTACTGGCTACATTCAAAAAGACTGCACAAATTGAAAATGATATTAGCCCAGAATATTAATTTGAATACATGGATTATTTATGTTCATTTACATGTATACCAGTATCTATTGCAATCACAAGAAAAAAAAATCGTGTACAGATTTTGGGGTATATCCTTGAGTAAAGGACTTCCCTATCCTTGGGAATCAAGTTCTACTACCATCCTTCTGCCATGTACAGCTCAAAGACAGAATTCTATACTTATGGTTACTGGGGAGCTCCTTTATACAAGCCAAAAACTCACTCAAGTAACCAGACCAGTACATATAATTTTTTATCGCACACTGTGAAGAAAGCTTAAAACAGAAAAGAAAGCCTAATAAAAACTTCAGCTCTCTTTTGCTGTCTTGCCCTCTATCTCTCCAATCCTTGTTTACAGAGAGGGCAGCAGGATATAATTCGAAGCCATTGATCTACACACTTGAGGTGGAACATATGGGAACATGGCAATTTCCTAACTTCTTCTTTGTCTTTATACTTGGCTAGGCAGATACAACATTCCTGTCAATACCATCACACAAACGTAAGTAAAAAAACATGCTCTGACTGTAGGCCAATAAGGTAGCCTAGCCATCTGTATCTGTAAACTAGGACTTACCAGATCTTCACTTGCAATGGTTGAATTGCAATCAGCATTATTGCGAAACTCCGAGTTGGTGTCAGCTGCTTTGTACCTCCAACTTGGTAGACTGGAGATTTGATCGTCGGATGCCCCTCTCTCGGCAGACCCCATGTTCATGTTGTAACCAAGGACAGTGCTAATGAGTGGCACACAACAACATAAGAGTAGAAACAAGAGAAATGGGAAGGAGTAACTGAGAGCATTCCAGGCAAGTAGAGAGATGCATAGCACATGGAGTTTTGGAGCACGGTGGTAGGATCCAAAGCGAGAATCAAAGACCCAAACATTACCCATCACAAACCATATTGCAAAGAAGAGCTCGAGTGAAGTCCGGCACTTGTGCATCAAAATTGAGCACCTGCATACACTGTATATCAATCAGTAGGCGTACAAATAAGTCCAACGAATATTATTGTCTTTCTATTATATATTTGTAAATGGCTGTATTAGCCATGAGAAACTTTTCATGGCTGTATTGTTTCAAAGTATCTGGGAATTCTAGATCATGCAATGATTCCTAAGCTATCTTGAAGATCACATCATTCTTCTTCTCTCTTTTTTTCCCGAAAATTACTCATTTAGCCACTTGTAGATTGACCAAAGATATCCTGCCTCGGTGGTAAAAGGATGCCTGAGTGGGGTAGGCATCACCAGTTTCTTCTCTCGATGCTGATAAGAAAGAAGAAAAATACTTTCTTCCACCTGCAAATTCAGTTTTGCTAGTAGAGTAGTGGTCGAAGAACCATAAAAAAAAAATGCTGATTCAACCTTGGTGACATTATGCTGTTCAATTTAAAGGCAAAATCTTAAATATAAGGATTTGCAATGGCCAATAATTCTTATCCAAAGGCATCAAAGTCACACATAAACTACAGGTTTTTGGTCGTGGTAACTAAAATAAGCAAAATAAAACTTATAATCTCTCCGACAGCTAAGTTTCAAGAGATTAAAAAGCACCACCCAATACCATGTAGGAAATTAAGATTTACAGCCATAGGGGAATTCTAAATACTATAATGATTCTGAAGCTAGTTGCTAAATTATACAGAGAACAAGCATCCTTTTTCCTGTTCTTCAAGCTGCTAGAAATCTATTCCTTCTCAACCAAATTTCATTTTAAAGCATGCTGCTAATCACATCATATTATGTAATAACGCTTGAACATATATATTTTCAGCATAGATGTAGTAACACTACAGGATGAATAGCTTTTAACAGAAATACCTGGATTCCTCACTGCCCCTCTGTTGTTCCAAATCAGGTAGGCCAAAACCATCGGCTTGAGTCGTGTTAATTTGCCGGTATCGCCCATAGAGCAGCAGCAGACTAAGGACACAACCAATATTATAGCCAATAATCCATATTCTCACAGGCCAAACTGGCTTCTCTGCCTTGGAAATAGCCAGGGTGAACATCGTAATACTTATTTGAATGACCAAAGCTACAAACTCCAGCATCATCCAAGTGCTGGAGTTGAAAGGATTAGACCCAAGATTAGACCTTGAGCCATTCTGGTAGTGGAATACTCTTCTCAAGAAGGTGAACCATCTTGCTCTAGATATTCTCATCGCTGTTCTTACCAATAATGACGAAGTGGGAGTGCGAGCAGACCTGTTTCTGAGAGACACAGTTCCATGCTCTTCTCCTGCTGGAGATGCTACAGGACTTGAACCACAGAATGAATTCATTGGAAAGGGGTACCGCGTATTCATTGAGGATGTTTTAGGAAGAAATCTTCTGATACAAGCTTGTGGTTTGCTCGAATAACGAGATAAGACTGGCTTGTCAATAAGACTTAGTTGAAAAGAAACGACATGATCTTGTACAATTGATGATATGGGGTTAACTAGAATTTGAATATTACCAGCAAGAATTCCATGTATGGTACTAACATGGAAATCACAAATATTCCAGCACTGGAAATCACCAGCAGGCAGGGTTTTGGCCAAAGACTTGTATTTTGTTGGCTCCAGAGTAGACAGCACCGTGCTTTGAAACCCAGCTCAAACAAACAACTTGGTTGGCACCAGCTTCAGAATCTCTCAAAACCGAAGTGGGTATTTATTTAAGAATGGACTGGTAATCAGCAGGCAGATAAATGAAGTGTATATGGAAAGATAGAGCAGGGAGAAATGGAGAGATGGTTGTGGAGTGTGAATATGACAGGAAGGTGAAGGTGGGGTTTCAGATGGTGACCAAGAATCAACTGCAAAGGCCAAAACCACCCTAACTTCCATCTGGTTTTTGTTTATTCAGCAAGCAAAGTTATAGCTGAAACAGATCTTCAACTACAAATATTTCCCTTTCATTTCTCTCCAGCACAAAATAATTAAGTAATTTTTTTTTAAAATTTTAATTTCTCTTTGCTCAGTTAATGTCTCTTTTTTTTGTCTTAATTAATTGAATATATATACACACACATAAGAGATTAATATTATTTTAAAAGGGTGTGTGGCATTGCATCATAATGTTATTTATTTAAAATTTGAAGAAAAAAAATTGTTTTTTAAGATTTTTTAATGTGATAAATATTTTTTTAAAAAAATATTACTTTAATATATATATTTTAAAATATATTTTAAAAAATAACCACTGACAATGTTAAATAGATTACTTGCTCTTTTTTTTCTTTTTTTTTTTGGGAACCCCATTTTTCTTGCTCTCTGAATGTACTTGATCTGCCGTTGGGTGCTGTTTTTTTATTTTTCTTTTTCATTTCATGGTAAATATATTAATTAGTCTTTAATCACACATAAAAAATACCTTAATTATTTAAAAATGATGGGAAGCTTCTTCAAACGATCCAAAGAGTCATTGACAGAGCAGATCATCTTTCTTTCTGAATCTTCAAACGATATATAAGAGAGGTGTAAATGATCATTTGATTGTGATTAATGTCATTAATGGATGTGAATATTGGGAATTATTATTTTGCTAAAACACAGTTCATCACGCAATGGGGCTTAAATCCCTTCCAAAACCAGATTAATAAGATAAACACCATTGTCATTGACAGAGCAGATCATCTTTCTTTCTGAATCTTTTTTTTTTTAATTTATAAACTCTTAATTAGGACCTTAAAATGCTTATATGGATACAGAAGCTTATATTTTGCTATATTCCTGCAACGATGAGAACACAAATTCGATCTTTAAAAAGTGTATTTATTAGAAAGGACAGTTATGAACCCCGAACGAAACTAGTCTCACTTTTAAAAGACATGCATGTGGTTCATCACAGATTAATAAAGCCCGTTCAAGTGCTATATATAAGATTAAGCATCATTGTAAAGTAATTAATGATGATATCTTTTCCTATAATCATACTTAATTTGGCCATCTGAATTCTTAACGGATTGCTAATCTTTTTCGTTTGCTCAAGCATCGTTTGATTACGCTAATGGATCCCCTTTACATAAGCAATGTAAATTGTACAAATTAATCTCATAAAGTAGTTTCATCGTATCTTCAGGCAGCTTTCTCCTTCCATTCTTTATATAAACAACTTACATAAGTAATGATATTTAATTCTCAATAGAACCTCTAAAGTTGCAAAAAATCTCTATGAAGCACTCAAACCTCAATTATATTAAATCTTGCAAGGGATTCTCACACCAAAATCTTTTTTTTTTTAATCATCTAGGTGGTAGCCCAATGATAAAAACTTGAGATCAAGAGGTTTGCTCTCTCTGTGGTCTCAGGTTCGAGCCTTGTGGTTACTCATATGATGACCACTGGAGGCTTACATGGTCGTTAATTTCAGGGCCCGTGAGATTAGTCGAGGTGCGCGCAAGCTGGCCCGGACATCCACGTTAAACTAAAAAGAAAAAATCTTTTTTTTTTTAAATAATATTCCCCATGAAGATTTAATAATAATTTGAAGCATATTGTTACTTAGTCTCGGTGGATATGATATAGTAATGGGAGTAACTTGAAAGGATTGGGAGTGTAGGAATCTGAGATCGATTGGGGATAAAACTTCATCAAGAAATTGAATAAAAAAAATAAAGGGCTACTTCTCCAAATTTGGAACCTAGAGGCAAAATCCAAAATGGGGTTGAGGAGTTTCCACAATTGCACAAATTACTTTGGAATTTTCAGAGTAGTGTTTGAAGAACTTAAGAGGTAATTACCTCCTAACCGTAGCTATAATCATTCAACTATATTTAGCTACCGTGTTTTAAAAAAAATAATTTTTTTTATTTAAAATAATTTTTTTATAATTTTAGATTATTTTATTGTGCTGATATCAAAAATAATTTTTTTAAAATATATTTTTTTATTTTAAAACATTTCTAAACAAAAAACATTTTGAACCGCCATCAATACTAGAGTCCCAAATAAATTCTTAAAGAAGCAAGGCTGCATTGATATCCATACTATATATATATATATATATATATATATATATATATATATATATATATATAAATGAAATTTAA
>Ga0307517_10012357_pt1 | contig 11729 bp, 15 predicted proteins | sample 23_EM_MG_FD_194515 | JGI IMG/M metagenome (GOLD analysis project Ga0307517, IMG submission 194515) | Populus trichocarpa ectomycorrhiza microbial communities from riparian zone in the Pacific Northwest, United States - 23_EM | ecosystem: Host-associated > Plants > Roots > Unclassified | place... | reverse complement strand
CAGGAATAGCATGATTGCTGTTCACAACATCCAAGAAATGCCCGAAAACGGGATTAAACAATTGAACCGGAGGAGCGACGCTCGTCCTCGGTTTGTTTGCCTTGTAGCGGCCGTCATGGATGGAGTAAGCGATCTGGGATTTTGTGTAATTCGATGACTTTGCCGAATCAGCGGGAGGCATCGGTTTCAAGATGCGCGAGATGACGTTTTTAAACCCTGTTATGGCGTTTATTTTTGGGATGGCAAGGGAGGAAAGAAAATGCGAACTTTTATCCAAAGCGGTGATCTGATCTCTCCTCTCTTCTTCTTCCGCGTCCTCGGTACCAAGGCCTTCTGAACAACGTCAATGACATCCTTTGTGAAATGAAGAACAACCGAAATTGGCTCACCTTTAGGTGGTGCTTGAACGACGATGTGCAAGCGATTCCATTCGACCTGAGGAAACACCTGCGAGAGTGGTAGGACGGGATTCAATGGTGTAAGCGCAATGCTTTTGAGATTTTCTCCAAGGCCATCATCCACGAATAGGGAGACCTGGCTCAGGATGAACTTCGAGGCAGAGACGTGATCGAGGTCTGGGGACTTCTCCTCCTTGATCAGGTCCTTGAGGATGCCGACGTTTTTGGTCTTCAGAACCTCGACAGTGAACACCTCATTCGGCTTGTCACCGAGAACAAAGCAGTTGAGCGAGAGGAGATGGGTTGGATCATCTTTGTGGATTACTTCTAAAGAAATCAGTGGAGATTTGAAACAAAGTTTCTTAGAACGTACCCGGCGCTTTCACCAGAATGTGCAGATCATCGTCTGAAGGGTCGCGATCCCACAACGAAGACAACTTCTTGTTGACTCTCAACGGGGGTCCAGCCTGCGGGTTCTTGGAAGCAGGGTCGTCGATGAGACGGTTAACGATCCAGAGATCGAGATCTGAGGCATCGACGTTGCTGAGAAGATGAGCCTTTTCCTCCTTGATCAAGTTCTTGAGGATGCCAACGTTGTCGTTTCTCGGAGTCTTGACAGGGAACTCCCTCTTTTCGTCGTCTCCGAGAACAAAGCAGTTGAGCAGAAAAGTATCCGTGGTACTCATCATGAAGGCGTTGTTGGAGGACACGCGTTGTTGGCATCTGTTTAGCCACAAGTTCCCATCTCTGGTCAACGAGAGTTGAAATTGAAACGTTGAAGGTCGCTATTTACGATTCCTCTCCGTTCCACTCAATGAAATTCAGCCGCTTTGTATTTGCCATCTGTGGGGCGCGACGCGCGTGGCCGTCTTTTCGACTCCACTGGGCTGTGGGGTAGGCACGAGACCTGTGGACTATACGTACTGTCAGAGACTGCCAGAGACCCCTTGGACATATCCTGATGAGGTCCGACTCTCCATCTCTGGCTGGATAAGGTCCCTCCAGAGCATGTTCTCACTGGGAGCGCGCAAAGTCTAAGTTGGCAAGTTCAAGCTGGTCCTTTCGATATCAGGCTGTACAAATTATCTCACAATCCTTGTTGTAGATTCTGTCCGATCTTGGTTGCGCCTAAAACAGGGATAGGTTGGACGGCGAACTCGTGGAGAACATCGTTAAGAACCGCCCTCTTGTATGTGGCTTTCCTTTGAACCCTCACAACAAAGTCGATTCTGTAGGTATCTCATTTGTACATCATGTTCTATGTTGCAAAGTCGGAGGGTGTTGTGGTATAGCCCAAACCGTTCACTGGCAACTGAGCTTAAGATTTGTTTATTTTGTGAAGAACCTGCCGATACATCTCGTCCGTCTGTCAAACCACACGACTCTCTCATGCGCAGGAGGAACCGTGACAACAAGACAAATCTCCCCATAGACGCACCCCAAAGTAGCCTCATTGCCATAGTGGATATAAGGTTTACCGAATCGATTCATTTCTCCCAATGGTTTAACCCAAATTATCGGACTTCCGTCAACGAGTTCCGTGTCCGAAGACCTGTGTCCATAGTTCGAGTGTGGTTCAAACCGCCAGCTTTCTCCTTGAGATACTCGACCATGTCCGAGTCGATCTCGTCCCGTCCTAAATACTCAAGTGGAACTGCATCATCTTCGTTGTCTGTGTCTTCCCGATAGACAACTTTGACGGCGATGGCGAGCGAAAGTGAATCGCAGGCGCGTTTGATGGAGGCATCTGTACCCTTGAGGCAGCCTGTGAGATCGGGGGTATTTGTGCGCCAAGCCGAATCCTAGAATACCGCCATCAGGGAGAAAGTTGGTGTCCTTCATGAGTAGATCTACTCCGAGTCAATGCATTCTGTAACTTCATGGAGTCGGTTTTTCCGAATGCTTCGACTGCTGCGGCGTTTGCCTCGCTTTTCTCCTTTAGATAAAGATCGTAGGTTAAGGTGGCGCGATAACCGGAGGACGTGGGCATCACTTCATGCTCGATGTCGCTGAAGATAGCCACGAAAGCGTCGTGCGGGGCGGACTCGGTAATAAGGCCAAGGAGTTACAAGTTGTGAGTCTCCAGGAAATGCACTCTTACTTGAGGTGCTTGAAGTTCAAATCTGAAGTCCAGCAGAAGTTGAAACTGATATTGCTGTACTTTTCTTTGAGTGCAAGATCAAGAAACACTAAATTTACTTGAAATTTACGGCGTAGAGATTTCAGAGGATGTACAGCGGGACAAACTGTCCTATCCTCAGCCAAATTTTATTTTATATATAATGTCACTGTATAGTATTAGTTTAAATATGATGGCTTGACAATGAGGAAGGCGTATCCAAGTTCTTGAACATGAAAGGGCTCATGTTGCAGTATTTTCGAAAGAGAGATGGTAATCTTGAGATAAGAAGTTGCAGTTGGCGGCGGGCCGAATTCGTTCTGATAACTCAGGACTCCTTGCTCGTGCCTCACCTGCATCCGACCTCACATGAATGATCTCGTCTTCTGTGTTATCCTGTGGAAGTCCGTTATCAAAAGTGTAAGGGAGTGGTATATCCCTCGTAACACGATATTGGTCGGCATGACCGATATGTTCACTCTCTACTCGATCTGGGCACAGGTCAGCATCAATTTTCAAACGACAAATGGACTCACAAAAATTCCACTGTACTCGACGAAGCATCTCAAGAAATGCCGCAATGAAATTTCGAGTCTTGTAATACGCGCCGCTGTTCGGGATGTAGATCACCCAGATGAACCGAATCAAAACATTGAGAACCTTGGTACAATGTGTTAGCTTGTTATGCAGACCGCGTCAGAGAGTATCGATACAATTGCGACATAATAAATCTTCAGATTGTTCGTAAGGTCAGCAGGATAACCACTCTGCACCAAGCGGACTCACCCGCCACCAACGGTCATATAGTAACTCAGGTCGTAAGAATGGATGTGAAGATTTTCTCTGCAACAGTGACCAGTCCATCAAGAGGTCCTGAAGACAACTTCAATGGAAGACGATCATCATGCTGTCAGAGACTTGCCCATGCTGACGCGTACACTGCATACGCCGTACTAAAAAGGATCCATACGATAAAGTGGGTATCATAGTTCATGCCTGTAGCTTATCAACAAACCGATTCATGATTAAATTTGAATGGCGGCTCACCGTGAGCCTTCCAATTGAAAAATACTGAAATAGCGATGATACTTCACGATAAATTTTTAACGAGTAGCAATAATGGTATGAGCGGCAACGTACCCGGTGCAATACTTCCCGCCATTGATTAGATGAATATAGTTCTTGGAATCCGCGTATCTTTTCAGGCATTGAATAAATCGAATTAAGAGGGGGATGCTTGCTAGGAGGATTCCACTGATCCAATTCTTTTGCAGATTACAGGAAGCGGTTTGATCCTGCCAGCCGCCAGAATAAAGACACCCAACTAAATAGAAGTGGGTCAACGAATAAGTCATAGAACAGAACTGGTCTCCCATCCAGAAATCCGCAAACTAAAAAGGAGTAAGACAGATGTTCCTCGATCCAGGAATGAACTCACTTCAACAGATGTAAAGCCGGGGGCAGCCAGTCGCATCCAATTCCTCAGAAGCCAAAATCGAGATGGACGATGCCACAGCCGTAAGGGGTCAATCAAGACGACCCAGAAAGACACGATCCATACAAGCGGCCAAGTTGTTGAGTCAATGTGGGGCTCGAGAAACCCAGTGAAAGACAGCATGAAGGCATAACTCAGAGTCATAAAGAGTACGCTGGGTAGCTACGGGAATGACGAACATCTCAAAATGTATTGTTGCCTGAGGAAAGAGTTATTCACCTCGAAATACTCTCTATAGTTCATCACCGTTCGTAGATTCAGGCCAAATATAAACATATAGTTGATACGTGCCCTTGCCCATGCAACCAAGTTGATCCCGACAAGCAGGGCGAAAGTTACCGGAATCCCTAAAGTGGCGTAGACTTGGAGCATGGCGGTCGTCTGCTGCGCGTTCTTTGGTTTGGCAGCTGTTTGAAGCTCAGTTTCCCTATTTGACTCGGAATAAATGACAGGAGTTGTTATACCGAAATAGGTGCCAGCAACTATGGCAGGGATGGACAATCCGATGAGGACCCCTGACCTAAAAACACTGAAATGGTGGTTGCTCGGTGCAACTACTCTCCTCATCTGGTCCCGGGCCTTTTTCAAATCTCCATCGGCTTAACGTGTGTTAGGATCGAAAAACAACTTTAACTTGAATCCTTACCAAATCGGGTTGAATAAAGTTTCTCTACTTCTTCCAGCATCATTTTGATCCCTTTGTCATTTGATATATCCAATGTGACGACCTATTGATTTATCAGGAACCAAGGACATTTGAACGTTTGGGGAAGGAGTACCCGGTCACGGTTATAGATGTCATGTACATTGAACTGCATGAATCAGTAAACGATTATGCACGCTTTGAATCAAAGAATTTACTCTGGTCGTCTTTTCGAACTTCTTGACGGATTTATGGATCGCGGTAATGTTGAGAGCCTGGAAAGAAATAAGAACATTATGTGAATGAGGACGCCGTGTCAATACCTGATAATCTTTCAGCAGTTCAAGAAACCGATGAAACTCAAGAGTTGCACGTTTCAATTCCTTCTTCGCTGCCTGGTAAGAGTCTGGATCACGGTACAAGGCGTCCTCGATTTCTCTAGGCTCTGCTACTTCTGCAGCTTTGCCTTGTCTGAGTCGTTTCGAGACTTTATTATACGCCGATTCCAAAGTATGTGTGGAAATAACGGGGAGGTCGGTAAGAGTCTTCCAGGCAGATACCTTTGCGGCTTGGGCATTCTGAAAAGAAATATATTGAAAACAATTAGACCGACCTAATAAGTTGGACTGACATTGTATGCGATGCGATGCTCTGCCAGTTTATGGAATTGTTCCTTGTGAGCCGCCAATCTGAAAACTGCTTCCTTATACCTCTCGCCATAAAAATCCTCCACTTTATCAATCTGAAGGTCGAGGTACTCAAAGAACTTTCGTTCGGATTCGGTAGTACTTTCGAGAAACCTTGAGTAAGTATCAAACGATGATCTCCGAGCGCCTTCAAAGATTGTTCTACTTCGTTTTAAGCTCAGTCGACCGAAGAGCTTTGATCGAGCTGATGAGGAGCCACTGATCATATCGTGCCTGTCTCTACTTCCAGTTGCTACCTGACAAGATACTTAGTACCAGACAATGCACAGAATAAGAACGGAAAAGATTACATTGACATCAGTGTACGATCGAGCTGGCGGGGGCAACACAAAACTTTCCAAGGGCTCTAGTGTAGATGTGTTTATAAAGGAAGATGGGTACTTGACTCTTCCGGACAGGGGAGGCGACTGGCCGCTCGACCCGTAATTTGTATGCCTGGGAGTGGTCTCCCCGAGATGGTGATGTTGCGAGCTCGGCGTTCTGGCAACGTGCGAGGGACCTGGTTCACGACGTAGACTCTCCGGGGTGTCTGTCGGTCTCCTCTTGGGGATTCTCGAAGATTTGAGACTGAACGGCGACGATTGCGCTCCTGCAGCTTCGCGTTCTTCCTCGATAGCCGAGATTAGCTCCTTAAGACCTTTATAGTCTCTGTTAACGATTAATTCGACTATTTCCGGGTTAGAAAGTGTGCAGATATACATATATTTCTTTTTCCATTCCGGAATCTGAGCCTCGATTTAGAATGGCTGTCTAGGAGCGCTCAGCAACCAATCCATACCTGAGTATCTTTTAGATACCTAGAAAACATTAGATGACAGAATTCGTCATCCTGGCTGGCTCACCTGCCAAATTTCATACCTAACCCAGATTTCAGTGCGACAGTAAAATAGTCGACCACGAGTTGGTAATATTTGAATTTGTTTGTTTCTGATTCTGGTGCTACATCAAGATCGCCGAGTCGTAGATCAGATGAAGATAGAAAGCCCTTCCCCAGTCCCAGTGTGCAAGGAAATTTTCCCGTTCAAATTGTTATTAGACAGCGATACAACTCGAAAGACCCTGATCTTCACACCATGTCCCGCTGTATACTCGTAGTGGTCCTGGACAAGTCCTGGAGGTAATTTATATTTGCAACCATTTTTACATGAATTACGAAGACAATCATTAATAAAGTGAATGAACGACTGAAGAACTCTTCACGTCGGACGCGGAGGTTCATCACTCAGCGCACCAGATGATCCAAACCCTCCGGAACGGTCCAGTTGTGGGTGGCAGCGGCGCGTTTAAACCCGGCCAAAGACTCTCCGATACCATATGGCCTAAATTTCTAGTTGAGGGAAATGTAGGGGACAAGGTTAAATAGGCGCACTCATTCCAATTACGTGCTAGCCGAGCAGGGCGCGGTTCAAGGTTAGAAACAGCAAGCCGGATTTGCATCAAGACCGCCGAAATACTATAGAAATGCGGGACTGAGACTTCCTTCTGCGTCCAAGTCAAGACCTACCTGTAGCTCGGCAACCAACCTGTGAGGCCAGTAAATTCTGGGGTGATGAATAGAACAGTCGACTTACCATCACTCGTCAGAAGATCCATGCAGATCGAACCACCTGAAAATATTGTAAATTTCAAGGGTCGCAAGAACCGTCAAGGTGCCTGCTGACCTCCAGTAACGTGTCCACCACCACCGTGAATGAAAGGTAGGAAGCGGGGAGTGATGATCCTGAAGAACGGTGGAGAATTCGGGAACAAAGGAGGAAATCTGATCTCGAAGATGATCGAGTTCACTTTCCTGGAAATGGCCAGTCAGTGTGTTTGTAACATGGCAGAACTAGACGTACTTGGCCTTCATATCCTTTGCAATAGGAAGGGCAGGATCAAGCGAGTGCATCTCAACAATCCACTGGTACAAGTTGTCACCGATCAATTCAGGCGGCAAATACCACCCCAGATCCCTCAAACTACAGGCAGCTTCTTGCTCTTTCACCATTGACTTCAATTCCCGTTGGATTGCTAGACTGGCCAATGCAGTTGACTGGAATGGCGGGAGCATCAAGTTGGCCAGGGTCTTGCCAACATATTCGGCATCATGCTTCCAATCATTCTCAGGTCTCAACGCCTTAGTGACTACTTTGCTCACGGAGGACGAAGCAACTGGAATCAAATAATCATCATCATCATCGAGATCGTGGTTCTTGAACTGCGAGTTCGACGCGGAAGGCCTCTTTGTTTCAAGTTGGAAGATGGCAAGGTCGTCGGCGTCGGCGTCTTCGTGTTTATAATCCGCATTCCTTGCAGCTAGGAGAGTTTCGAGCTGGAAAGCAGGGTCGGGAATCTCTATTACCTTTCGATCCATATGGGTCTTATATTGCGGATCAAACCTGACATATGGAGTGACAACACGCTTCTTTTTTCTTTTCCCCGACACCTGAACAGTGGGTTGTGTTTCAGGGGAGGAAGGTACGTTCGCTGTGAGGGCATTAAGAGTGGAATCTGGCACTCCTTTCACCAAAAGATATCGGCTACGAAATCTGAGAATAACAACAAAAATGGAAAATCTGACTTACCACATAATCCAATGCGTGTCCTTAACAACGTAGTGTGGATTTTGACTCACGAACATGGATGGAAGATTGACAACTTCAGCCAAAGCCATGCAATTACTGGGCGATGTCATACTCTTCGACCACGGTGAATGACCAGAATGCGCAAGATAACCCGCAGACGTCAACCCATCCTTGGCTAGGTATACGCCTGTACAGGATTGAGTAACAATCTATTTGATATTCAGACTGCATTTTACCGTTTCCATAAGCTCTTCCATGAGTGGTGGTCTTGTACCATAGACCATGGCGAATGATCTTGAAGAACGAAAAAGTTATGACTGCGCATTTAGATTGCACAGAGCAAATCAAATGGCTTACTGAGTGCCAGTTCTTGAGTGGCGAACCGTGGAAAGCCTGAGACGTCTGTGAGACGGGAAATAATTAGAAAGTTAAGAAAACTCACGTAAATTACAGGGTACTCCTCAACGTTTGGAGATTCCTTTTTGGCGGCTTCAATTGCCTCCCTAAATTTGGCCTCTGCTGCCGGCGCCCCGACAGTCATACGGAACTGTCTCCAGCCAGATTCTAAAAAATAATCAAGCTTAAGTACAGTAAATTTTTTAAGTAATTTCACCAAGGTTTTTGATAGCTTCCTCTGGTGAAGTAATCGCCTCTATGTGAGCGGTACACGAAGCAACACACCTGCATACGGCATGGTAAGGGCGGAAGGTTCATACCGAAGTATCTACGACACACCATCGAAGGATAGACCACGCTGCAGGAAGGACATCCAGGTTGATATCTTGGAGCTTGGGTTTGCGCTTGCCAGTTTTCACCTTCTGTTCAAGATGCTTCTTCATTTCCATCACCTAGACCGAGTAGATAAGCAAAATAAAGCCATGTAAGGTATGACTTTACCGAGGGCAAAGTATCGATGAGCTTAACAATGCATGACCTCATCTATATGTCAGATGGTGAGTAAGGGTCGGCAGCGCGTCAAGGATTTAAACGCCACTTGTTCTGTAGTGAGTTCATCGAAGTCGACTAACCCATCTGCCCCTGGCTGAAGATCCTTTGGAACCTCAGGAATTTGAGGCGTTTGATTTGAATAATATGCAGCGAAAGTTGTTGGTCGGGTAGCCGCAGCCGCTTCAGGGAGTGGGACACGTAATCCCATTCCAATAGGCAATGGATCATCCATTGCACTCTCGCCAGCGGAAATGAAGGCAAGTGAAACAAGGAGATCAACAGTTTGCGAATTTTGTATGATCTCATACTATGAGGAAATCACGATAATTGCAAATAACTATAATAAACGCCCTTACCTCTAGCGAGGGTCCACGATTTAGGGTGTAATATTGATATGCACACAGTTTAGAGTCGCAAACGTAGGGTTTGAGTGACTCGTAGTCGGATTGGAGCCGGTTATGACAAACGGTGCAATACCGGGTACAGAGCTATTGTCAAGATGTTTAAACATTGATGGCTGGGAAAATGAGAAACGCACAGAAAGGCGACGAATGAGATAGCAAAATGCAGTCAGGGGCAAATTGAATGGCTCATCGTTCTTAAGGTTCAAGAGGGGGTCATATGGTAAGCTGGATAGCTGACTCTCTTCCTTATCAGCGTGGCCGATATCCTAGAAAATTGTGGGTGATTATTCATCTTGCCCGAACAGGAATACCTACCGTAAGTTTCGAAGCAAGGACATCAGCTTCCGTCATCTGAACCTTTTCACTCTCCGCGTGAAGTAATTCCGCACCAGCCCAGCCCAGCCCAAACTTGCGCCTGATTTGAACCAGCTTCAGGAATGACTGGTCCATTAAAGATTCTAGAGAGCTGCTCAAACTGAATCTATCAAAACGATTGGGATCAACTTCTTCCTCGACGACGGGTCCTGAATCTGGGACTGGATCGCCCTCTTGGTCAGAACCCCATTCGAGTTTTGTTTGCTGGGCTGCTAACAGCTCCTGCATTTTAAACTCATCCTCAGCGTCGTTCATGATGAGGCCGTGTTTTCGAATGACCTCTCGCACTTGCTCCGCACCGGGTTTGTACTTTTCGCTCAGACCGACTTTGAAGGTTAGAGAGACAGCGAGGCGCTGGGCTGCTGTTGTATAAGTTGCATTAGAATCTAGGACAGGGTAGAGTCCGTGAAAACCAGAGATAAGAAGGGTGAGGTGTTGAGAAAAAGCCAGAAGGCGGCGATCCCAAGCCATGAGAGCGCGGGGAGGGATAAGGTTCGCCAAAGTGATGACAGGAAGGGAGATGGAAAGAACAAAATCATTGCCTGGAAGGCGGATGAAACCTGGCCGATACTCAGTAGCCACGATGTCGATGAACATCCTATTGGGAGATCAATGAAAGGTCGTACAAATATGAGGTGTCCCTACTCTTGAATTTTGGCCAATACTGAATCCGATTCCGGAGTGATTGCGATATCATCATCGAAGTCAAATGCATCGAATTCATCGACGCCATCAGACATTGGTTCTTCTTCATCAGTTGCGTCTTCGCGTGGCTGAGCCCTCATCTTAGACGTTGATCCAGAAACGACACAAGCAACGGAATGGACAAATCCACGAATGGTACATCCAAGTGAGCTCGCAGGCTCCTCGGAAATTTCGTCAACAATATTTTGGATTTTAGCGGACAGATCTCCATCAGGAGAGTAGCAAAAGAGTGAGTGGGAGTTGGGATATTCAGAGGTGTCTGAACGAAGAGTAAGCAAGGTAATAACAACGGATAAAACAACACGTACCGGATATCAGAAAATTGACCGTGACGACGCGTTCTGAGCTGTCCTTCTCTATGACCACCTCCACTGATCCTTCGTCATCACCAGCACGTACTCCTGACAATCGGCCAATCAATGCCCTTTGCATAACGTACGAGCTGTTCAATGAACTCACTCTTAACCACCAGTGAATCAAAATACAATCCTATCTTAGCAGCTTCTTGGAGATCTGCGAAATCTGCATTGAAACGCTTTCTACCTTTCAATTTCCCATTCTTATTAGAGTCATAATGAGAGGCGTCAAGCATGATAATATCGTCATCAGAGGACTTGACGTTATTTGCATCTGATCACAAATAAATGGAAACTATGAGCAAACGGACACGTAGATCCATTGAAAGACGGACCAGAGTCTAGTTTCTGTCGTTTTGGTGTAGGTTTCAGTTGCATACTGCCTTCAGAATCAGAATGTTGAATATTGGCAACTTTAGAGGAGCGAGGCATGATTCCACAATATCGCAGGTGTTGAATAGCGTTACTTGGACCACAAAGGGGTGGTGAAAAGGAACATGTTGCTCTGGTCAAGCGTCTGTTTATGACTCAGGTCACGTAGCTGAGATTCGCATCGGAAATTTCCGATAAGCAGTGCAGTTCTCGTCTACTTAAAAGTAACCTTGCTGCATCGTCACTGCCTTGCGCTGCATGACGCATCGACGGCTTAGACTCTGACGAAATCTTTCCGCCAATTCGAGTATGCGAGAGCACACCTAACTGATCAACCCTCCCTGAGTCCCAACAAATCATCTCACCATCCACTTCAAGTCTCAAGAGCACGCGTCGTCCAGCCCGTTGCGTTCTCAATTGCCGAAGAAAGGACTCGGAAACAAAAAGGTTCTCAATACAGTTCGAATTACCTCAGTCTTTGTTTGATTTACTGTATTGTCATTTTTTTCAAATCGTCGCTACGGTTACTCTAATTGTGTAGGATGTCCCCAACTCCGCAGGAAGCGAAGCTTAATTGCCAAAGGTGCAAGCCACCGAGTCCATAACTAGATCTGGTATGAACGCCAAGAAGAATGTCTTCATC
>Ga0307517_10012356_pt1 | contig 11729 bp, 10 predicted proteins | sample 23_EM_MG_FD_194515 | JGI IMG/M metagenome (GOLD analysis project Ga0307517, IMG submission 194515) | Populus trichocarpa ectomycorrhiza microbial communities from riparian zone in the Pacific Northwest, United States - 23_EM | ecosystem: Host-associated > Plants > Roots > Unclassified | place... | reverse complement strand
TTTGATTTTATAATTTTTTTAAAAATAATATTGTTTTTACTTTAAAATTTTAAAAGAATATTATTTAATTAAGTCAAATCAATATAATGAACCCATAACCGAATCATGCACAAAACCGAGTTTAATAACTTTATATTTGCATAAATATGACGACCTGATTACCAGCTTACATGGTAAAATTTTGTTACGTGATGCGACAAAAAAGGAGACTGTAAGTTAAAAACTAAACTATAACTAAAAAACGGCAGCGACTTTCTCTAGTTCCATGTCACATTTTGTCATCGTAAGTTTCGCACTCTCGCCAAATTCTCTCTCCCCCACCCTGAAAATCTCCACTACCGCTTGCACTGTTCAACGCTTCTTCTTATCTCACTTTCCCACAAGTTTTCCATCACTTTCTCGGGAAAATTCTAGCTCAAGATTCTGACTTCAACATATACTTGCAGGTAAGGGGACCGACTCTCTTGCCCTTGTTGGGTTTTCTGTAAAGATCATTTCTTTTTAACGCTTTGGTTCTTTCTTGAGCTGATTTGATATTTTTTGGGCTGTTTCCTCATCTGGGTTTTGTGTCATTTTATTGGATGTGAATCATTGTGTATTGGGATATTAAATATTAATTGGGTCTTTAAAAATGAGGTCCTTGAGGTGGGTTTTGGAAAATATTATGCGGGTTTGTTGTATATTTTTTTAGCTCTCTTGGCTGTTTTTGCCTTTTGATTTGAGTTGCTGAAATTCAGTTGTCTTTTTCATTGGATCATTTTAAGGGATTGATGCTTCTACTATTGTGTTAAGACTAAGAGAAGAGTTGTTAGAGTCGAGTGGACCTAATAGGGTTTGTGTACTTCATAAGTATGATTTTTTATTTCTGGTATTCAGCTGAACATTCCACATTTACATTCTGTTTTCCTTGTTTTGTTTTGTGTTTTGTTTCCCTTTTTAAGCACGCAAATAAGAACTAATTATTGCTTATTAAATAAAGCACCAACATTTTAGCTGGTAGAAGCTATGAATAGGCCTACGTTAAGGTCATTTGATACGGTAAACTAGCTATTCCAGGTTGTTTGAATATTTTAGTTTACCTGTATCTGGGATACAGCCATTTACTTTTCATTAGTGGTAGATGTGAATGTTTTGACTTATAGACTTTGACATGATAAAACAGACACTAGTACTTATCCTAATGATAGTTTCTTTTCCAATTAGATTTTAGAAATACCAGTTGAAAGTAATAATTGATTTTTATACATTGGTTAATAGTCTCTTGTTGACTACCTTCACGCATAAGTAGATGGGTGGGCACATTTTTAACAAGTTATCCTTTTGATCTTGAAAACCATTTTTTTGGCAATCCATTCATGTTTGTCTGCTATCATGGTTAGGTAGCAGGCAATCAGAGTTTCATCATCATAAGAGCTTGACATTCTTGCAAAAAGGAAGTTACATAAAGGAAACTGAATTCTGGTTGACTACTTGTATAATATGTGAAACAAGTTTCTTCTGTTTCACTTCTCTTGCATGTTGAACTTGTGTACGAATTGGAAACAGCATCACAGCATAAAGGTTTTGCTTTTTTCTCAATATCAGTCGGGAAATCCTTGTATGATTTTCTGTATACCTTTTCATATTAAGTGTAAAAGAAGTGAATTTCTTCTCCCTCATCCCCAAACAGTTTGCTTTAATATATTTCCAATTTCACGTGTAGAGATATGTATAAGAACCAACTACAAGAGTTGGCTCAAAGAAGCTGTTTCAACCTGCCATCCTATTCGTGTATAAGGGAAGGGCCAGATCATGCCCCTCGATTCAAATCTACTGTCAACTTCAATGGAGAGACTTTTGAAAGCCCTACTTTTTACTCCACTCTGAGGTTAGCAGAACATGCTGCAGCTGAGGTAGCTCTGAACACCCTAGCAAGCAGAGGCCCTTCTAAAGCATTAATTGCTGGAGTTCTGGTAAGCACTGGTCTATATATCTATCTTCTTCTATTGGATTAAACAAATAGTCTTAGTTCAGTTTGAAATTACAGTGCTTAGTTATCTCTCTTTCTCACCAGCCTCAAACCCACATACAAGGGCTTTAGACCACAACACTATACCCAAAAGTTACAGTAGTCTCCAGCATTTTCTGGATTCTGATCAATGCGGCTACATTTTGTGCTCTATAATTTTGCATTTTTAGATCCATTATAGCAGTGTAGATGTTGTCAACTGGAATATGTCATGAATTGATATATCTGCATTGTTTATGTATGCTAACATTGTAAGCTTGGGTCCACCACCGACAAGCCACCACTTAGAGAGTCATGGGTCTATTTGAATTGAACTTTCACTAAATGATCATGCTGTCCCTATTTTAAAATTAACTGTCTTATTCAAAACATCAATTACTCTATAATAACCACATCTGGAGAATTTCTGGGACAATAATACTTGTAATCCATCACAGAACTGAAATAGAACACTGTAGGTTTTTTTTTTTTGAAAATGACTATCCGGGATTGAAATTATAATTTTTCTTCTTTTGACAATTTTGCACCCTTTATTCTTTTCTCCCAGGAACATCCTACTCATGAACACAATATCCAGTACAATTGTAAATATTAGTTATGGTAAAGAGAAGGTTAAGGTTGATATGCAGCAAGAATGAGAGAAATAAACAAAATACAGGACAAGCTATTCATGGCTTAAAGAAAATGTTTTTGGATCTTCTTTGTTTAAATTGACTTATAGCCTTCTTCATATTTGCATCTTCATAGCACATCATTCTCTAATATACTCTTTTGTTAGTTTCTGTAACTTATCCATTGTTTACCTCAAAAGTTAAACATTTTACAGTCCAGACAATATGTTTTTATGCTTTCTTCTGCTCAGGATGAAACAGGAGTCTACAAGAATTTGCTCCAGGAGACTGCTCACAGAGCTGGGTTAAAGCTTCCTGTGTACACCACAATTCGATCAGGACCTGGCCATGTTCCTGTGTTCTCGTGCAATGTTGAGCTTGCAGGAATGAGCTTTACTGGAGAATCAGCAAGAACAAAGAAACAAGCGCAGAAGAATGCAGCCATGGCTGCTTGGTCTGCTCTGAAAAGATGTACGCATTTCATCTTTCTATATAATTCCTGTTCAGATTGCTCTGACTTGGTTAGAATCTAAACATGTAGTATTTTATCTGCCTTTTTCAGTTTGTAAAAGGTAGTTTGCTCACTAGAATAAGCAGGTTGGGAACTGGGAATTAGTGCTTCTGGTTCATCTTTCTCCTCCATTTTGCTTCGAAACTAGAAATCTGAAGGCATAGATACATGCGATCTATGTCTTAGACTGTCTTGCCTAAAAAGGGAAAGTTCATGAGATGCATACACGAACATCATCAATTACTTGATTTGCATGTGGGATCCATTAAAACTCGCAAACTGTTCATGTACTTGGAAATTTGTGAAAAAATATGCTTTCATCTTGCAAAAAACTCCCACATTTTTGGTTCAGAATTGTATGGCTTTATTATTATATAATCTTTGCGGAACCTTCCACATGTTTTCCTTAGTTTAGAGCTATCAAGTACATGGATTTCATTTTGACATCTACAGTTTTACCACTTGTTATTCGTTGAATTATTGGCTCTATAACTTTGATAAGAACTTTTCCAGTATTTTAATACGATGACCATCTGAATATTTGCATTTCTGTAGTGGTTCAGCACAGCACATCATCTTCCAATTCATCGACTTCTCCTCCAGTGGAGGCTAAAAGGATTAGTGAAGAACAAGAACAAGTTGTTATCGCTCGTGTTCTTGCATCTCTGCAACCAGCTGAGTTAAAGAACTCCAAACAAAATGATTCCCAGCGAGGCCAGGAGAGATTCTTTCCTGTCTGCAATGACTTAACCCCTCCAATACCAACTTTATATCCTGTGCAGTGCCATAGCTGGGCTTACCCTAGCTTTTCCCCGGAAATGGCCATATACCAAATGTGGCAGCAAGAAGAATTGTTTCAGCTGCAAAACCGTTTATTGGCACTTCAAATTCCATCGGTTTCTCCTGGCCCTCAAATTCTTCCATATATGCAGTCCATACTCCCCTCTGATTCAGTTCTATTTGGTCCTCTGAGGGAGCAAGAACCTGTACCTGTAGGACCCAGAATTACAATCGCCACTTCAAGACCATTGTACTTGGCTGATCATGTTGTCCCTGATCCAATCAAGGGAGAGTCCACGGTGACCATTAGTGAGATACATGAGGAGAAACCAGAAGAATCACTCCAGTGCTCTACATCAGTTATTCCAGATCCCCCTGTTGGTGGCAACTTCAATGCTGAACCAAGATCCAAGGACCCAGTTGATATGGATGACAAACAGATGAAGGTTGAACTGGAAAGAAAAGTTGAAAATGTTCAACCAGGAGACAACCAAACTAGAAAATTTGAATGGGCTTCCAGCAGCAATACAGATTCTGGATATAGACCTGCGGACTTCCAAGCACAAAACAAGCACAGTTTTCACTCTTCCCAGGCTACTCTGCAGTATCCTCCAAGAGCAAGCACGTTCAGGAGTTGTAGACCAGCTCCATCCGCAGCACCTCCTGTAATGATCAGATCTGTGAGGCCTTTACCTTCATCCACTGCACCTTCTGCACTTAACAACAATATGGGACCTCCTTCAGTGCCCAAACTGCAAGATTTGGCAGCACAAAATCCTGCTCCACCGAGAATGCGAACTGGAGGATCTCATTCATATCAGGCCAGGCCCTTGCCTCAAAGAATGAACCTTGGTGGTGTGCACCCGCGTTTCATGGCACCAGCTGTTCGAATAAGATCAGTTGTTCCTGTCTGTTCAGCTCCTCCAGCAAGGAGAATGCCAACTTCAGGTCAAGTGGTACCTGATAGAGAGAGCAAAGCTACAGCAGTACCAGAAGACGTGAAAACAGCAAGTTCAGAGCTTGGTAAGCTTCAAAAATGAGCGGGTTATAGATACCAAATAGCTCATCATTTTGCTTTTAGATTTTACTAGCTGCATGGCCCACTCGTTGCTGCGGGATAGCTGGAGAAAAACAACAGGAGGGATATTAATGGTGTCTGATGAAGCTCTTTGACGGTTTTCTGTTTTCATCACTAAGGTGGCCAAGATCCATAGGAGCACCTGTATTTTATCTATTTATTGACTGTGTTAGAAAGCAATGTTTGTAAATTGCTATTTTGTCAGGATTGTTTTTCGAAGCCTTTATATAAGAAATGAAGATGTTTTATGAAACAGATGCTTAGATCTTTTACTAGAAGTGTGATGGTGCCAGCAATGTCAATGTTTGACCCCTTTTTTCGATTGAGCAGAACGAAGCCATTGAGTGTGGAAAATGAACAACCTACAAATCAATTTAATCTCCTGAAGTCGTTGATTCAATGTGTATAGACCCCCTTTCCTCGGTCTAAAAACAGAGAGAATGAGTTGTTATTGGGTTAAAAAAATCTCAGCTCCTTGAGAAAAAAGCATATAAAAAGCCAACTGGTTGCCCGAGGCCGCCTATCCTCATCAACTCGCAGAAAATGTCAAAAGAAAGGTTAGAACATCATGCACTCAGCAGGAACCAGAGAGATGCAACAGGTGGTGAGCATTGCAGCATGACAAGTCAGATATAAGCATGTTATATGCATTTTTATGAAAGCCCATCAACATTATTACATGACTTCAAATAACTATCATGGAGTTCACCAAATCCATTCTATCATGTTGAATTTGTATTTAAAAGAACATTGTGAGAGAGAAATTCAGAACTTAATTTATCATTCCTAAATTATATTAGTAAAGTTTTATATATAGAAAAATCAATCACCTCTTCTTATAAATATCGATAAAACTCGATCGAGATAATTTTTATTCTGATGAATATCCTATAAAACGCAATATACATGAACATTTTTTCTAGATGAGATAAATCCTTTTAATTAGAAAATTGAACCCAATTATATATATATATATAAAATAGCAACACCAATTATTATATATATTCATTTTAATTGATTAGTCTCCCTTTCTATTTAGAAAAATTATACTCGATTAAATACAATTAAAAAAATGTTCAATTAATTAAATTAATAAATCAGGGGTCTTTTCGACAAAATGATGAAAATACAGGATGCAAACAAAGTTTAACCGAAAAACCCTAGTGAACAAAAATAAATAAATGCAAACACCACCTTAACCCTTGACATGACACGTGAGCCAAAAAACCCCAACTTACCCAAAAACTCCCAACTCGTTATTTAACATCCCTAAGATACCCCCGTTAATCACAGATGTCCACCAGCCACAGCGAGTACTAAAAACTCCCCAGCCTCCCTAAACAGCGAGTCTCGACTCCCAGCCTCTGTGTGAATCGCTAGTACTCCAATGTATAAAAGCCCCTTAAACCCTAAGAGCACCCTTTCTTCTTTCCTCTGGAGAACGCAGTTGTTGTAAAGAGAGGTAAGCAATTTTCCTCTTCAAAGTTCTACTTTTTCCCCACTTATCTTCTTTTATGATGAAAGACTCCTATATGTGTATATCTCTTGATTTCCTCATTGTTTTCTTCTCCCTCTAAATGATATCTGCTATTTTGGGTGCAGTAGAAAGGTCTGATACCAAAGCGGGAGTCTTTTGTTTCTTCTTTTGGAAGTGATTGGTGTTAAAAAGGTTGTTTTTTATATGGGTTTTGCTTTTAACTTCGTGAAGTTGGTTCTCTTTGTTCCTTAAAGAGTTACTCTCTGTGTCTGTGTCTGTGTCTGTGTCTGTGTCTGTGTTTTTTTTAGTTTGTGAATCATTGAATGCTTGTTTTGATAAGTGAAAATTAGTAAAGCGTGGCTTTTTTGGGAGTTTTAGGTGGTTGGAATGAAGTGGGATGGTTAAGTTAGTAGCTTAAAGTAATGGGATGGTGTTGATTTTGCAGGGTTTTCAGAGGTATTGAAAGATGCTTTTGCTATTCGAGACGCCAGGGGGCTTTGCCCTTTTTAAAGTCTTGGATGAAGGAAAGCTATCTAAAGTTGAGGTAATCATTTTTTGTAACTCTGTTTCTGTTTGTTGTTTGGTTTTTGAGAAAAGTGAGGATAATAGAGTTATGTTCGTCATGGTTGTTTATGTGTTATTCGTTTTGGAGTGGTGAATGTATGTATCTCTGTTATACATACTGAGGTCAATTCAAGTTTTTCTTTTCTTGTCTGTGAAATAACTGAAGGCTAGAGCAATTATGGTTCAGTGTACGGTTTTCTCTAGTTTATTTTTCTGCACAAATAGTGCAATATTACTTCTTCTTTTTTTGTGCCAAAGTTAATTGTGCATTTATGTCTCTTGCTACAGGATTTGGGGAAGGAGTTTTCAAGCCCAGACTCGGCAAGAAAGGTACTTAATCTCATGTAGTTTAGAAAGAGGATAGCCAGCCCAGGATTCATTTTATATTTTTGCTGAAAATTTTATTTTCTATACATCTAATGTGCAATCTCAATTAATTTACTGTTTGTATTGCTATTTGAGTATTCTGAATTCTACATTACCTCTTTGGTTGATTAAAAATATGTTTGATTACAGAACCTGCTTCTACTTTTTTTTAATTGACGCCCAACATCTTCAAATGTACTTTTCTATTTTACATAGCATATAATATCTACAAGCTCTAAGGGTACCTGGTTTCTCCTTTTAAATTGGTTGCCATGCCTGCTATAGGAAATTTTTCCTTCTGTAATGTGCTTGTATTGAGCTCGAATTTAACTGTTACTTGGTACAAACACCAGGTGGTGAAGTTGAAAGCTTTTTCAAAGTTTGAGAACACAGCTGAGGCTTTGGAAGCTGCTACCAAAATAATTGAAAGCTCAACCAGCAAAGGTCTGCGGAAATTCTTGCGTGCTAACTGTGATGGTGAAACATTAGGTGTAGCTGATTCAAAGCTTGGAAATGCAATAAAGGATAAACTGGTCTGCCCATATTTCTAGAGATTTATTTTCACAGTCATCTTCAATTTTAAGTCTCACCTTGTCTAAGTCAGCAATTGTCACATTGCAGAAAATAGAATGTGTTCACAACAATGGTGTCATGGAATTGATGAGGGGTGTTAGGAGTCAGTTGACAGAACTCATATCTGGTTTAGCTACTCAAGATTTGGCACCAATGAGCTTGGGTTTGTCTCACAGTCTATCCAGATACAAACTGAAGTTCAGCCCTGATAAGGTATTTATTTTACATTGATGTGTCTTATTTTCTGTGGTTCAATCATCACTGTATCTATAATCATGTTCCATCATTGCTTGTTGATATGTATGTATAAATGTAAGCTAACATGTTTATGGCATGTATCCTTGTGCTTTTCAATCAATGTCATTTGTGCCTTTGTCTTCATTGTCATTGTTCGAAGAATATTTTTCTTTGGTTGCTTTCTAAGACAGACCATTAGATTGGCAGAAGTTTGTGCTGCACTATAATTATCTCGCTTTTATTTTTGCTGAGCTATATGTATCTGGAATTTGAGTTTTGCCATTTCTTTGTAGAGCATCTGTATTTCTTTGGGGTGCTGTAATCATAATGCTCACTGCTCTGTTTTAGGTTGACACAATGATCATTCAAGCCATTGGTTTACTCGACGATCTTGATAAGGAGCTGAACACATATGCAATGAGGGTTCGAGAATGGTATGGTTGGCATTTTCCTGAGCTTGCCAAGATCATACAGGACAACATCCTTTATGCCAAAGCAGTGAAACTAATGGGTTGCCGTGATAATGCTGCAAAGCTTGATTTCTCTGAGGTAGAATCCAGTCTTTTGTTTATTGCAATAAACTGTGTTTCCTCCTCCCTCCCTCCCTCTGTGTGTGTGTGTGTGTGTGGTTAATGGGGTTATCATGAAATCAGTGATGCCACCCGCTTACATTATATTCTCTAATGCTATCCTGTCTTGATCCATGTTGATACTGCTACTGGCTCTGTCTTTACCTAATTCTTGACCCTGAATGTGTTATCAAATATCCTTTAGTGAGCAATCCTCTCTAAGATGAATGTTCAATATCCCTCCTTACTGTCAAACAGCATGTTGGATCACGAGGCCACTCTTGATTATATTATTTTCCTATTGTAGGATAAGATGGTCTCTTGAATGTTTCATTAATCTCTTTCTTAAAATTTCACAGATACTGCCAGAAGAAGTTGAAGCAGAACTGAAGGAGGCAGCTATGATATCAATGGGAAGTGATGTTAGTGATGTTGACTTGATGAATATCAAAGAACTATGTGACCAGGTTTTATCTTTAGCTGAATATAGAGCTCAACTGTATGATTATTTAAAAAGCAGGATGAATACCATTGCACCAAACTTGACTGCTCTTGTTGGAGAACTTGTTGGAGCTCGGCTTATTGCCCACGGGGGTAGCTTGTTGAATCTTGCAAAGCAGCCTGGTAGCACTATACAGATTCTTGGGGCAGAAAAGGCTCTCTTCAGAGCTCTGAAAACAAAGCATGCTACTCCAAAATATGGGCTTCTTTACCATGCATCCTTGGTTGGTCAGGCTCCCCCTAAGCTGAAGGGTAAAATTTCCAGGTCACTAGCTGCAAAATCTGCACTTGCAATCCGATATGATGCTCTTGGAGATGCCCAAGATGACTCTATGGGACTGGAGAACCGGCTAAAGGTATGTTATGGAAGTTTTCATGTTAGAGACAACAATAACCTGTTCCTTTTGTCAACTTTTATTGCCGCGGGATTTCTTAGACACTGTAATTTGTAGCTTGAAGCACGATTAAGGAATCTCGAAGGAAAAGAATTGGGTCGCTCTGCTGGGTCAGCTAAGGGCAAACCAAAGATAGAAGCTTATGACAAGGATAGGAAGAAGGGAGCTGGAGGATTGATAACTCCTGCCAAGGTCCACCTCTTGTTTTGAGTATGATTGTTAGTTTTTCTTTCTTCTTTTAGTTAACCCCCTTTAATGCCCTTTTCTTTGTGCAGACATATAATCCTTCTGCAGATGCTGTTCTTGGCCAAACACCAGATTCAACTGCTAGGAAGTTCGAAGTAGAACCAGCAAAGGAGGCTCCAGCTAGTGGAGAAGAGAAAAAAGAGAAGAAAAAGAAGAAGAGAGCTGAAGAAGAAACAACTGTGCCAGGTGACAGAAATGGAACTGCCGAACAGGATGGCGAAGGGGAAGCTAAGAAAGAAAAGAAGAAAAAGAAGAAACATCAAGCTGAGAATGATGGTGTTCAAAACGAAGCTGAAAATGTTGAGGAGGGAGGCAAGAAGAAAAAGAAGCGGAAACATTCCGAAGCCGAACAGGATGAGGAATCTGAAATGCCAAGCAAGAAAAAAGAGAAAAAGAAGAAGAAGAAGAGTGGGGATTGAGAAAATCCAGAAAGTTGAGGATGACTCCGCAATTTTGGAGGAGAGAGACGAGTGAGGGTTGAGAAAACTCAGAAAATTGAGGAAACGTGCTGCTCCGCAATTTTGGAGGAGAAATTAGGGTGCAGCTCCTTATTTCTACATGTAAAATTATCTTTTTTCCTGTCTAATTGTTTTTCATTTTGTTTTTTGACTTGTTTCCAATGTATTTTTCTAATTCTCATGGACATGATAGTGAGCAGTTGTCAGAATCAGACACTTCGTGCAAAATTATATTTGGAAAACTATGGATTGCGTCTCTTGCTAGTTGCTATTAGGATTTAGGATAAATGAAAAGACTGACAATACTGCAAACAGGCAATCTATTCTTATTAAGGGCAAGAGGTGACGAGAAAGCATTGCCCCCGCCATTGCTGTTCAATTTTCTTATCTGGTCAAGGTACTTCTGATCCGGCAGATATTCCGGGAGAGGGGAAGAAAAAGCAATAGATGGCCAAAAAAACAGGTTGAAAAGCATCATTTTAGCCAAGTAAATCTCTCGACGAGGGATGAAGAAAATCGAAGCTGGACTCATAATTGATAGGGTCGTACAGGAAGCCTACACATTTGACAAAGGCTGAGGTCCCACTGGATGTTTGTTTATCCAGTATAATATGGATGAGCTAAACCTGTCTGTGAATGAATAATTTAAACATTTGATGGAATATATATATTATGTTGGCTGTGGAGTTCATAGTAAGACTTGGTTGGCTAGAATCATTTTTTATACTTTAATGATGGTTTTGGATCCCTTCTAGGTCGATCCAAAAAAAATCTTTTCCAAGTCTAAGCGTGGTTTATGATGCTCTCTTGGATCCTTGTAGCATCTAGGAAAATTTGGTTTCTTCAGAAGAAAAACACCCTTACAATTTTTATTCATAAATGGAGCATTGATTTCAAAGGGAAGTAATGAGCTGGGAAGGAGAGTGACATTAGAAATGTCTTTGAAAATGTCTTGGGAACTCAAATAATTAACCCTTTTTTTCCCACCAGTTTAAGAAGAATCAGATTTAGGAGAATATCCCCTGGAAAAAAAAAAACCTTTCAAACACTTAGCCAACACTCTAGCTATTTTAATGGTTAATAAAATATATGAGAGATTCCTTTTTATTTATCTGTTATTTTTAAAAAAATTATAGTTTACAGTCAACATAAAATTTTAAATTAGATGAAATAATTAAATTATCCTCATATATAATACCCATTTAGAAATTAAATATGTTATTGCAGTCCACCTAACTAAATATATTAAAATTATGCTTTTAATATGGTGATGCGTTATAATACTAAATATAATCTTATTCTGTGTTTTTTTTTTTTTTTTGAGTTAAATTCAAAATTAATAATATTTTTTTATT
>Ga0307517_10012355_pt1 | contig 11729 bp, 7 predicted proteins | sample 23_EM_MG_FD_194515 | JGI IMG/M metagenome (GOLD analysis project Ga0307517, IMG submission 194515) | Populus trichocarpa ectomycorrhiza microbial communities from riparian zone in the Pacific Northwest, United States - 23_EM | ecosystem: Host-associated > Plants > Roots > Unclassified | place... | reverse complement strand
GGAGTTGGGAGTGGGAGTGGGAGTGGGAGTGGGAGTGGGGGAAAGGAGACTGGAGATTTATTCGTAATCAAGATTCAAACTATCACCTTTTCATTTACAAATTCTCAATTTTTTCATGTGGGTGTGCTGTTTTAGTAGGATTAGATTATAATGATGCAATTACCTTTATCAGGCTTCTCGTGCTTCATATTCACTCATTTTACATTCTGAGCATGTTTCTCGCACATCATATATACAGATCTAGACGAGTCTTCTGTATGAATGTAGATGAAAGAAATGCCATTTTTTTTTTAAAAAAAAAGTGAAAACCAAATTGATACTGAAGAGAGAATATTTGCAACCTGTGAACCCCATTTCTGTGAGGACGGAGAATATACTCCAGAAATATTGAGGAATTGCTTCTGAAGATTTTTATGAAGTATTTGTTGTCTTATATGTGAACAACATCCAGGATTGGGGATTGTCTTATAGTTAACTATGCACCAACAGATGCTTAAATTAACTCATTTTTTAGGTCAAAGAGGTTATCATGTCCTTCTTTATATTGATGGAACAGGGCAAAGCTACTAGGCAGGTATGGATCACTCCATCCTCTTTTTTTTTTTTTTTTTATTGCTCTTGATTATTGGAGGACAGAATCTTCCTTGCACCATTTTTAGGTATAACTTTGTTATACTGTGAAACAGGATTTGGATTTGCGTTGTGAGCAACTGATTAAAGAAGAGTTTGATGAGAGCTGTAATTTTGATGTGGATGATGCAGTTGAAAAGTTGGAGAAGCTGGGCATCGTTGCTCGGGTAAGAAACAGTTCTCCTGACTGAACTTGGTAGATCTAAATTGGAATTTGCAAATTTATCTTAGCTAAAATGAAAACTTTTCCGTGCACACGCTTACAACTGACGTTGACATCACTCCACATATAGACATCCTAGAAGGATCAGTTGGATAAGCAGGGCTTTTTTGCATCATCTGAATAAGCTGTTAAAAGATCCTGTTACCCAACCAAAGTCTTTCAATTTGTTGAGCCTGCAGATGGTTTTTATGGAGTTATACTAAAACATAGGACCATAGGGAAATGGACCTATATATCTGAAAGATGATTGGATCAAAAGTTCCATTTGGTCAAGCATCAAACTGGACATGGTGCATTTGGAAGACACCTTTTTTAAAATCATGCACGCTAACAATGTCACGTCTGGTAATTTTTTGAATTTTAGAACATTTTTGCTATTGGATAAACCTACTCCTTGGACCAGGCATGAATTTTCAATGCTATCTTCTGTGTGCGCAAGTTGCTATCGGTTTCTTTTGATCAGGAAGTAAATTTTTGAATACAGGATTCTCTTGGACGATATTGTTGTGTTTCGCTAAGACGTGCTAATGAGATTATTGGCACCACAACTGAAGAGCTCGTTCTCAAGGCACAGCAGGGTGTTATGACTAATCCTTGATGCTGTCCGTGGAAAGATGCGTTTTCCTATCCACCACCTATTTCAATCCAGCCTCTTTCTAGGTCTAATAGCTCAAATAGTTATCTGCAGTTGTCAGCTGTGCTTACAAGCATCGCTGGTCAGAACTTGGATGTCCTAGTTTACTTGACTGCTTTCCACGCTATTTCGAGCTCCAGTTTCCTTTTTCATCAATGCAAGTTAGGGTCGCGAACCAAAGAACTCCTCTGGGGAGGGAGGACATGGGGTGCCAGTGGTGCCTGGAGCTCATTGGCGCTTCAGTTCTGTTAATATTTGTAAATGTTGAATGCATGCGACTTCTCAAATCCCGAGGAAGGTAGTTTTTGCACTTGGTTTCGGCTTTTGTTGAAGGCTTTTTATACTTGCTCATAAAACCATTGCGGGCTTAAATACTTTCATGGTGCTTGGTTATTGTCTTCGCGGCCATCTGCATATAATTTAAGTAAAAGATGAACGAAATTTCCTTTTCAGTTTGGTCTTTCCTTTTATTACATTTGGGTATCGGAAAAACTGAATATGGCACAAAATTCTTCATCAATTGATCTGAAACGCCAAATATTTATCCTTGTCATCCGAGAATAATCGGTGAAAAAAATGATTTACTAACAAATTTTTACACTGAATTTTCAGACATGTAATCAGAAATTTGTTGAACTTTTTTTCGAATATAGGATTGTTGTTCAACAGAGTGTAACACGCATCAAGCAAAATCATGTAGTAAAACACTAGTCATGAGTGGTCGTTACTAAATCCGGTTGCAATATATATATATATATATATATATATATAGGATATTTCGAGTCAGGTTACGCTTATCGTATTATATCGTGAGAACAGAGCTTGCAAAACGCAGCTATTCCCTCAAACTAGAGACCATTTTCACGTTACCAGCTAAACCACCAAGATAGTGAAGTACCAAATATCTAATCTAATGTTACGACAGAATCCTCAAAACAAAAGGGACAAGTGGCCGGCAAACATTTTCCCGCCGAAGAGAGCGGGCGTTGGCATTCATTCTCCAACCCCTTAGATTTAAAGATATATAATTAATTAAGGCATTCGTTTATCAAATAAAATATTTTGTTTATCTCTAATCATAATCATAATGGGGAAGAAGAAGAAGAAAGACATAATACACTTGGAGAAGGAATCTGTGATTCCAATTCTCAAGCACAAGCTTATTGCTGCCTTAGCAAACCGCATTAGTTTTGGTCTGTTTAATTCAATTTCCCATCTTTTTTTTTTTTATCAATGCAATGCATGGATGCATGGATGATGGATTCCAATTTGGGTTGGTTCATTCACAGAACGTAGCAGATCTGATGTTGATGAGTTCCTGAAGCTCTGCCAGAGAGTTGAATACACAATTAGAGCTTGGTACCTTCTGCAATTTGAAGATCTCATGGTAACATTATTAATTGGTGAATATGTTATAGAACTCAAATCTTTAGTTTGTTTCTTTAAAGAAATTTGTCTTTGGTGATCAGCGATTGTATTCCTTCTTTGAGCCTATTCATGGTGCTAAAAAACTGGAGCAGCAGAATCTCACTCCTGAAGAAATTGATGTTTTTGAACAGAATTTCTTAGCCTCCTTATTTCAGGTGTGTATTGCCCGCAACTACACTTCAAAGATTTAAGAACAAAAAACAGAAAATGGCACGATTCCAAACCGGCATCCAGGGCACTTTCCCACCTCTTTCTAGCAAAGAAAAATAATGTAAAAATCGTAACCAATACCTGAATCTAGCACGCACTTTTCATGATTTAGTTGTTTATTTCTTGCAGGTGATGGAAAAGAGTAATTTCAAAATTGCAACTGATGAGGAGATTGAAGTTGCACTCTCTGCACAATATCGGCTTAATCTACCAATTGTGGTTAATGAAAATAAGGTCCATCAGTGCTCCGGCCTCTTACGCACACATCTACACATGACTAGTTTAGAAGTTTGATGATATTGTAATGGCATTCTTGAATGCAGCTTGACAAGAGGCTTTTTACAAGTTACTTTGCAGCGCATCCTCAGGATGACCTTCCATGCTTCGCTGATAAGGTAAAGGCTAAATTCCGGCTTGAATATTTCTGAGATATAAGGGATTTTCATTCTCTTTCTTTAAATTTTTATGTTTGATGATTTCATTTTTTGAGTAAAGCAATTTTTTCCCACAACCACACGACGAAGAATCATTGCTTATTTTTTCGTAGTTCATAATCTTTCGACGCGGCTTTGGAATTGATCATTTGAATAGTTACTTTATCATGCCGAAGATAAATACCATCATTTCCCGTTTCTGGAGATGTTTTCTAAAAGTAACAGGGTAAGTAGATGTTTGCTTGTATTATATGCAAGAAAACATTGATTTTCAAGCTTGGTTCTTTATTTTCCCTAATACGAACTTTAATTTTCTGTTTGTAGGTTAAAAAGACTTTTCTTCAGAAAGCGAAATGCGCATATTACCGAAGTTCCAAAATCTATTGAAATCAGCATGGATAACAGTGATGAAGGTTTATATGTTGAACGAATCCGCATCGAGAAAATAAAACTCAGGTTAAGAACTGGAAGTTAAGTCTGAATTTGATTTATCAATCGGTTTAAGGTATTTGCAACCGGGACTCTTCATGTGCTTCTATTTTTCATATTTTTGGCTAATATCTGAAGCAACAACATAATATAAACATTCTAAATAAATTCTGAGAAGCAAGAAGGAATATGCAACAGAAGCTACCTTAGGCTTATATATTGTTCTATCTGTATTCTCTCGGTAGTTATGCTAACATTGGATGGCACAAGGTGCAGTGGCAATTTGTTTTCCTTAATCTGTGTAATAATAGATGAAGTGAGGATTTTATTTCAGTTATACCCATTAATGGATATAAATAAATGCGTTGTGATTGCTGAATCTTCTGAACATTTAAGAGAATGAATGAACGATTGCCCTGATCACCTGGAAGGAGCACATATTTTGCTGAAGTTACTTTTTAGATTTCTGATGATTCTTGCTGATTTTTGTCATTTCTCTTCTTTTCCTGCAGCATATCTAATCTCCTGGGCAAGGTTACAATCCAAGAACCTACATTTGATCGAATAATTGTTGTTTACAGGTGTATTCATCATATACATTCTTTCTCCTGTTTTGTTTGTTCAATTCTGAGCAATGGTCAGGGTGGTTGTACAGAACCATATTCCTCAGTTACTAATAATCAATTTGCGCTGTTTCTCATTGTTGGTGTGAGCATGAGAAGTAAGAAAGAGAAAATCATTCTTACATAACTAGTAAATTAGGACTAGCATGAAGATTTTGTTTATCCTAATTAGTTCACTTAATTTACGTTCTTCTATTACAGTTTTAAGAGAGCATGAAGAATGAATCATTGTTGTTTAAAAGAACGTAAATCTGCAGGCGAGCGAGTGCCAAAAAAGAAAGAGCACGGAATATTTATGTGAAGCATTTTAAGAGTATTCCAATGGCTGATATGGAGATAGTACTTGTGGGTTCCCTGTTCACTTGCAGTATTGTTGTTGTTACCATCATTGTCGTCATCGTATTTGTTTGGGGGGGGGGGGGGCTAGGAGCTTCTCAGAAATGTTTCTGAATATTGACCTTGTGCTGGAACTCTCCTTTAACAGCCAGAAAAGAAGAATCCTGGTTTAACTCCAGTGGATTGGGTTAAGTTCATTGTTTCTGCTGTGATTGGACTGGTCAGTCTTAGCATATCCGTGAATTGAATGAATACCCTTTTCTTTGTTTTGACCTTCTGGTCACGTTAGCCTTACGTTCTTTTTTTCATTTTGCAGATTACTGTAATTGGTTCGCTTAGCAATCCTAAAGCTGACATCCGGGTGATTCTCGCTATCCTGACATCAGTGGTTGGTTACTGTGTTAAAACATACTTCACGTTAAGTGTCTTCTTCTTTATAATCCTTGTCATTCTTGTAGTAATAGAGAATCGGTATCCATACAGAATTTCTACTAAGCAAGCATTCAGTAAAAATGTTAAGTGCTGAGGCAATCTCTCATCCGATAGGCATGGGAGGAATTTATTTAGAATTCTTGCCCATAATGCTTATTGACCTTACTTTACAGTGGGACTTTCTCAGAGACAGAAGGAACATTGAAGAACGACTAGGGTGGTCAACTGATTAGGAAATATCTGGTGCAATAGGATCTATGCCATACATTCATTCCAAGGCCATGAGCAATTTAGTTATGAAGGCTAACGTTTTTTAGTTTCCTGCAGATTCCAGAATAACTTGGTTTCATATCAGAGCTTAATCACACAGTCTGTGTATGACAAACAACTGGACAGTGGAAGGGGTACTCTTCTTCACTTGTGTGATGATGTGATTCAACAGGAAGTAAGTTTTTGGCTAATCAATTAATAATTTATATCCAAATTTACCAAGTCGTAATTTCTGAAAGATTCTAGTACGTTTAGTCTTCGAGTTTTGAATCTTTGTGCACAACTAAAATTTTCAAGAGCTCTGCTCTCAATGGAAATTGCACAGAACCAAAAACTTATCATTCTGCCACCTTTCTTGTGCAAAGACAGCAGCATTCTTGTTGAAAATTATTTTATAACAGTAACTAGCAGTTTTGAAAAACAATGGTTAGGTACTATATAATGCTAACAGAACCCAATAATTTGAATGTGCAGGTAAAAGAGGTGATTGTTTCATTCTTTATCTTGATGGTACAAGGAAAAGCCACTAGACAGGTACAGATTACCTTACAGTAGATTGTTTCCTCTCCTTGCTTTTATGATCTCTGTATGTTGTGAGATTCCTTAGGGCAGGGCGTTGCTGGTTCATAACTTTGCATTGATCTGAAATAGGAACTTGACCAGCGTTGTGAAGAACTCATTACTGAAGAATTCAATGAAAAATGTAATTTCGATGTGGATGATGCACTTCAAAAGTTGCAGAAGTTAGGAATTGTTGCTAAGGTGAACTTTTTTTTTGTTTTCAAATTAGTTGAGACATCATTCTATCAGTGTGTTTCCCAGATATATTTTTCGGTAATTCAATAATTGACAAGAGAAAGTTGAACTCAGGATCCTGCCGGAAAGTACGCATGCACAGACTTGAAGCATGCTAATGAGATAATCGGAACCACAACAGAGGAGTTGGTGCTTAAAGCCAACCAAGGTGATAGCAGTTTTGGACGCTGAGGCGGAAGTGAAGCTCTTCTGATATTTGAGAAATCTAAAGAATCGATGCACTAGGCTAGCTACCTGATCATTTGGCTCACAAGTTTCTTCATGCATGCCAAACTCAGGTGCCAACTTTGGCGTACTTTTTTCCTTGGGGGGTTTAAAAACTTCCCTAAACATTAAAATGAATGTTTCATACTTTAGGCATTAAAAAGAAACGAAAGGAAAACCAGAAATGTCCATGGCAGTCAAGTTTGAATTTGAGCTTCAAATACCATACAGCGGTTTCTTCCAACCACCATACTAGTTAGGATAGCCAGCACCGGAAGCATGATTCTCTTCAGATTGTTTTCGATGTATGTGAGGTGGTTGAATTGGCAAGATGGAAATGGTGTCAACTTTTCTAAGTGTGCTTGAATTTCCAGATCTCATTAAATGATTATAAACAAAGGGGATGAAAATATTTCAGCAAACCCACCACACAGAGCTATGCGTGCATAATTCATCACAAGAAATGATTTTAGTTGAGCACTAACCAACCACATGCTATCAATTAACTTATACCAATTGAAAAAAAGAAAATCCATTCCTTCATACTATGACCATTTTGTAAGGACAAGAACTCTGTACAATGCTCCCTTTTGTGTACCTCGCGTCACAGTTGAAGGTTCCGTCTGCTTTACTACCTCAAAAAGCTGTGAAGTAATTCTGCAAGAAAAAAAAAGGATAGTGAATTTTTTTCAATAGGTTAAGGGGATGAAAATCTAGAGTGTTCAAACTACTTGGAGTACAGAAAAATATTAAAGCAATGAGATCAAGGACACCATACCCAACATTAATTCTGGAGATGATCGTCGAACCATAATCCAGGCAACAAAAGTTCCAAGGGAGCGTCACCTGTAAACAACCCAAACCAAAATCTGACACGAGGTTAATCCTAGATTTTAGTTCCCGAGACTTTGATGCATGCCTGGTAGAATCAGAAAATCTTGGATTTGTCATCATTGCAAAAGGCTTGGTTTAAAAAAAAAAAAAAAGCACCCGATGGACAAAAAAATCAAGAAAGTGACTCACCTCAAGATATGTGTGATGCCCCATATCCCACATGCGTTGTGAGGAATTTGAATGGTATATAAATAAGCACCTATGCACAATACTGAGTTGGCTTAATGGAGTCTAGTCAGTCTAGGATTCTATAGGTGGTTCTCACCCCCTCTGAGGGTGTATAGCACTTTGTCCTAATCCTGTCAGGTATAAGCAGCAGCTATGTCTGGCTGTCTGCCCATCTCCCTCCCGTGTTGGAAGCCTGAGATCCTTTCAGGAATTGCGGTTACAGTTTCTCCAGGTCCCACTTCAGAGATGGCAGCACTGAAAGTAAGTCAACTGTGCTTCAGGATTTTATCTATTCCAGTTTCTCAAGAACCTGCTTCATCGATGGCAACACTGATTGTAACCGAGTCTGCAGTGCATCTTGAAGCAAGCTTCATGGTTTTAGTTGTTTCAGTTTTTCAAGGACCTGCTTCATGGATGGGCGCACTGAAAGTGAGTCTACTGTGCAGCTTGAAGCAAGCTTTAACATTCCCAACAAATTCTCATTAGGTCCTGCTTCCCACAGTTCTGGCGCAAAGAGCTCTGAGGAGCGTCTCTCCTTGATCAACAACTTGGCCCAAGCAACAATATTGAAACCGTTACCATACTCAGAAAATGATGGATCAAGAGACTTCTTCCCTGACATCAATTCCAACAACACAACCCCAAAGCTATAAACATCTGACTTGTCAGATACCCTGCACGTGGTTGCATATTCTGGTGCAACATACCCAAATGTGCCTGCTACATCTGTAGTGGCATGGGTCTGAGAAACTTCTAAAAGTTTGGCCAACCCAAAGTCAGACAGATAGGCGTTAAGCTCCTCATCCAACAGGATGTTACTAGGCTTGATGTCACGATGAAGAATGCGGGGTGCGCATGAGTAGTGGAGGTAGGCTAGAGCTTGTGCAATATCAAGAGCTATCTTGTGAATCACTGGCCACTGTACATTTGTGTCTGGCCTGTCATGTATGAAGGTTTCAAGGTTTCCACCAGAAAGATAGTTGTAAATTAAGAACATTTCAGCCTCTGCCACATAATACCCAATCAGAGTCACAAGGTTCTTGTGTCGAATTCTGCCCAATGTTCTGATCTCTGCATCAAACTGTTGAATGCCTTGAAATCTGCCAATGGAGAGCCTCTTTACGGCTATGAAGTAACCTGGGACCAATTCAGCTTTGTAAGTTGACCCAAAGCCACCTGTACCTATCAGGTTTCTCATACTGAAATTCCCAGTAGCTCTGACCACACTATCATAAGTCAATTCAGCCGGAGCATCTGCAAAAGTCACAACTACTTTTCCCCTCAAGATAGAGAGTCTCCAAGACTTTTTCTTGCCATAAAAACTGAACAAAACTACAACCAATGATACACAGAGTACAACTGAAGCAGAAGTCACCACTGCAATCAAAAAGGATTTCTTTCTGTGATTGCGCCATTTTCTATCTCCATGTGACTGCTGAACCTCTCCAGGTGGTGTGTTGGAGGATTGATCCAAGCACTTATCCAAAAAAAAATTCCCTCTAAACCAATCACAATCAATTGGGTGTTGAAGGTGGGGTATATGACCAGAGAGGTTATTGAAAGAAACATTTAGGACAACGAGACTGGAAATATTCGAGAAAGGTGGAGGTATCGCCCCAGAAAGATCATTGTTATTGAGTAACACAATCTCCAGGTTCTTAGCGCTCGTCAAACTCACAGGTATAGATCCTGTTACAGCATTATGAGAAAGATCCAAAACTGTAAGAGAGGACAATTGACCGAATTCAGATGGAATTTCTCCTGTTAAATTGTTCATTCCAAGAAGAACTGATCTCAGAAACCTCAAATTTCCCAACTCATTAGGAAGAGAACCAGAGAGTCTGTTTCTTCTCAAGTCTAAACGTCGAAGCATTCTCAAGTTGCCAATACTGGGAGCTAGAAAACCACTGATCTCATTATCTGCAGCTTCAAATTCCCTTATTGGTAGACAATTGAGAAGCATATCTGGTATCTCACCTGATATATGGTTCGCACTCAAGTTAACAGAGAAACTCAGCAGATCATTACAGTTTGAAACTAGTTTACCAGGAAGAGACCCGGTAAACCCGTTACTACTCAGTAACAATCTGTATGAAGTTCTATTTTTACTCACCAAGAATTCTTCTCCCACCGAGAACAAAGGCAATGAACCGACAAAATGATTCCAACTGAAATCATGGACAATCACGAAGTCTGCACCGGCAATGGACCCCAAAAGGGTATGGGAACCCCAAACAGGAATGTTAGCGTATGCAATCTGTATATCCTCCACATAAAAAAAATTAGGATCTTGACCATAAGAGATTATGCTAGTATCACAACTGCCTTTTCCAAAAGTTGGAACAGCACCGGATATGTTATTCTGACTAACATTGAAATACATCATGCAAGGAACTTGCAGCTGCATTGGCAGGTCACCAGTCAAATAATTAGAACTCAGATCCAAGAAAGTAAGGTTCTTGCACATCACCAGCCCCTTTGGCACAACACCTCTGAGAGAATTCTGCCCCAAATGCAAAACTCTCAGCGAGCACGAGTCACTCCAATTGTCAGGCAACCGCCCATCAAGATTGGCCCTAGGCGCCCACAAAATCTGCAAACTCGGAAGCATCAACACCTCCTGAGGAACACCCCCTTCAAAAGCATTGAATTCTAATCTAAAACCATCCAAGTTACCACCAGTCCCCCCATTATCACCAACAAAATTACTTGAATTAGTCAATACAAGAACAGACAGTTTCCTGCAATAACCCAACTCCTTGGGGATGGTCTGAGTCAAACTGTTAGTAGAAACATCAAGAACACGAAGTTCCGGAATCTGACCTATCTCTGCTGGAATGGGACCTTGTAGAATGTTCCCATCAAGCAACAAAGTCCTCAAGTTCTTGCAATGACCAATATCCTTTGGAATATTATTTTCCAAGAGATTATTAGAAAGCTTCAAGTGCCTTAAAAACAAGCACTTACTTAAACTAACAAGTTGCATTCCACCAGTCAGCCTATTATTCGACAAATCAATAACTCTCAACTTTCCAAAACCAATCAAAGTAGCAGGGATATCACCAGTGAAAGAATTAAAAGACAAATTAAGGAAGCGAAGAGAGTGAAGGTCAGTGCTTATCTGTTGAGGAATCTTGCCCGAAAAATTGTTCCCTTGAAGCTCCAAAACCTCCAAGAAGCTCAGCTTGGCGATACTACCAGCTGGGATCTCACCGGAAAAACAGTTGTGAGAAAGGACAAGAGTTCGCAGGTAGGGCAAGTTTTGGATGGACTCCGGCAGAGTTCCAGAAAGGCGAGTAGTGGAAGTGCCAGAGAAGTTCAAAGCTATAACTACTACTTCTGTAGTAGTGTTAGAAGGTTTTTGACAGGTGACACCATACCAGGTGCAGTAATCAGGATTGGTAGTCAGGTTCCAGGAGGAGAGAAGATTTGAAGGGTCCCCGAGAACTGAATTCTTGAAACTTAAGAGAGTACCACTAGTTGAGTCATTAAAAGAGAGAGCTTCAGCTGAAAATGTTGCTGCTAAGCCACCAACAAAGAGAAACCAGGCTGCTGCTACTACTACCATTGTTGACTTTTGAATGATTTTACAGATTTGAAGAAGAGATGGGATGGGATTGATTGTTGGATGGATCTAGAAGAAGTGGGGAGAGCAAGATGAAGAAGAAGAAGAACTCTAGTCTACTCCCTTCTTCGCAGGAACAAGACAAAAAAAGCCGGCGTAAGCCACGGGGTTGGCTTTAGTTTTGTTTCTGTACTTTAATACCTTGTTTTCTTGTCTTTGCTTTGTCACCCGACATGCATCGCTACCATCTCATAATTTGAAATTGGTCAAAAAAAAGTTTCAAAAAGAAAATTTCAATAGCATTTGGATTTGGATTTTGGATAATCAATCCCATTTATATCCTCACTACTGTTTAATTAATCGCTGGTTTTAAAAAAAAATAACCATAGACGTTAGGGTTGAAGTAGTAGTTTTTTTTTATAATAATAAAATA
>Ga0307517_10012354_pt1 | contig 11730 bp, 13 predicted proteins | sample 23_EM_MG_FD_194515 | JGI IMG/M metagenome (GOLD analysis project Ga0307517, IMG submission 194515) | Populus trichocarpa ectomycorrhiza microbial communities from riparian zone in the Pacific Northwest, United States - 23_EM | ecosystem: Host-associated > Plants > Roots > Unclassified | place... | reverse complement strand
AAAAAAAAAAACTAAAAATACTCCTCGACATCCATGGGTGTCCAGTCTCATAGGAGCAAGATAACAGATATGACACTGACGTTCGGAGGTGCAACTTGGTGCGTTAATTAACATAGCAGCCACATATTTTTTGGGCCACGACAATATACTTTTAAGGTGTGTTGGAGTGAACCGACAGCCATGTATTTCGTGTAGACTCTGAGGATTTTTCTTGCTGAAAAGAATTTATGTAGTCGTTCTTTGTAGTAAAAGATTTGGATGTAATTTAGTTTTGGATAATAAATTATTTATATTAATATTTCTCTTATAAAAAAAATCGGATGTGATTTTGCAGCTCAAAAGCAGTGATTAAAACGTAAAATCAAACAAATTCTAAAAACTAAGTTTCTCGTTCAACTTGCAATTCTTGAATCTCGAGAGAGCCCACAAGACAGGAAGCAATCCAATGAATGACACGCAAGTAGCAGATAGGGCTTGGATAACGATGAGAGTGAATCTTCTCCACTCTCATCTCTGCTTCTCACTTTGCATTAATCCTTTCTAACATTTTTCAATAGCAAAAGTTGATAACAGCTCTTTCTCTACTACCTGCCATTATCAATTCCTTACTTAGGGCAAATTCCTTTCGGGATTCCTTCAATTTTATCACAGGTTATTTGGTGCTTCTCCTCTAATGGCCTCAGTCTCAGCTACTTGTCCTAGGTTCCAACCTCTGTTTAGCCAGTCCAACAAGACTAGTCGGGTAATTAAAGCTTTCACAATTTCTCTTGCTCGTTTGATTAATTACAATTACTTAACACCAGCTTTTCAATATTGCATCTCTTGAAAAAGTTTGCGCGTCACTTATTTGTTCTTGTTGTTGCTCGATCTCGCTGATATTAATTCTTGAAAACTATGTTTCTATGCTTCTTTCCTGGTTTTCTTCAACGTATATATTTGGAGGGGATACCGTGCTTTAAACACGTTCCCTCCTTCATAAGCCCATCTAATTAATGGTAAGAAAGAAGTAGTTTGACGTGACATTCTCCTACAAGGCCTCTCGATTTCGTGTCTCCACCATTGTTGTGGTTCTTTACTGGTGCAGGCAGCTGGTTTAAAGCTGGATTCAGTAGGTTGGGCAAAGTGTACCCGCTTCCCTCCCTTGAAGGCCTCTCGATTTCGTGTCTTTTGTTCGGTAACTCCACCATCCTTTACCTTGTGGATTAGGCTTCAGCACCTAGCTATTCTTTTCATTTTGCTACTGAACCTAACAAATACAAAAATGTGAGGCTATAACTTAATAATGTTCATGGTTTGATAGGCAAAGCCAGAGACAGTGGAGAAAGTTATTGAGATTGTGAAGAAACAACTGGCTTTAAAACCTGAGACAGTGCTCACCAATGAAACAGAGTTCGTTGAGCTTGGTGCTGATTCTCTTGACACGGTAAGCCATTTTTTGCTGCCTGCTATACTATAGGTTCTGTTGTGTCATTCACTTGATCAAAACCATTTAAATAAAATCAAGGGGATTTACTTCTTGACCGAGCAATTTAAAGAGAGATGTGATCATACAATGTTATTGCAGGTGGAGATAGTAATGACATTGGAAGAAGAATTTGACATTAATGTAGAAGAGGAGAGCTCTCAAAATATAACAACAGTCCAGGAAGTAGCTGACATGATTGAGAAACTTGTTCAGAAGAAAGCTGAAGGTGAAAGCTGAGCCCAAGAATCATCAGTTTGCCAGGATTGATAGTGTTAGGATTTTCTTGATAAGCTTCCATGCCATATTATATTTTTGTGATGCAAACACATGTTTTTGGCCCGTGATAGATTAGAGTGTGATTGCCACAGATAAGATTTAGCCATTCATGAAAAATAATTTTTTAAAATTTTCATGTATGTTTGTTATTAAAAAAAATAAGTTAATGAAAAATATTGATTCTAGAAAAGTATTTTTCTTTTATTTTGGGCAGAAAATATTTTTTAGAAGTTATAAAAAAACATAGAAATATCATGTTATTTATTGATTATATCAAATTTGATCCTCAAACTTTTGATTGTTATATATTTTGTTTTGATTTTTTTTTTTCAATTTCATCCCTTAGAATTTGATTTATGTATCAACTTTGGTCCTTATTTTTTTTAATTATTGTTTTTTTTCTCTTATCTTTTTTTAATCAAAATTTTTTATTTATCAAATTTGATCCTTATTATTTTGATTGATATTTATTTTATTTAAAATAATTTATAAAATTGTAATTATTTTTTTTAATTTCATTTATCTTTCAACTTTTTATATATCAAATTTAATGTTCATTATTTTGATTGTTAATTATTTTATTTGAGATAATTTATGAAATTAGTTTTTTTTTTAAATTTCATTCTCATTTAATTTTTTTTAAAATTTGTTTCTTCTTTCTTTTAATAAATTAATTTAAAAATAAAATATTAATAAATTATTTTCCAACTTATTTTTAACACTGAAAAATATTTTTTAAATTATTTTTCATGATATATCAAATATTACAAAATTATTTACTTTCCATAAATTTACTTTTAAAAAAATTATTTTCCAAAAAAAAAGAATATTTTGTAGTAAACGAACAGGGGCATAACAACCAATGAGTCACTCGGCTTTCCTTTCTTTACTATGAACCCATAATCGCAATGCGATGCAGTGGCCGCCCACCACTTCCTTTCTTCTCTCGTCTTTCCCGTTCTTGCAAGCTCAATTAGCACTTTGGCACAACATTAAGAGTGTGTTTGGCAGTGTGATTGTGGGTGTTTTTTAAATAATTTTTCGTGTCAAAATACATGCTAATGATTTTTTTTATTTTTTAAAAATTATTTTTGAGATCAGCACATCAAAACAATTCAAAACATACAAACCATATTAAATTTTAGTAAAAAAAATAATTTTTCAAATTTTTTAGGAACGCAGCCGCACCCGCGTTCTCAAATGTTCTCTAATTACGCTTTTCTAGTCAATTGAAAGCTTAAAAACACTTGAGAGACACTCTCTCATACATAGAAACTCTTTGATATCAAATTTTGTTATTTTTGTCAATAAAATTCGAGCTTCAAATCTTTTTCTGATTTAAAAAAGAATAAAATAGAAAATAAAATTTATTAACCAATTAAAAAATGAAAGATCAAAAAAGGAAAGAAAAACAAGATGCGAATGCACGGTGTAAAAATAGAGACACTATACTGATTTAAATACATAGCGTGCACCTTTCCGTTTCTGATTTAAAAAAAAACAGAGACAAAGTTGACCGAATAAAGAAAAACTTGACCGAATAAAGAAAAATCTACTGCGCCGCCAAAACATACTCTGTCCGAAACCCACTGACAGATCACCGATATACGAGTAGAGAGTAAAAATATCGGACAAGTCACCCCCGCGCTTATCGCTTCAAGATCCATCAATTATATTGGATTCCACTCACAATCCACAACAAATCGTCTCCCACGAAACTCGCAACAGCGACAACCCCCTTCGAAGTTCAAACGGCACGTCGTTTTAGCCTAAATTTGATAAAACTATAATTTTCTCAGTTAATATGTAGTTTCAAATAGGTTACTAAAGTTTCAATTGAAGTAAAATTACCCCCCAAACACCTCTACTTTCTACTTATCATTATGCATAATCAAAAACAATTTATTAAAATACACACACACATATATATAGGATTTTCTTAAATTTGAATTTTGGATACTCCAATTGAAATATTTTGATACTTAAGGTACTGATTTGTTGTTTCATTAAAATGAAAACACAATTATTTCGTTTTCATTTTCAAGCAACAACTAATGGACTCAGCTCCGAAATCATGCAACCGCCGCCTCCTCCTCCTCCTCTAGCTCTCTCTCTCCCCCTCGATCTCCTCGACAAAAAATCCAGCTCTCTCAAAATCCTCGCTTCTCTAACAGACACAAAAAAATACTTACACCTATAAACATACGAATACATATAAATACAAAAAGAGATTCCTTGTACGCAAATGGATCGGAGGAGGACTGAAAGTCCGGTGTATGCACGGCAGTGGAGCAGCGATTCTCGTGGTTCAAGCAGTACGGGATCGTCATCGCCGGCGCGGATGTCACCGGCACACCCGAACTCACGGCTAGGTTCAAGCATGTCAACAATCAAGCGCACACAAAACGTTGCCGCTAAGGCCGCTGCACAGCGGCTAGCTCAGGTGATGGCGTCATCGCAGACGGCGGATGACGACGAAGACGACGACGATCTAGGGTTCCGATTCCCTGCTCCACCGAATACGGTTTTTGCTTCGTCGGGGTTTAGTAGTGTAAACCATAGAGGGAGTAATAATGGTGTTTCGGTTACAAGACCTAATAGATCTCCGTCTCCTGCGGTAATTTCGAGCGCTTAATGGCTTGCAAGATGCGTTTTCAAAATTTAACAGAATAATTTGATTTGAATTTCTTGATTGAAAGTGTTTATGAGAACTAGTGCTAGTTGTAGTTGCTATATTGATATACAGGTCTCTGCTTGCAGTGGCAATTTCGATATTTAATGGTTTTATATGGATAATTACGTGTCAGTTATGTTCATTTTTAATTTCAATTATCAGATTTCAATTCTGTTAAACTTGAGTTTGGAGATCATTTTTGGTTTTGTGAGGTTATATATGTATTTATACGCGCACGCATGTGTGTTAGGGTTTGAATGATTTAGTCTAATTGGAGATTGGTAACTTTAATTAGCTAGGTCGGAACTTTTTGGAGAATGTGCCTTCATCTCGGTCTACATCAGCTGGAAGGTCATCAATGTCAGTTCGTACAGTGACAGTAGTGCCACCTAGCAAACAGTCACTAAGAACTCCCATTTCTATACCTCCCATCGATCCTCCATCCAGTAGGAGTAGAGATAATAAGAGGTCAGTGAACTTATTGGCTCTTAACGTAATTTTTCGTTTTCTTTTTCTTGCTTTTTGGCACCTTTAAGCTATAGGCTTAGCTTTTAATATTTTGTGTGAAGACTATGGATCTGCTTAATGAAGAGCTTATGGGTGTATAAGTTCATCCATTTATCAATTGGCAACTTGAGTGTAGACTTCTATTTGTTTGCACTGAATTAATGCTTTGCATCTGATTACTCGAATATCATTGCTGCCAATTACTGCAGGTTCACATCAGATATGGGACAACTTAAGACTGATGCAGGAGATCAGCGTGAAGCATCAGCACTTCGTGATGAAGTATGTCATTCTGACCAATAGTTGATAAGAGACATACAATGTCTTTTATTTTTTTAACAAAGCTATAGAATAGTTTGAACCAAGTTGTTTTGAAGCTAAAATGAGTTAAATTTTGCAGCTTGATATGCTACAAGAAGAAAATGAAGTTATACATGACAAGGTCTGCAATCACCCCCCAAAAATTAAATTTTTGTTATGCCCTTGTCCTTTGATGTTTTAACATTTATACCTGAGTTTTCAATGCAGCTTCGGAGTGCTGAAGAAAAACGTGAGGAGGCAGAGGCTAGAGCTAGGGAGCTCGAGAAACAGGCAAGTTTTATCATTTTAGTCTTTTGCTTTTTTATTTGTAATCTCTTGTTCAGTATGTCGACTTTGATTTAAGTTGCAAAGCAGTCTTAGTCTCTTATCAGTGTCAAGCATATGTTCTTTCTTGTCTTTTTCTGGACCAGTTTACAAAATTGTTTATATGCTTGGTTGACTGGAGAAAAAGACAGTACCCTTTGATGGGAAAAGGGAAAAAAGAAGAAAAAAAAGAAATGGCTCTACAGTACAAGGGGATGTTTTGAAGCACACCAGAGAAGAGCACTGAAAAAAGCCATATTGAGTGAAGGTCTCACTCTACCAGTTCAGTTTGATGAGTTCCTAGGGGACTGTGTCTACTATCTAATTGGTGTGTGTGCTAGGAAAGCAAGCAAGCTGAGCTGTGCTCTTTCTGTTCAGTAACTCACAAGTCACAAGATAATATACTACTATTTCATTGCTAGTACTCGTTACAATTAAGAAGTCTAGAATATGTTTCAGGAAGTTTCTATGAAGCATGGATATTTTATTTCAGATGACATGTGGATAGGGCTTATCTGTGGAACGAGGGCTGTGCAGCTTTTAGGAAACATATCTAAACATTCAAAATCTCATATGTATTGCATGACTTTGATTATTTGACTGTATTTCCTTTTTCCTCATGTCCGAAACTTCTGTTAATCGCGTAACAATTGTGAACCAGTGTATACTGCTTTTTTTCTGAGCATGTAATTGAGTGCTTTAAGATCTGCATGGTTTTTATCTAGCAATATCCAGTTATATGCTTGTATACAACTCTTTATGTAGTCAGTTATATGGCTATGATTTGGAGATCATTCGCTTTCTGATTCTCTATTAATAGGTTGCTGCTCTTGGTGAAGGTGTATCCTTAGAAGCTAAACTGTTGAGCCGGTAAGCCTGGTTGGTTTTGTCTGTTCTGCGGTTTATTTAATTTCCTGTTTCTGATTTTTTTTCCCTTTTAATCTTTAGGAAGGAAGCTGCATTGCGTCAAAGAGAGGTGAGTTTGGGTACTACATGCCAGTGGAGCAGATATGATTTTGACAGTGGAGTAGTTTTATTTGATTTTTTATTTCCCATGTTCTTCAGGAATGTAAACCTGTCGCTGGTCCATTGAGCCTTTTTCGAATACCTATTTTCATCTTTTTTTTTGGGATTGGGCTAATAGTATCAATTAAACCTACCGCTTTTATTGAAGTGCTCTCTTGCTTTTCTTGTCTTTTTTTGAGGGCTGCTGAATCTTTTTCTTTCCACGGTTTCTGTTTAATTACTGAGAAATTTCTTGTTGCAGGCTGCTCTTAAAGCTGCAAAACAATCGACAGATGGGAGAGATGCAGAAATTGCAACCCTTCGTACAGAACTTGAGGTAGGGTATGATAATTCTGCTATTTGGTGTTTGTTGTCATCAGTTACCTTGAGTTGTAAAGCATAACCCTGTTTTTCAAACCAGAACTTGAAAGATGAGGCTGCAGCAGCTGCTGAACAGCTCCAAGAAGCTGAATCTGAAACAAAATCTCTTCGCACGATGACACAAAGAATGATTTTGACTCAGGAAGAGATGGTGTGTACATTAAATTGAAGTTGATGTTTATATTTAGCCTTATAGACGTTAACTGTTTGCTGCACATATCATTTAGGAGGAGGTTGTCTTGAAGAGATGTTGGCTTGCGCGTTACTGGGGTTTAGCTGTACAACATGGTAATCAACTTGATATAATCTTTTCCTGCTTAAGAGGCAAAATGGTTGCATGCTTTGAATTACATGTATTTGTTTGTAGGGGCATATCCAGATGGTGTTGCATTAAGCCAGTTAGTTTATTGCATATGCTAGTGCAATTTGATGGGTTTCTAAACTTTTTATCAACACTGGATAGCAATCATACAAGACCTTTCTTAAACCTTTCTTTGTTAGTGGATTGTGGTTGTCATCACTCTATTGCCCACATCTTTGATATGTACTAGGGGTGTGCATCTGTCAGGTTGGGTTTGGCCATATTTTGTATACAAGCGGACTTCTCGATTTTCTCCAACATTATAATCCATACAAAACCTGAATGGGTTGGATGAGACAGGTTGGATAACCTTTCAATAATCATAGGTAGGTCAGGTTGGGTCAGATGATGTAGATGGATCAGATGCTTTAAACACTCCTAATATGTACATTATTGTTATTTTGGGTCTATTTGGTGTTCATCTGTGATCTTGTACCATGACAGACCTGTTAGTCACTTGATGGTTACGTTTTCTATCCTGGGCACTATCCATATCTTCATTCTTCAGGCTTGGCTAAGAGCAAAAACATTAACATTATTGTTTCATACACATGCCCAAGCTTTGAACCGAGTCCTTTGGTTACTGCTGAACTGCCTTTTCTTCTGTTTGTTCTATTCCTTCAGGGATTTGTGCAGATGTAGCAGTGTCTAAGCACGAGCATTGGTCTGCTCTAGCTCCTCTTCCATTTGAAGTTGTCATTTCTGCTGGACAAAAGGCTAAGGAGGAGTCAGATAGAGGTTAGTTTGCTTATTAGCTTATTTGCAGTTCTCTTTGTTTAATATTTTCATTACTAGCCATTCACTAGTCCTATAATCTATAATGTTGTATAAATGGAACAGTTGGTCGTGATTCAGATAGGAGTAAAATAGTTCGTGATTTGAGTGATCTTACTGGAGAAGGAAATATTGAGAGTATGCTTTCAGTTGAAATGGGATTGCGGGAATTAGCTTCTTTAAAGGTATTTTTTACAAACAAACTATTCTTTAACCTCATTGTCAGTTACTTTAGTTTTATTTTCTTTGATGTACTTGTTTGTCAATTGCATTTTGTAAAACTATATATTTTGTAGTTTACGAAGTGTTTGTTTCTTCATTTGACATGAATTTCAAGAATTGTTGGTGGTGATTTTTTTTACTGTCATGCACTTTTGAAATAGCGTTCATGTACCAAATTTGCTTATTGAATAATTCTTGAACCTTATTGTCAGTTATTTTAGCTTCATTTTCTTTTATGTGCATATATTTTGCTTGCATTTTTCATCAGTTGACATGAATTTTAAGAATTGCTTGTAATGATATCTTTTACCTCTAGTACTTTTGAAATAATGTGCAATGTATTGAATTAATTTTTTTTTTATTCTGTTAATGTCCACCTCACCCTGTTCTAAGGTTGAGGATGCAGTTGTACTTGCTCTGGCTCAACACAGACGACCAAGTACGGTTCGACAAACCTTCTCAGGTATATTTTCCCCTGTCTTTTGCAGATTAGTTTGTGTATTGCGTTGGTTGAATTTCTCTGCTAATGGTATGTGTATGGCATTTCAATATAGTGCATTTCCTTTGTGTGGTATGAATTTTTCTAGCATTTTTTTTAGAGTCTTTGTGATGAGTGTTATGATAGTCTTTTGATTTGGAATATAAAGATCCAGTATCCAATAAAAGTTGCTGAGTTTGCTGAAATTTTTTATCCATCCTATATCTAATTTTTGGACTCATGTTTGTTAATGTATATTACCTTTTGAAGCAATTCTTATAAAAAAAAATGATATCCTGGCATTTATCTCTCCTCTCTTTTTTTCTTGGTTTCCAGATTTGAGACCACCAGGTGATCCTAAGTTTACTGAGGCCATTGGTAAGTGGTGTAACTCATCTATCAAATAAGTTATGTTTTGTGAAATAAAATTTACAAGTCCCCCCTTGTTTTCACTGCAGAATTAAGTGAAGCAGAGGCAGACGATGTTCTTTTCAAAGAGGTCAGCTGCTGTCTTATTTGTCCATTTATTTGTCGTTGCTGTATTTCATTTTTACAATTTTAGTCATGCTACAGGTCTTTGTTACAATACAAAGCCATCATTTATTTTCTTCTGTCATCATGTGCATAGAGAGGAAAGATCTTCCTTCTCCCGTATACTGTACCTTTTCATGATCTCATCTTCTACATCTAGTTTAGTATTGCAACGCTATTGTAGGTCCGCATGCATGAGGCCTGTATTATACTTTTATTAGTTCGGATAAATTATTTCAGGCTAGAGTGGAATCCTAGACCTCAATCCATCAATGTATTTATGTCTTCCAACTGTTAAAGCATCCAAACTTGAAAGTTTAACCTAAGCCTAAAAGAATTCTAAATAAATATGATTTACTCTATAACCACACTGACTGGTTTTATATGTTGGGATAACAACAACAACAACAACAATACCTACAAAACAATGTTATGCTCTCAGGTCATTTTCTTCCACAAGGCCATACCAAACTTTCCACAACCTATTTGGACACTCAATATTACCCTTTGGGATCAGGCCTTTCTAGTTGTGCTTCCCTACATTTTAACTTTCTATTTGCTCTTCCATGCATGGGGTGAGCTAATAAATTATGGTCTAGGGCACACTTGAATTTGATAACCTTCAAAACCAGTTACCTAAATTCTCTTAAGTCTGTCTTATTTCTCATGTTTTCATTTCATGGAAGGCTGCCTTGTTTGTTTGTTGGTCCTGAACTTTTTTAATGCTCACAACATTTGAAATGAGCGAGTTTGCAAATATGTGGTTCATAATGAGCATAGCTAGCTTCTAGTTATCTGCTTTTTGTGACAGTTGGTTAGTACCAGAATTTATTTATAAGTTGATTAAAGAATGCTTCAATTTTTATGTGCAGGCTTGGCTAACTTATTATTGGAGAAGAGCCTTAGTTCATGGTGTGGAAGAGGATATTGCAGAAGACCGGCTTCAGTTTTGGATTAGCCGTAGTGAGCAGGCACCAACTTCACATGATGCTGTGGATGGTAATTTAAATTCTCTTATAACAAAATATAGCAAAAATTCTAGTAAACAGGCACTAATTATGTGCCTCTTTCTTTTCCTTTATGCTTTATTTAGTTATTTATGGTCCAAGGTATCATTTGCAAAAACCTATTTAAAAAACAGTCCTTTTGGTCCATTGATGACAACTTGTTATCCAGGTCCATGAATATTTTTCTTTTCTTTTTGCTTCAATCTCATTTACAATAGGACTATTGATGGAGAATATTTAAAATAAAAATGCTTTACATTGTGCACGTGGTTGCTTGAGTTGGTAACTTGTGGGTATTTCAGATCCAATATTGCTTGAGTTGATAACTTGTAGGTATTTCAGATCCAATATTGATGGGGCCAGCTTACCTATTATTCAAATAGTCAGTCATAAAATCCCTCCACCATCCTGGATGACTTGGAAATCCTTGTGTTAATGGTTGTTATGAAATTGTAAAATGATGTGAAATAAAAAAAATTGTTAAATTATGTTATATATATATATATATACATATATATATGTATATACATATATATATGTATATACATATATATATGTATACATATATATATATTATGTTGGAAGACTTGGTAGTGCAATCTTATATACATTTTGCTTCAATGATGTTTTCACATGGTGTCCTTGTGGCAGTTGAGCGAGGCGTAGTGGAGCTAAGGAAGTTGAGCATAGAGCAACAGCTATGGGAAGCATCTCGGAGAGAAACTGACCAGTCTTCTTTTGCCCCAGTTGCTAACCATAAACGCACAGATTCAGAGCTCTCTTCGTAACGGTTTGCAGTTTAAATAGCCACATTCTTTCCTTCCATTCTCTCTTGTAAGTTGTTGGTGTCAATTTTAATACATGCAATTTTCATTTTTGTATATATTTTTCTTCTCCACATTCAATTATCGCTACAAATCCCCTTCAAACTCTTACACAACAGAATTTGTGTAGATGAGTCAAGTGTGTGAAATTAGGGATTCCTTTACTACTTAAATTTTGTATTTATGCCATTCATATGAAAAAGGCAAAAACCGTTGTTTAATGTCACTTTGCGCATCTACATGGAAATATTAATTCAATAAACTGTTCAGTATACGGTAATTAAATTTTTTTCCCTGTTCATCTAATTCGTTTGAAAATTTTCAGAATGTATCATCTTCAAATTTCACGAGGCCTTTACCTGCAGGGTTTCCCTCTACAAAGGCATAGATCTTGCCCATGGGTCCCCGCTGATTTTTCTCCTTATGTAGAGCATAGGGCAGCAACTTTGCGAGTGTAATAGAGAGTAGGCTTGTATTTTACTGGGCAGGTTCTTCCATTTATTCTGCCAATTTTATTTTGGCCCAAGATGAAACAAGGTGCCGGTCCTAAAAAATCAGCAAGTTTCCTGCCGATTAAAATATGATTTGGCATCAAAATTGT
>Ga0307517_10012353_pt1 | contig 11730 bp, 9 predicted proteins | sample 23_EM_MG_FD_194515 | JGI IMG/M metagenome (GOLD analysis project Ga0307517, IMG submission 194515) | Populus trichocarpa ectomycorrhiza microbial communities from riparian zone in the Pacific Northwest, United States - 23_EM | ecosystem: Host-associated > Plants > Roots > Unclassified | place... | reverse complement strand
TCACTTTCCTTTCCATGTAATTATTCTGATCTCATATCTCGGGTGACGAGGAAGTCGAGTTAACCTGAGTTGACTCGAGGTTTTTTGTTATGTTTTTTTTTTATTGATTTTGTTTAAGTTTTGTGTTTCATTATTTTGTTTGCTTGGGAGTTGACCTCCATTGTTTTATTAGATTTTTTTATCCGGTGTTATCCCACCCTCACAATAAAACTATGAGTTTGTCAGAGTGAATAGAGTCAGGTTTTTCTTTTGTCTTTTTTAAAAATAATTTTTTTTTTCAATTCATCCTTTCAATGTTTGATTTAACGGTAACTATATAAGTTTTAGAATTTTTTTTATTGGCCAGTGTTTTTTTTTATTGTTGTTGTTGGCATTTTTTTTATAATCATATTATTAAGTTAATAAAGTTTATTGAACCTATTTGAATCAATTGGGATCCGAAATTTTTTTATTTTTTAAAACCATTATCATCACTTGAGCTTGTTTTTTACATAAAAAAATTGAACTTAACATATATCGTAGAGTGTAGTTCTTTTAATCGCCAAGTCATTAGGACTTTTTATAAATGGGTTTCTCGTTCAAAATGACTTCGTCTTACAAAGAGTAAAGCTTTATTAACGTTTTCAAGCTTGAATTATCGATCCTGATAGATTGAACGTCGTTTTTATATGGCCCAAAAGCTCAAACCTTCGTCATTTCTCTCCGCCATGAAACTGTGCAGCGGGTTATACTGTTCACCATACAGCAGAGGCTGTAAATAAAGGAAGTGCAAGAATACTTCAAATTGGTTACAGAATAAATGGTTCATTAGTCCCATATGATCATGATGGAAGTAAAATGCAGCAGACTCCCTTGCGCCATGGCTCATATATATAATGAAACCACCCTCAGTCGTGTAAATGAGATTTTTCTTTTAATTTTTATCTGGTTAAAGATTATGTATTAAAAAGAACACGGAGATTAAAACCACGCTGGCCGTGTTTGCTGGTGGGGTTGGCGGTGGCGGGCAAAACTATATAGCCGGTGGTGGGCCTGGTGGTGTTGGTGTGGCATCTGTGAGCTAGTGGCGGTGGCTTTCTTAATGATTAATTAGCTAGAAGATTAATGGCGTGCGCGGGTGATGAGTTGACCTATCCTCCGGCGACATTAAAGATTCGTTTTGACTAGTAGGCATCACAGCAACAAGAAAATTGGTCAGTGTCAAGAAATTTCTTCAATTTGTATGTCCACAAATGAGCCAGAAAAATAACTAAAGATGGATATTCATCTTGACAGAGAACAATACTATCTGTACAGGAATGGTAAAATACAACCTCTACGTACTCTTAAATTGTCAATCAATTTTATGTACTGATATTTGGCTGCATCACTTTAAATTCCATTTAGCAGAAATTAGAAACATTGGTGGGTAGCCGTGTTGACAAGGGATCCCTATCTTGATTTTTTTTTTCACACGTGAGGCCAAATAAAATAAAAAAATATTTATTACATCAAAATATCAACCCTAAGTAACGTTGATATTACGTTAATATTAAAAAAATAAATTTTAAAAATATAAAAATATTATTTTTATAAATTTTCAAATAATAAATACTTTAAAAAATAATCTAACGCATTACTAGCAAGCATATTAAATGGATTTCATCAGAAATGGCAAGATAATTTATTTTTTAAAAGAAAATAACCGAAACAATTTGTTCTTTCGACGTAATGATGAAACTTTTGTAGGTGATCATGATTTGGAAGAATTGCCCCAGAAAGCTCAGAATAAAGAAGTGACAGGAAACCTGTTTCTTTGAGACACTAGAGTTGTTATGCACAAGCAAAGGAATATTACACTCGGTCCCATTCATTGTTTCTTTGGGCATAAAAAAATTTCTGATAGTGTGGCTTGAAAGGATTACACAGTAAATAATTCTTTTGCAACTTATCTTGTTTTTTGTTCTTTGAAATATCATGGGGCAGGGCTTAATTTAATATCCCAAGATTTTATTTCCTTTCTCTAACTCTTTTCATAAATTTATAATCTTCAATATTAATCCATTAGACTAAACACTCATGGATCATCAAGGCTTCTTTAACACGTAAATATTGTTTTATTTAGTGTGAGTTTGATAATGCGTTTGAGATACAATTTTTGTTTTATGCCTTTTCAGTTATATTCTGATGATTTTGATAACCTCAAGTTAAAATCATCTAATAACTATATGATGGAAGGTGGATTGTAATAAAAGGGGAAATACCAAATATTCTATGATGAAATTAATAGATGTGGATTGAGATTATCTATCAATCTATGATGTTTATTTTAATGATGATTATGATATTAATTATGTCATTAACAATAACACTACTAGTAGAGATGATATCATCAATGATGTTCTCATTGACAAGCTAGAAAATTGAGTGTAAAGAGAACATGAAGGGTCTGTTTGGGATTGTGATAGCGGTGATGGTTCAAAATGCTTTTCGCTTAGAAATGCATCAAAATGAAGTTTTTTTATTTTTTTAAAAATCATTTTTGACATCAGCACATCAAAATAATATGAAAACATAATTTTTTTTTTTCATTTTAAGCAAAAAAAAAATTCAAAAGTTTCGGGAATGTCGTTTGCACCGCGTTCCTAAATACTCCCGAAATGTTCACAATAAAAGATAAAAAAAATACCCTTGTTGATTTAGACTAAGTTGATCTTTTTATTACAAGTTTTATATAATCATAAGGTGCTTGATAAAATGATTATATGGATACAACATATGTTGAAGGAGCAAGTTTAAGGTTTGAAATTCATTGCTCTAGAAGTTAATGAAAAAGAAATAAGTTGTCGTTAATATTTCTTATGCAACATTTAATATGAAAATGACTAAAGTAGATATCTAGAATTGTTATATACTTGACGCAAAGAAAAAAAAGGGGTTGGGGAGTCTTGATTAAGCTTCTATGAGATCGAGGCAAGAACGGTTTCAATTAGAAGATGATTTTCTTCTTACCTAAGAAATATTTATAGTATTAAGATTACTTAATTGATCAAGGGACATGTAATTAGCATGCGACTTTTTAAAGTATCTTTTTTATAAGCTAAGTGGTTTTATAGTGGACCAAGACTGTGAATCATTTTTCTATAAGGATCTAGTGTTTTAGTTAGTACTATATATGAGGCTCGCTCTATGCTGCAGGCTGGGCCAAATTTTTTTAACATAAAAAAGAATGTTAAGGCAACACAAACGTTTCTAAAAAAGTGGGTCATTGACTTAATTATATTTAATAAACTCAACTAATTCGAATAATATGATTAATAAAACGCAACAATGATAAATAAACTAACAAAGAAAATTGACAATCGATTCGAGCCTATCCATGTTAGCGTGTCAAATCTATGACCAGGTTGTGATACCGGGTAACCCTTTAAAAAAAAATTGAATAAAACTATGAAGTTCAATTATTAAATAATAAAAATATTGAAGGGCAAAACTGAAAAAAAAATAATTAAAAAAAAATCCAAGTCAACCCGGGTTAACCCACTAACCGCATGACTATAGGCACATGATTGACATAACCCCATTAAAAGGAAATAAAAAAGAAGAAGCATGAAAACCGGTTTCCAATAAATCAAATATTGAAGGATAGAATTGAAAAAATAAAATAAAAAAGGACCTAAAAAACAAAGTAAACCCATGTTAACCTTTAAAATTCATGACCCTAGTCATGAGCTCGAAACTAATCCCATAGAAGGTAAATCCTAAAAAATAACGAACAAATATTTCAAATCATCAAAATAGTAAGCGATGAAATTGAAAAAAAAATACAATAAAAAAGATCTAAAACAAAAGAAATAATAATTAAAAGAATAAAAACTAAATTTGATATAAAAATAACTCAAAATCAAATGTTAAAGGGTGATATTGAAAACAAAATTTAAACGACAATCAAAAGAATGATGACCAAATTTGATATAAAGATTAAATGAAACCAAATAACAAGGGGTGAAATTGTAAAAAAAAAAAAACAATAAAAATGAGTTAAAAACACAAAACAAATAGCAATCAAAAGAATGAGAATCAAATTGAAAACAAAAAAACAAATTAAATAACACCTTTTATATTTTGGCAAGGGTATGGAGGAAAAAAAAAGGGATAAGAAAAAAGATCATCAGAGCCTACCCACCACGTCATCGTGCACACACGCTGCACTAACAGAAAGAGCATGGTGAGGCACTTTCAACGTTGTAGCAGAAGGCTATGTTTGGAGATGAGATGACAAAACACTCGCTACCCACTCGCAAGTGCCAACAAGTTTTTTTAATAATATTTATATTGATCAAAAGACTAAATCACCCAATACCAACTTGTTTATTAAATAAAAAACAATATGAAAAATATGAAAAAGCCCTTGGATATAAGTTTATTATTATTATTTTTTGTTTTTTAGGGCAAAATAATCTTTACATTGTGACTTTAGAATATAAAAAGGTTGATTTGCCCCCATTCAACCTTTTAAACAATGTTGTTTTTTAGACAAATATAGGCATTACACTATGCATTTGAAAGGTAAAAAGACGGAATTGTCCATAATCAATTTCATAATGACTAAGTGACCCTTAGAAAAAGACCATTCTAACCGAACACTGAGGCCATTGATTTTTTTTTAAAGGATAAAATAATAATTATATTATTGTGGTAAATAGTAATATGTGCATAAGAGCACAATAAATTCTTTATGCATTAAGTTTTTTTTAAAAAAAATTTAAAAGATGTTACTACGGTATAAAGTAACAAATTTCATATTATGATAATTTATAAAGTTTTTTTTCCTACTATTTAGCTTAGACAATAAGCTTTAGCTATATAACCTATCTTTAGTTTTTTTTTTTTTTAAAAAAACAAAATAGCACTATTTAAGAACATTTAGGTAAAATAGCATACTTTAACCTTTCGCGCTCCTGAAGCGTGATACTTACTAAATATCGCTATTTGTAAGAGATAGTTGTCACGCTTCAGAAGAGCAACAATTAAACATGTCGAGCTTAAAAAGTGTGACAACTTAACATGTCACGCTTTAGAAACGCGACATGTTATGAAATTTAAACCCCTTTCCAGATCGAAGAACACAGACATACACAACCCCTCTCTCTAAAAATCATCGTTCATTACCTTTCTCTCTCTAAAAAAACCCACCAATCACTTTTCCCCTTAAACACCCATAAGTCGAACTTATTTTAGTCTACAAGCATTCTAGGACGTTCTTCTTTTCAAAATCCACTTCTGTTATTGTTGCCACCGCCACCCCCAACCCTTTTTCTAGTCCTACAAGTGAGGTAAACATACTACATTATTATGAATTTGTGTTTGATTTAGTTGAAATGAAATCATTGTTTAGGGTTTACGTTGAATTTAGGGTTTGTTGAATTAATGATGAATTAGCTATGAATACCATCAATTATGATTAAACATGAAAATAAATTAAATTAATTATGAATTAATTATTTCAATAAATTATGTATTGCGTTAAATTTTGGATAAGTTTCTAAAATAGAGATTTTGGGTGGATTGGCTGGAATAAGCTAATAATATTATTAACTACACTTGATGATCCCATGCAGTAGAGCTTGAATATGGTATACACAAACATATTTGTAATGATAGGTGGTGCACTAGTAAAGTATTTAATAACAATTCAATATATGTGTTGTTATTTTATCGGAGCGAGCTAGTTAGACAGCAGTTGAAATTGTTGCTGGATTTTCGTGGAAAGGCTAGGAGGCTACCAGAATTTAATTGATATTACAGTTCTGAAATGCAATATCAATTGAATATAACGTTTCTAAACCGTAACATTAATTAAATATCGCGGTTTTAAACCATAACATTTAAAAGTGTACTATTTTACCAAAACGTTTTACTAGAGTGTCAATTCTCCTATTCTTTTAACTTTCTATGCTAATTGTCCAATATGCCCCCTTATCTTTAGCCTTTTTTTTCCTGCATCATATGTCCTTGGAAGAATCATAAAACAAAGAATATTAATTGACAATCATCACAGGAAATTTATACTTTTTACCTCTATTGGAAGGACTGTGTATGAGCATTCACTGAGATCCTGAACAGCTTGCGAACTTCCGTCCGTTGGCATTGAACTTACTTAAGTTACAAGCATAGGTTATTATCAACCATTGTTTAAATTTCGTCCAAAACATATAATACAATCAATGAGATGCCCCACCATTTTTGCAAAAGACATTATTTTTTAGGCCCCCTCTGATTAGACGTATGTATGCAACTCAGGCTGTACTGGTAATTCATTTCCACTTCCTGACAACAAAATGAAATACATAATCATCAAAAAAAGAAAATGAAAATAATATTAAGGGAGCAGAGAGAAATGGAGAGGTGACTTTAACACCTTATTGATGGTGACTTATCTCTCTTGAAGGCTACCCCTTATATTAACTCAACTCCCTTTCTCCGCTGATGCTTCATTTTTCCTGGCCTCTCTCTCTCTCTGCGCTCACATCTTTTCTACTAAAGCGCTCCTTACAAATCCATTTCACAGACATCTGTGTTCATTGCTGACACTTCACCTAGGATTCAACAAAAATTGCTGTTCTAGGAAAGCTATCTTTCATTATCTTTCCCTCATTGCAGGGGAGTCTTTCTCTAAATGGGGAGGCACTCTTGTTGCTACAAGCAGAAGCTACGGAAAGGCCTGTGGTCACCTGAGGAAGATGAGAAACTTTTAAGTCATATTACTAAGTATGGTCATGGTTGTTGGAGTTCTGTCCCAAAGCAAGCTGGTAAGAACAACTTCACTTTGTTCATCACTTTGTTTACGGTATCCTTTGAAACTAAAGTGTGTTTTTGCAATGTTCAGTAAAAAAAGAGTGCCCTGTTGATGGGCATTAATCAGATTTGTATTGAGTTCTTCAGGTTTGCAAAGGTGTGGCAAGAGCTGCAGACTAAGATGGATTAATTACTTAAGGCCTGATTTGAAGAGAGGCACATTCTCACATCTGGAAGAGAACCTCATAATTGAACTTCATGCGGTTCTAGGAAACAGGTATTCTCACTTCCCATAATTAGTTACCCCTCATTTTGAATGTCTTCTTTTTTCTCATGGAAGCTGATACTGTTGAGCTTGTTTATATGAATCCTCAGGTGGTCTCAGATTGCGGCGCAGTTGCCTGGAAGGACTGACAATGAAATAAAGAATCTGTGGAACTCTTGCTTAAAGAAAAAACTTAAGCAGAGAGGCATTGACCCTGTCACCCATAAACCACTTTCTGAGGTTGAAGATGGAGAAGACAAGAATCCAGCTGCCAGTAGAAACCAAGATAAAGCCTCTGCAGTATCCAATACTGAACTCAACCTCCTCAAAGCTGATCATTCTAAGCCATTAGGAGCAAATTTACAAGAAAAAAGATCATCTTCAATTTCTCCTCATGGCAATCAATTGGAGAGGGAAAGTACTTCCAGCTTCAAGGCCATGAATGAAAACAACAACAATACCAATGACCATGGTAACAATAATTTGATGACACCAACAAGCAACAAGGACTTTTTCTTCGATAGGTTTACAGCTTTCCTCCATGAAGGCTCCACGAGTAATTGCCCGCCCTCGGGTTTTGTGGGACATTTCCCTCTTCAGCAATTGAATTATGCATCCAATGCCAGGCTCGCGACGAACTCAATTCCTTCTCTTTGGTTGAGCCAAACCAGTAAAGCTTTTGGCATGAATTGTGAATTCTCTTCGACTATGATACCCTCCATTCCTCCACCAGCTGTAACAAGCTCATTTCTTTCTTCTTCTATGGGCTACAAGCCTTCCATTACTGTTCCACCAGACAATCCTTCATTGCCCTCTTTTACAACCAACAGTTATCGGCCGTGGGAAACCGGTGCTCCCAGCAACAATAGTAACAGCAGTACTGGAAGCAATGGCAGTACTGAGCTGCAAAGCAACAGCTCCTTCTTTGAGAACACCATCTTTTCTTGGGGATTAGGAGACTGTAGCTCAACAGAAAAGGAGGCACAGAACCACTTGATTGGAAGCCAACAGGAGGACATCAGGTGGCCTGAATATCTTCAAAATCCATTGCTCATGGCTGCTTCTTTGCAAAATCAAAATCAGCAATCCTTGTACAATGAGATAAAAACAGAAACACATCTCCTAACAGAAAATCCAAGTGGTATGTGGCCTGATAACCAGCAGGAACAGGAACCTTTACAGAATCCTGATATATGTCCGAAAGATATGCAGAGAATCACAGCATCTTATGGATATGTTTAGCTTGCATTGGTACATGGAGCCTCAATTTAGACGAAATATTAATTAGAGAGGCTTGAACAGAAGCTTTTTTTCATTTACAGGTGTGCGTGCCATAGATTTTTCTCTTGTACATAGGTCTGATACAGTTAAAACATTTCTTAACCTCTGGTTTTGGAATAGTTGTGAGCAAAACAAATCCTTTTTTGTCAGCTTTTTTACTTCTGGGTGTGGGGTAGAATTGCAGAATAAGGCTACTACTTCTTGTGTATGTTCTCTTCTTTGCCTCATTGCATATTCATCATCATGTTGCAATTCTCTCTGTAAACAATCCAAAACAAACGTTATTTGTCAAAGGGTTTTTTTTCAATCTTTCTTCTTAGTGCAGCATGAGTGAATATCTGACCATCCTTTTCAAATTGGATAATTTAGTTTTTTTTTCCATTTATCCAAAACCTTCCTCTAGGAATTGGTAAATTGATAATCAGGTGAACCTGAAATCTTTTTCTCCTGTATATATCACTATCCTCGATCGGCCCCGGGAGACAACTGATACTAATCACTTGAACAGCTGCATTTGTTCACTTTTTTCTGCCTACAATTTAAAGAGCACAGCGCTTGCAATACGTCTCATTCCTTCAAGACTCAAGAAACCATTCCTCCCCGCTCCCCTTTTCATTTGCATGCGCGCGCCCCACACACACACACACGCAATGAACATAATCACACATGTGAAAGTGTGCAGATTAATATGGCTGAAGAAGAGAAGAGGTGAGGGTACCATTTAATAATAGAAGCAAATTAGGAAAGGGAAACAGAGAGTTCTTCACTTTCTAGTCCGTACATGGGGGATAATGACTGTCAATCTAACAAGGGCCATATGTATATGTACATATGCTCATGACCTCTAGCTTTCTTAAAACACTAACATTATCTTAAAAAAAACATTTTATATGTAAAGCAAGAAACTTCCAATTCATGTGTAAAGATCTGTCAAGTCTATAGTGAATTAAAGAAGAAATTTTATATCTGTACACGCACATATATAGCAAATCACTGTCATCTACTTGTCAGCATTCTGCAGAGAGTTGTCCTTTTACGATACTGGTCCAACGCACAACTGATACACTGATATGAGACTACACACATTTTCATTACCGTTTATTGGCCGCCGTTGAAATTTGCTTGGGATTTAAGAAACGAGCCTGTAGAGTTAAAATCAGTTGAAAATGCTAGGGCTCCTTCCTTCCTTCCTTCCTTCCTCGGAAGTCATGATGAGAAGGATCATATTGTTGACGTAAGGGTGAGGTCCGTGAGGAAAGGAGGAGGAAACTCCCTTGCTAACCAAAAGAGATCGATATCTTGATAGCACTTGTATATATCAACTTCAGAACACAAGCACACTTTCCAGTTGTTTCTACCTTTTCATAGGCAGCAAGTTCATAAGATCAGCTAGAGGGATTGGAGGAAATTGATGGGAAATTAACATTCAAATGAAAATCACTAGTTACATTGATGGGTCTGGATAAAAGGAAGGGCAAACTTTCTCTCATCAGAATTCCAATGATTAATGGACAACAGAACTAGTTGTGGACTGGATTGGACTGGGTCAGAGGAGGACCCACTATAGACATATAATCCTTCTTACGTGACTCGAAGCGAGCCGAGGAAGATAATCCTTTCCGCAGCCGCATGGACAGCCATGCCCTCCTCCACTCTCAGCTCAGCAGATGGATCATCAAATGAGCAGGCCAAATTATTGGGCCTTTTTGTTTCATCTGTGAATTCTTTCAAACTAATAATTGATGGGTGACCACCGTTCAATTATTTGCCCTTGGAATTTGGCTCTAACACATACTCCCCACCGTCCCATTTCTTTCCCCAAGGCCACAGCACTGCAGGCCTTCATTAATTAGTTTAGCTCAGTACTCTCTGCCAGTAAAAGCATCTATATATATATATATATATATATATATATATATATATATAGCACAAGGGCATACATTAAAATGTTGATAAGGGACAATATAGTAATATATGTTATATTTAATTTTTTTTTTAATTGATATGCTTTCCATTTGTTGGGAGTTCCTTAGAGCTCATACTAACTTCAAGAAATGTGGTTCATTCTTAAATTATTGACAGTAGAACGAACAATATTCTATAGAAAATAGAATTATTCGCAGTTTTGGACCATAAAAGAAAAAATAAATAAATAAACGAATTATTTCCAGTTATGCAATCCAATTATTGAGGAAATGACTGAATGGCAATAAGATAAAACAATTGTCAGGAAATTACGAAGTCAATACTATCCAACCAAAAAAAAAAGACCTCCAGTCCTTGATTTGACTTTCAAATTTACAAGAATTTCAAATCCCCAATTATTTTGTTTTCTTTTCGGGGAAACCTCTAATTAAAGTCGAAGAACACTCAGGATACTAAAATTATGATTGTGAGTATAGTTGTAGTGTTTTTTAAAGTGGTTTTTAATTAGAAATATATTAAAATAATATTTTTTTATTTTTTTAAAATTATTTTTGATATTAGCATATTAAAATGATCTGAAAACACCAAAAAATATTAATTTGAAGTAAAGAAAAAAATAATGAAATTAATTTTTTAAAAAATATTTTTGAAATGCAAAAACAAACAGGTTTTAATGAATTTATTATTATTATTATTATTATTATTCTTAAAATAATTATCTTCTTTCATAATAATAATAATAATAATAATAATAATTTTCTTCCTCTGACTACCATTCTTGCTTTGCCACTCAATTTTCTTGTAACCATTTCTGAACTTCAGGCCATGTGATGGAGGGAATGTTTGGGAATGCGGCTGCGGCTGCGTTTCTAAAAAATTTGAAATTTTTTTTTACTAAAATTAAATATGGTTTGTATGTTTTGGATCGTTTTGATGTGCTGATGTCAAAAATAATTTTTAAAAAATAAAAAAACATCATTGGCATGTATTTTGACACAAAAAGTTATTTGAAAAGCACCCATAACCACACTGCCAAACACACTCGGAGTGGCGTTAAGATCCAATCAAAAGACAGAAACGGAAAAAGAATTGTCAAAGAGTTTAAATTTGAAGAAGAGGGAAACGTGCTGAAATTGTCGAGTGGAGAAAAAGATAACCATTATTATTAATTTTAGTGCAGTATGTGAGAGATTCATTGTAGATTCAAATAGTATAATTACTGTTTTGCCTTTCATTTCTCTTAACAATTATATTGGCACCGAGGATAAAGCTATTTTTCATAGAATCCAAGAATTGATCGGGATAAAATTGTCATTCTGTATATTTTATGCACAGTAAAAATACTATATTGCCTCTAAGGCTCAAAAGATTTGGTTTTCAGTTCAATAGCGTTTGCCTCTTGACATGTTTATTTGTATAGTGAAATAACATTTGTACCCTTCAAGTCTGAGAAATATTAACCTTTGAGTGAGGAGTTGTTA
>Ga0307517_10012352_pt1 | contig 11731 bp, 8 predicted proteins | sample 23_EM_MG_FD_194515 | JGI IMG/M metagenome (GOLD analysis project Ga0307517, IMG submission 194515) | Populus trichocarpa ectomycorrhiza microbial communities from riparian zone in the Pacific Northwest, United States - 23_EM | ecosystem: Host-associated > Plants > Roots > Unclassified | place... | reverse complement strand
GCATAAAAAAATCATTGTGCACACACTCATAAAATATTATTCACTTCAACAATGAAATTACATTTTTTTTCTTGGTTGATTCTAATTTCAACAGTGAAATTACACATAAAATTACAAATTCATGCCTTAGATTTAAGGGTAATTTAATCTTTTCTATTGACTCATTAATTATTAAAGGATTGTTTAGAGATACATGCATCATTTCAACTTTCTAGAACAATTAAATGAAGAATTTAGAATTGTTGATATATATATATATATATATATATATATATTAAATGTAAAAAGACAAAAAAGCTCTCCACAAATATGGAATTAACAAAAGGCATTTATGAAAATATGAAAATGACCATGAACACATGCCTTATTTCTTTTGATACCAGAGGTACATGCATCATTTCAACTTTTTAGAACAATAAAATGAAGAATTTAGAATTGTTAACCAAGAATATTTATGTTGAAATGAACAATATATAAATAAATACAAGGAGTACAAGATCAATAAAGATTTTAAAGTAGTTAAGGAAGAGAGGTTAACATCAATCTTTATAGGCAAAGAAGGGGAGTTGTATCTCCTTCAAATTCAAGGAGATTAAAGGCCGCAGATTTTCTCTCAATTCCAAGAAGATAATATTTAGACGGCAAATTTTCTTGGATTCGATATAAGAAAATAAAAAATGGTTACTACACATTATTTAAGCAGGGGATCTGACTTGTTCTTACTTTTTTTTAGTTCTTTAAAATTCAGCAGCCTATATAAACTTATTGTTTGGGATTTAATTTTTCTTTTGAGTTGACCATAGCCACGACCTTGGTTTTTCTCTTAAAATGTTTAATTGTTTAAACACTGGGTTTGTTATTTTATGGGTTTAGTTGGCTTAGCTACAACCCATTGTTTAGGCTTAACTTATGTTTGGTTTTAATTATTTTAGCTACAACCAAATGCTTGTTTGAGTTCAAATTAGCCCACTACGGGTAGATCTATTAGGGTATTTTTGTTTGGAGTATAAAAACTCATTGTAAGACACTTTTTTATTTAGTTTTATGATCAATATTGCTTCTAAACTATTGTTTTTTAGTGTTGAGATGATTTCTCGCATTATTTGGTTCTCTAATGAACTAAATTGACTTATCAAAGATTAACTAGTTTTGTGGTGTCTTTTTTATACTTCTCGTTCATGAATTGATATTTATAAGGTGAGGGTCTAATTTACACCTGAAATTTTTTAATATAAAAAACACGTTAAAAAAACATACATATATATTTTTTTTTAAAAAAAGAACCCACAATGAGGCTAATCATGATTAGAGCATGCTCGAAAAATAATTTTTAAATTCTGAAATTCCAACATACCTTATGATGGGGTGAAATTCTAAACTCATGGAAAGTCATATGTTTATGATTAAAATATATGTTTTGAGTTATTATAGAAAAATAAATTTTTAGTATTATATCGCATTATAATATTGGTGAAAATGAGTTAAATTGTTACTAGTGGCTAAAAAACAAAAATTATGGGTAAAGACAATGGTGACATTTCAGTAAAACTTGATTTCAGGAAGAAATGTCACTCTCTCTGCGAGAAGACGAGACTAAAAAAGATTACCCTATTGCAATTTATCAAGTGATAAATGAGGTCCAACGCATTTCAGGTTTGGTGTTTGATAATGTGATTTAAGCTTTCAACAATCTTTATCTCTTCTATCATGAAGCATTAATTAAATAACTAAACGTTACCAAATCTTATTGCATGGAATTGCAGTGGGGCTGGAAATTCAGATTTTCGTATGTGTGTTCATGAATTTGTGTGTGGAAAATGAAGAGAGAAACACTAGAGATAAAGAGAGGGTGAGAATTTGAGAGTTTTTTTCGATAGATATAAGATTGTGTTTTGGAAATGAAAGAGCTTGTTTTATCCCTTCTAGTGTTTCTAAGCCACCATAAGTGGTTTCTCCTACCAACATCCAGGACCTGATGGCTTCCAACCTTCTTTTCTATTAGAAGCACTGGCATCTTATTGGTGATTCTTTGTTTCATATGGTTAAAAGATGCTTTTGAATCTGGTTGTTGTCTTTCCAAGCTAGCAGATACGCTATTAGTTTTCATTCCAAACGACCCAATCCAGTGAGCATGAAGCAATTCCGTCCTATAAGTCTGTGTAACGTTAGCTACAAGATTCTGACCAAGTCCTAGTGAATCGCATTCTTCCCTTTTCTGGATTTGTCGATTACCCCACTTCAGGGTGCCTTTATCTCTTGCAGATAATATAGTGCTTTTGCTCAGGAACTGCTTCATACCATTCGGAAATCTAAGAAGAAGTTGGGTAGCGTTGCTATAAAAATTGATTTGGCCAAGGATTATATATGATCAAGTGAAATGGCGCTCTTTGAAGCAGACATACTATGATTTTAGATTTCTGGTCTTGTATGCGAATTTGATCATGTCGTGTGTCTCTCAATCCTCTCTCTCTATAATCTGGAATGAAGTTCGACTTTGTCCCTCTACTCCTCGTCGAGGCCTCCGTCAGGGAGATCTTTTGTCTCCATACTTATTTGTGTTGTGAATGGAGAAATTGGCCATGCTAATCAAGGCGAAGTGGAATCTAGACCCTGGAATCCTGTGCCGTATCTCATGGGGGTTTATCTATTTCTTATTTGCTAAAAGCAGATGATGTTATACTTTTTTCCAGTGCATCCACTAAGCACTGTGGAGTTGTCCATGACTAAATTTTATGCATGTTTTGCTATGGTTGTTAATGCTGATAAAACTAAGGCCTTCCTTTCTCCTCACACTCATAGACGGCATAAAGAGGAGCTGAGTAGGAGATTTCACTTGAGTTTTACTGCGGACATGGCGTAAGAGAAGGATTCTTTCCTTCTAGTGTTTGTGATGAGATTGATAGACTTGCTAGAGGATTTTTGTAGGGTACTCAGAATTCTGGCAACGGCATTCATCTTCTAATCTGGGAAGCTGTTTGTTCTCCTAAAAGTCGAGGCGGTTTGGGCTTGTGTCAGGCTAGGGATAACAATATTGCTATGTTCGGTAAGCTTGGGTGGCATTTCGTTGAAAATCCGGATAAATTATGCGCGCAACTGATGCGGCAAAAATAACTTCACAGTGATAATATTTTTACTCATCTCCTTCATCTTTCAGCTTCTACTATTTGGAAGTCTATTTGCAGGGCCATTCCTTTTGTGCGTGAGGGATACAAATGGAGAATAGGTTACGGTCAGCAGGTTTCAGTGTGGTTTGATAGATGGGTTGGAGATTTTCCTCTATACTCTTTGATTCCTCATCCTGAGGAAGAGGATAAATCTCTAATGGTCGCTGAGTTGATCTCATACCTAGTAATAGTAAAAAAAAAAATACTCTAATTTTTATTCTCAATCAAAACTTAATATTACATCTCTCCTATAAGTTAATTAAAAGAAAACAATCAAAGGTGTTTGATATTGAGATAATCCATTACATTATCTCCGTTCATCTTGAGTGGTCTAATCTTTTTTCCCTTATTGTATCTTATAAAGTCTTCTGACTTGTAAGAAAAAAAGCATAAACTTTTTCAGAGAAGAAGCTATATAAAAGCAGTCACAGGTCGTCATATCGTCGATGATCATTACAATAAAAGAAAAATGACCGATATATTGAAAAATACTCAAGAAAGCAACATAGCTTTCTCTCGTTAAAGTACTTTTAACAAAGCCAATTCCACATCATTGCTGATCATACATTTAACATAAACAAAAAGAAAATGGATCAAAGAGCCTGTCTTTCACCGAACCAAAGTGATTGACTAAATACCGTACGATAAACCAAAAGCAGCACTGCCTGTCGTAGAATGATGAAAACAAACAAACACAAACTTTATTAGATATAATCCATCTTGGAAGGTAGCGCTCCCTAAAACAACTTGGTCACTAATGATGATGAGGATCTGGTCCTCCTGGTGAAAGTCTATCAGAGGCAACACTAAGAGTAGACAACCTTCGATAATGCTCAAGTTTGGAGAGATCAAAACCTAACTCGAGCAAAAGGTGGCGGCTATTATTAGCATTTCCTTGCAATGCTTGACCCCCCTTGAGGATACGTGCCTCTGAAGTCAAGAAGATTGCCGAGAATAAAACCATTAACAAAAGTATCATTGCCCTTGAAGTTGAAGCAACTCTGCTAGCCATGTACTAGTATATGTTAAGAGTATAACTAAGTCTGGGAAGAAGGGTAACAAGCTAGATTTGTTTAAGTACTGGCCAGTATTAATAGCTTGAGCTTCGAAAGAAGAAAGTAGTAGCTTCCATGGAACATAATTTCATATTTATAGGACAAAATCTAAGACCTGAGAAATTGACATGGGACAATGTATAGTGGAGAGAATGTGGAGACCGACAAAGTCCATCCAAAGCGTGATTGTCGTCTACTTCATAGAATAAAGCCTTCTGTTTTTTTATTATGTATCTCACCTTAACGTTTATGTCCCATTCCATAGTCTTTATGCAAAGCATCTCCTTCTGAAAATGATAAGGGGAAGGTCTAGTCATCTGTGCTTGTACACTTGGTTGGATTTTAAAGTAAGAAAATAACAAATAATACAGGAAGAAGTAATGTAAAGGTCAACACATGTATGCCAAAGGGTTTGTTTTCTCTCAAAGTAGTGGTCTGATCCTTCTGATCATTTGCAAAAAACTGTAGAGCCACATGGGATCGATGTCGGATGAGTCTAAATGCACATGGTTTGCATTAAAAAGGATATCCTAATCGGATAGTCTCTTTTGTTGTTTGGATCCAAATGATGATATATACTAGCCGGATCGATCTACCAAATGGAGAAGTGACTTATGCCTACAATCATCTTTTTGAGCAAGGAATTTTCCTCCTTTGATTTACTAAGTTTTATAACCTAAGATTCGTTTGGTATCATTTTCAATTTTCCTTAATTTGAAAATATAAACAAATTAAAGGAATTGTTTGTTTTGATGTTTTTTCCTTTATTAAAAAGACTAAGAAAAAAACTCACCATTTGAAAAACACTTTATTTGGTTTAAAGATTTTTTGACAAATTATTATTGTTTTTTTTGTGTTTTATGATTACTTGTTTTTGTTTTCATTATTGGTTTTTTTTTTTGAAAAAAATACCAAACAACCTATTAATTTCTGAATTATCAAATTTGTCATTAACTAGTAGATCATACCCTAAAAAGAAGAAAAAAAACAAAATAAAGAAAAATAAAATCATCAACAAATTATGAGAAAGAGGACTTTTTCATTGCTTACTTTGAGAAAAATACAAAACAACATATTAATTTCTGAATTATGGAATTTTTCATTAACTAGTAGATCATACCCTAAAAAAGAAAGCAAAACAAGGAAAAACAAAAAAAAATCATTTACAAATTTTGAGAAAAGTGACTTTTTCACTGCTTACTTTGATGAATTAAGATTATAATATTCATTTCATTTCTTGTAGTGAACAAACATGTGTGTTATAAGAAAAATATTATATAATTATACTATAAACTAAAATATTTGAAAGATATTTTATTCGTCATATAAATAATGAATCATCTCATAATGTTTTTAGTTTTTTCACTTTTTTTTGAAGCACCTCTAAAATCTGTGTAATTTTTTTTAGACCTCTTATTTTTGTTCTTGAATCCTTTTGTCATCTAATTTCATGAGATAAAGTTTTAAATTGTAGTAGAAAAATAAGATTAAAAGAGAAATGACCACAATATAAAAAACTAAGAAAATACATTACTAATTTCATTTTTGAATTTTGACTTTGATTCAAAAACTCATTTTATTTATTTTTCAGTTATTGAGTTTAAGAGAAAAGAGAGAAACTAGTTAGAAAACAATACATAAGAGATAAAATTATCAATTGTCTACATCACAGTAGAGTGAGAGAATTTTTTTTCTTATTTGATTTTGTGTTTTCTATACAATTTAAAAGTGTTTTGAGTTGATAAATTAGTTCAAGAGTTTTTAAGTGAAAATAGGTTAAAAACAACAAAATTAAAAAGAAAAATTAAGGTTAAATATTTGCATAGACATCTATCTTTTACTTTAGAAGAAAAAAATAGCTTTAGCATTGCATAGACATCATTCTCTGGATAGGTTTTTTTTTTGTTGAAACTTGCCTCTATTTGGATTTTCCACTGCATCATAAGAGATTCCAAGAATTTTAGCATACACCATTGCAAACCTATCCAGAGAATGAAGTGATTCCATACTTTCCAAGTTTCATAACAGTGGAGAGAAAAAATGCTCAATTGTTTCTTTTTCTGAGTTAAAAAAGGGACAACCTGCTGAAAGATTGTCAATAAAATCCTTCTTGCAAGGAAATCCTTGATGCTTACTCTACCATGCAATAACAGCAAAGATAATACTTCAATATTTGGTGGTAATATACCTTTCCATAGAAGAGGAGAGAAAGAAGATACACATAGATAATAACGAATTCTATCCAAAAGATTGTTGCATGACTTTGACCGAGTAATTCCCACTTCTCTCAATATGCCAAACTCCTCTTGTCTTCATGTTAGTGATGTAATTCAACAATAATTCTTTTTGTTCACATCTACGCCAATTTTTACTAGCAACCTTGTAAGATTTTTATAGTCACTAGATTAAAAAATAATAAAAAATGCACTCCATATACAATCATGTGCCACTACAATATAGTTTTTGCAGTATTGCATTATTTTCATCAATAAATATTGTAGTGAGACACAACACAATCAGAGGGGGCGAACAAGCCATGTTCTGAAAAACCTATTGGAAATCCTATATCAAGGCCGGTGGATTCTTTGGCAGTTTAGACGTTTGGCAACTGCAAATAGACATTGGCCCTTTAGATCATAAAGCACCAATGCCTTTCAAATTTTCTAGTGTTGATCCTTGTACTCATCGTAAAAGTCATAGCTACAAGCCCTAATCGTATACCTTATAATTCTTGGGGTTAAATCATGATGACAGGAAAATGACAAGTCCTCCATTCATAAAGCTTATATGATAGGGCATCGCCATACTAGGTTTTGATGCACTGACAATTCTTTATCTAAATTGATCATTAACAAATAAATTAAAGTTATCATGCACTGGCGGCGCCAAATTATAATACAAGCTATGAATTGCCTTTTATTTTTGTATAAACTTTACCCCCGCATGCATATTCAATAATCTGAAAGGCGTACGTGGCTTCATGTAAGGTAGTGTGACTCTACATGGATTTGCCCTAGCTAGTGAGGTTCATGTGATGATTTTGAAGGAAAAACATTACCTTTTTAATTAGTGATTTCTTGAAAACCAATTATCATATACAGGACCACAAGAAAAAGAGGAGCACAATGTAGTGGATGGCTTAATTACACAAGTTGTGTTAACTTGTTGTCATATATGTACGAATATGAGAACTTGTTAGAGAATAATATAAATCATATCCTGGGATTTCATCTAACCGTTTAAATTATTGGGTTGAATTGGTTATTTGACATGATATCAGAGCGTTGATGACCAAGCGATCATGAGTTCGAATCTCACCATCCTTATTTGCAAGTTTCAAATTCAAAAGGCTTTCACTTGAGGGAGTGTGTTAGAGAATAATATAAATCATATCTTGAGACCTCACCTAACAGTTTAAGCTATTAGGTTGAATTGGTTTTTTGACAAAATTTAATATCATTAAAATAGTAGATTTAGTTTCGATTTTCAAATAATTAAGTTAATATAAAAAAAAAGTCGAATTAACTGTTTGTCATATATGCAATGTTATCGAGAAATTATATTTAGTGGGCAGAATTTATGGTTAAAAGTGAGGCTTCGACTTTCATTGATCGAAGCAAAGGTTTGATAAATTGAAAATGTTTTAGCCCAAGCGAGCCACTGGTATGCCTCATGCCTTGGGTGCGTGCTCTTCCATCTCCTCAAAACTGGGTATCTTCTTGTGAAGGTAATTTTTGAGGGTTGACAAATTCATGTATAAAATCGAAACATACTTTTCTTTCAGGATAGAAATCTTTGAGATTTAAAGATAAACTCAGAAACCAATCACCTGGAAAAGCCAGCTATCCGTATTGGAATACAACAGTATTTTAATTACCCGGCCTCTATCACCATTGAAGCATCAAGATTCTAAATACTGATCTCTCTGTCTTCCACTCATGCGCACACGAGCAGCACTGCAGACAAGGAAATCATCCCTTAATTTGAAGGGTCAGCACATACTTTTCCGACCACTATTGCCCAGGGGAAAAAGCTTTGACACCTAGTTTAGGCAGGCATTTAAACTTTCGGCGTGCATGAATGTCTAATTAGTGGATATATCCAAATGATATTTCTCTGGTCATAAATATCCAAACGATTTGATTTAAAAGAAATAATAGAGTTACACAAGACTCTATTAAAGAAGGATCAACAAAATCCTCTTCAGGTTATGTTTGTATGGAGATAACCATAGATAGCTATATTTACATTTGTATTTATTTAAATGTGTTTTGCTATATCTATAACTCTGTAACTCCAATTTATAAGATTAGAGCACCACAACAAAAGTTACATGGTGATTTTAAAATCTTTTCATAGTATCAGAGCACTCTTATGGATTCACATCCTTTGATTCTATGGCCTCTAATACATCATTCTCCTTATTGTCAAAGAATCATCTCAACTCAATAACTTAAGCTGTTAGGTGATGTCCCAGGATATGATTTATATTATTCTCTAACACACCCCCTCAAGTGAAAGCCCTTTGGGTTTAAAACTTGCACAAACTCATTTTACCTTGTGCTTAATTTTTATCAAATAAATAGGGATGGTGAGATTCGAACTCGTGACCGCTTGGTCATCAAGGCTCTGATACCATGTCAAAGAACCATCTCAACTCAATAGTTTAACCTGTTAGGTGAGGTCTCAGGATATGATTTATATTATTCTTTAACACTCATTGTCCTTCAACACTATGATACATCTTCAAGCCATTAAATTATCTTTTTCTAACTATTTTCTTTGGCGTAGTCAAGTACTTTCACTATTGTAGTCCCAACATCTCTTTGGATATGTTGATGATTTAATTGCTATGCCTCCTGCAATTGATGCTTCTGGTTCTGAAAATCAAGAAGTTGTTGAGTGGTAACAAATGGACGAACTTGTGCCTAGTCTTCTACTTTCTTCCTTAACTGAGGAAGCCATGTCTGTTGTGGTTGGATTACCTTCCTCTCATGAAGTTTGGTCTATGTTGGAGACCATTTTCAATCATCATGTCAAATCTCATGAGCTACGTCTCAAAGATGACCTGTAACATATGAAGAAAAACTTACGTAGTGTTGTAAAGCTTTCCTGAGAATTCAAAGCTGTATGTGATCAAGTTGGTTGCTATAGGAAGACCTGTTAATGACCTCGATAAACTTCATTAGTATTTGCGTGATCTTGGTTCTGATTTCTCTACACTTTATACCACTCAGCTGTCAATTTCACCTCTTCCATCATTTACTAAAATTGTTCCAAAGGATGAAAATGATGAAATCTTTATTTGTTCATTAGAGTCATCTTCTTATGCAAGCTTCCTTGCTACTTCCCCTACATCTCGTAATACTTCTGGTCTAAACTCTGGTTGTGGAGATGGCTGAGATTTTTATGGTGGTCGTGGAATAGGTGTTTGTAACAATCAACATCACCCTATTCGATGCCAAACATATCGTGCTGATGGTTATTATGCATCCTTATGCCATTATTGATAGTCTTGTCCCTCAGAATCAATAAATTTAGCGGAAGTATTCACATCTTGTCTATTGAATGATAGTTTAACTTCTGGTATATAGATATTAGCGTAATAGGTCATATGACTCATGATGTTGCTCAATTGGACAAGGTTAATACTTATACCTGGTGATTCACTTCCAATTTCTCATGCTAGAGGCAAAAATTATTAGACTTATCTTAAGAGAATAAAATTATGAATTTAAAGTTTATATATACAACTTTTTTTTCTTATTAAATTTTTTGTATTTTCTGAGTCATTAGTTGTTCTTTTTTTTCTATATGTAGAGATAGAGAGTTGGAAGATATATCATCAAAAATCTAAAAAAAAGACATTAATTGTATCCATGAGATGGAGTGAAAATATCAAAATCAAATTTAAATTAAATCCTAATCATGCTTTTAATTTTCTTCCTTTTTAAGGGATTAATCATGATCAAAAAGCTTATTCATGAAATATAAAAGATATTAATTGTATCCATGAGATGGAGTAAAAATATCAAAATCAAATTTAAAATCTTAATCATGCTTTCAATTTTCTTCCTTTTAAAGGGATTAATCATTATTAAAAAGCTTATTCGTAAAATATTTGATATTTCATTTCGTTAACGTTGAAATTGTAATCAATTAAGAAACTAAAAAAGTATTGACCAAAGGAAGATGAATATATCCTTAAACAATATGATTATATTCATCTAGGTAGTTGTTAAACATATATATTAAATTATTTATAGGCTTACATTAGTTAGAGATGAAGTGAAAATTCACCACATTTACTTACCATGAAGGCAATCATTGCGCAGAATGAGTAGTTAACTGTGAGAGCAAACAAATCTCATTATTAGGTGAATTATTTACTACCTTGATTTAAAATACAAAGTCATTGATATAACTTTATGTTGACTTCGTTGTCATGAAACCTAGGTCAGTACCTAAAATATTTGCTAACCTGCCGACCTCATGTGTGTTTGGATTGAGCCAAGTTTTTTTTAAAATCTTTTATGTAGTTGATCTAGTCAAAATACGGATGATCTGACAAGTTAACTTATAACCAAGGTGAGACCTAATAAAAAAAAAATTTAAATGTCATTTCAATTTTTTTGAAAAATATTTATTTAAAATGATGTCATTTTAAATAAAAATAATAATTAATTTGAGTCAACCCACTAACTTGTTTAATCCATGATCTAGCCTTCGACTAAGTTATGGATCAAATCTCAAAACCATAGTGGAATATGATGTTCTCAAATTTTATATTCAAACCAATTGTTATAACATTCATTTCAAATTGGATCGTTTGTTTGTGGGTGCAAATTAATTATAATGTAATCAGACATTCCAACTTGTCAATTTTGTGATTGCCTGTTAACGCTACACACATGCGACAATAATAGTGATTAAGCTAGAGATATGAATGATAGAAAGAGCACTATGAGTTTTTTTTCTATATAGGAGACACGACATTCACATAGAGTTTTAAAAAATAATCTATAGTCACTTTATCAACATGTGAAGCTAGTATGTAGCTACTACATCATGTGTTTGTCATTCCATATAGCTAAAGAGATTATTGAAAGAATTATGAATGCCAAAAGAGAAGCTTGCTACCATTTATTTGGACAACTTATCATCCATTGTATTAATAAAGAATCCGATATTTCATGATAGAAGTAAGCATATTGACACATGATTTCATTACTCATGTCACACCCGGACATCGCGGCGACCTATTAAAATTTATTCAATCTTTGGAAAGAACGGATTTCTGGTATCCTGTTCTTTAATGGGGATATTCTTTGTTTAAGGAGTCGCCACCTAGTATTATGGTCACTAGAACCCTAACTGGTCAACATAGATTCTATGGTTCGGGACTGGTTACGTAAAAGGGAAGATATTATCACCCCTTAAACGTCCTGTCTAAGGCAGGCTGCATTGCTAGTTTCGTCTTAAATTGCTAAATGTTTATTAGTTTATGCTATG
>Ga0307517_10012351_pt1 | contig 11731 bp, 11 predicted proteins | sample 23_EM_MG_FD_194515 | JGI IMG/M metagenome (GOLD analysis project Ga0307517, IMG submission 194515) | Populus trichocarpa ectomycorrhiza microbial communities from riparian zone in the Pacific Northwest, United States - 23_EM | ecosystem: Host-associated > Plants > Roots > Unclassified | place... | reverse complement strand
TTTCCTTTTTTGGGGTTTTTTTTTTTTTGCGATGGCGCCGGAGTTCCGCAGTAGGAAAATGGACCAATGTCAATGTACATAGCCTACATTTGGATTCAGTAACGGATATGGACTGTATTATGGATAGCAGGATTAAGTTACGCATTCACTACTGCACCGTTCACTCCCTTTTGAGTATGCGTTGTTCAGCGCTGCATTTCATGTATTGTTAATTGTGAGTTCATAATTTAGACATCGGCGGGACATTAGAAGCGTTATCCAACGGTCGGTCTACAGTGCAGCGCTGGCATTTCCTCTTGTGTTAAATTTTTTTAATACTGTAACCTGTTACAGACACGTGCACATCTGCCCTTACTCAGGCTGCGGCCGTCTAAGGTATAAAAGTAAGGATACTCAGACTAACATAAAATTCAAACACCCCAAACTTCTGGAATCCAAACGAAACAAACGCAGAATCTGAAATTAAGAATGGCCACTGTAACCGCTTCACAAACGTGCGTTGCGACTGTGCTTGATCATATTACCCGAGACTTAAGCCTCACTATACAGGGCTCCTACTACCACAACTACCACGGCTGCGGGTCTAGCCGCTAGGTATGATACTGAACATCATTGCGTTGTGCTTCACTGACCGTGACTTACTAAATCGCAGTGCATTGAACGGTGCTCCTTCCTCTGCGTATGTCATTTATCGTTTTATTATATCTTATTATTCACTTTTGCTTCAGCACCGATCTTTCCGTCAAGAAACCCTATGATGGGTAAATTTTTTTGCAATATCAAAAATTACAAATCTAATAAACCGGGCCGCCAGCAAAAATGGTGATAGGTAACTATTTATTCGAATTTGCACTCGTCTTCTCTTCATGATCACTAATTGATCCCCAGCTGTAACACCGAGGACCATCCCGTCAAGACATATCCCACTGGCTATGAGAAGTGAGTTGACTTGAGTCATTATAGAATCCACAAATCTGAGTTCATTGTCAGGCCAAAACCAACTGGCTACTCGGATGGTTATGACAAGAAACCAACTGGGTATTCGGATGGCTATAACAAGAAGCCAACTGGGTATTCGGATGGTTATGACAAGAAGCCAACTGGCTATTCGGATGGTTATGACAAGAAACCAACTGGCTACTCGGATGGTTATGACAAGAAACCAACTGGCTACTCGGATGGTTATGACAAGAAACCAACTGGCTACTCGGATGGTTACGACAAGAAACCAACTGAATGCGACTCGGATGGTTGTGACAAGCCGAAACACGGCTATGAACACCTTTATGAAAAGTTGCAATCTTGCTGTGATAGGCAAGTATTCTGTACCGTAAAGTCGATCAAGAATCTGATCCCGCATTCCTTCATAGCATCTGTATTACCGAAGAACAGAAGAACATCCTCCACAAGTATGCCATTTATCTTCTCTAACTGGCACAAAGGAGCTAACGATTTTACAATAGGGGTACCTGTTCCCTGGGAGATACCCTCAGCCAAGTCCCCTGGATGAAATTCCGCCTCATCGCTGAACCAAACATGGACTGCTTTTCTTCAGACATCCGTCTCCGCACCTTCATCCGCCAGATTACGGAACTCACAGTTTCAATTGTTACCAAGCAATGCACCGATGAAATTTCGCTACTTATCGGCATCCTCGTCGCGAACCTGACTTGCTCGATGGAAGTCCGTATTAAGCTTATCGTGGAGACCATTATTGAGCAGATCGCGTGCTTGTGTTTGGAAGACACAATGACTGCTTGCCACAACCTCGACGAGATCAAGGAAAAGGTCTGCTTCCCGAAACACCATGAGCACTCAAAGTACGGCGACTCCAAACACCACCCCCACGAGACTTACGATGCTGGCAAGCCCAACTACCCTGACACACCCAAGTACGATGACAAGACCAAGTACGACGCCCACACACCCAACTACGACATTCACAAGCCCAACTACCCTGACACACCCAAGTACGATGACAAGACCAAGTACGACGCCCACACACCCGGCTACGACGTCGGCAAGCCCAACTACCCTGACACACCCAAGTACGACGACAAGCTCAAGTACGATGACAAAACCAAGTACGAAGACAAGAACAAGTACGACGACAAGACCAAGTACGACGACAAGCTCGAGTACGACGACAAGAACAAGCACGATGACAAGGACAAGTACGATGACAAGACCAAGTACGGTGACAAGACCAACTACGATGACAAGACCAAGTACGGCGACAAAACCAACTACGATGACAAGACCAAGTACGGCGACAAGACCAACTACGATGACAAGACCAAGTACGGTGACAAGACCAGCTACGATGACAAGACCAAGTACGAGGCCGACACACCCAAGTACAAAGCTGGTGATAAGACGGGAATCCCTACCGGGAAGCCCACCGGAAAATCTACGCCCCTGGAAGGCAAGTAGATGCCTTAAATATCGATTGTGTCTATTCTTTCTATGATTTCCTCTGTTCGTTCGTCTCTTCTGGTTTTCATCTAGCCCGGTTGGTTTTGTCTTTGTGTGTATTGTTATAATTCTGGTATTGCACCCTTGTACACTTGCTTCAATGAATAATACTCCTCCCTGCGACTCGGATTCTTGTCTTACATCGAGTACTTCGAGTCGTTTGTAAATAATAAAATATATTAATTTATTTTCACCACGAGCACGTGCTAGTTGTGTAGGGCCGGCTGTAAATTAGACGTGTCATTGTCATCGATTCTGCATCTTCGCAAGACCTCAACAAATAATGAAGCTAAAAGAGGTACATAGAACAGCTACATTCGCTTGGTCACCGTTTGCGTCTCTCCCATTGTTGGCGACTGGTACTGTTGCCGGTGCTCTTGATGAATCTTTTAGCAACGAGAGTCAGCTTGAGATCTGGGCCCCAGATTTTCTTGACAAAAACGAATTCAACCTCGGCTTACCAGAATCGCACGGGCCCAGGGCCCGTGTTGCGGATAGCGCTAGGCCAGAATTATTCCAACCTACGACTGTCAATTGGCGACTAATTTGCCTACAGGTTTAACCGTTTGGCCTGGGGTTATGCAGACGGAGGTCGCCCCCAAGGAGTGATCGCCACAGGGTTGGAGAACGGCGAGTTGGCTCTATGGGATCCCGCGATTATTTTGCAGGGTGCAGGGTATGGTTTAGCTTTTCAGATGGGTACATTCAATTGTGAAAATTACACATTTTCAGGTCCGCCGAGTCACTGATCCTGCGGAATACGACGCATTCGGGGCCTGTAAAAGGGCTGGATTTTAATCCTATTCAAGGAAATCTTCTTGCTTCAGGCGCTGTGGGAGGGGAGGTGCTATTTCATGCCTTATCCCTTTTGATTTTCTCTGAAGGAGTCCTATATTCAGGTCTACATCTGGGACCTTAAGGACCCCAGCAAGCCATATTCGCCAACACCAGGCCAACGAACCACCAAGCTCGATGAGATAACATCCCTTGCTTGGAACCAGCAAGTCCAGTACGTTCTAGCTGGAGCAAGCAGTTCTGGATACACAGTTGTGTGGGATCTTCGTGGCAAGCGTGAAGTTGTTGCGTTAGCCTATGGTGGTGGGGCTGGCACTTTAGCTAGCCAGACTGGGGCGGGGGTCGGTATGGCTGTAGGAGGACGACGCGGAATGAGCGATATTGCTTGGCATCCCGATAATGTGAGTCCTTGTTTACTGCAACTTCTACAGCCTGGGTGCTCATTGACAATCCAGGCTACTAGGGTTGTCACTGCTTCAGAGGACGACTCGTCCCCGATTATCATGGTTTGGGATCTGCGGAACGCCCGTGCACCAGAAAAGGTGACTTGACATATGAATATTAGAATCCCTCTTTTACCTCGACTTTCTAGATCCTCACTGGGCATGAAAAGGGCGTCCTTTCCCTATCATGGTGCAAGCAAGACCCGGATCTTTTACTTTCTTGCGGCAAAGATAATCGCGCTCTTTGTTGGAACCCCCAAACGTCTGAAATTATTGGCGAGGTTTTTACTTTTGGTACCTGGTTAATTTCGTTGTCTCATTTGGGTCATAGCTCCCTTCTGCCGCCAATTGGGCCTTCCAAGTGGATTGGTGTCCTCGGAACCCCGGCATGCTAGCCGCTGCTTTCTTTGACGGCACTATCGGTATTCACACTCTCCAGTCAACCAATGACTCTACCGTCTCTGCTGCGGCTGCTCGTGGTGATGGTGCAGACATTTTCGATGTGTCCGGATCTGGGAGGCAAACTCAGCCCAACACCCTTTCACTCAAACAACCACCGAAGTGGCTCCGCTGCCCAGTCTCAAGCTCATTCGGATTCGGGGGCCAACTAATTACGGTTTCAAATCTGCCATCTGTCCAAGGGAAGGCTCAGAGCAGCGCTTTGCATCTTAGGAAAGTTGTCACGGAAGCGGATCTAGTTGAACGTGCCAAGAAGTTGGTGGAGGCGGTTCAAAGCGACAATCTACAAGGCTTCGCGGAAGCAGCAGCTTCTACTGCCGAATCGTGGAAGGCGTTATTAAGTCTCTTCAAAGCAAACTCTCGGGAGGAACTCGTTACCCTGCTCGGTTTCTCGAAGGAGGAAGTTGCAGCTCGTGTTACTGAGGCGGCGGAGAATTTCAAGGCTCACAAATCGGTTTCAGAGCAAGATGTGACGTTTGGAAAACCTCATGAGTCTGCCGTCTCATTCGCTGAGCCGCCGTCAGATCGAAGTGATATCGATGATGATTCAGCACCCCTTGAACTCACCCCATCCGAAGTCAGTGCAGGTATCACGTCGGACACGGCAAGCGCCCGTCAAGCTGATGGTGATTCCGCGACCACGGCGCCCAGTTTGTTTGGTGACGATGTGCCGGGCGCTCCTCAGCACGACTTCTATAGCACCGTGGGTGTTGCTGTGGATGTTCCCCATGCAATCTATGGGCTGGACTCTTCCGTTGCTGCTACTATTGGTTCTGGCCCATCATCCGTCACTTCGGAGAGCTTGAAGAACACTGGCTTTAAGATTTATCCCCTTGAAGAGTCCGAGGCCGACAAATTAGTAACCAAAGCGATTGTAATGGGGGATTTCGAATCGGCGGTCGCTCTTTGTCTTTCATCCAGTCGGTTTGCAGATGCTATTCTTCTCGCTGTTCGTGGTGGTCCCGATTTGTTACAGCGAACCCAAAAGGCATACTTTGATCGCCGAGTTGCTCAAGTACCCTCCTTACGCCTATTCCAGTCCATTGTGACTAACGACCTCGGCGATGTGGTTCAAAATGCGGATTTACATGAATGGCGCGACATTTTCGTCGTTCTGTGTACTTTCGCCTCTGAGGAGGAATTCCCAACTCTTGCCGAACAACTCGGTAGTCGTCTCGAATATCAATTTAAGGTGGCTAGTGAAGATGGCGAAACCCCCCAGACATACCGCAAAAATGCAACTTTAACATATCTTGCTGCTGCACGTCTAGAGAGATTGGTTCATATCTGGGCCGAGGAGATGGGAGAGGAGGAGAAAACCCTGATGGCGGATGGGAAGCAGAACACTTACTATTCTGCTCACGCCCACGCTCTCCAGTCGTTCGTCGAGAAAGTTGCCGTCTTCAGAGCTGCAACGAATTACGAGGATATTGCTTTGATTCAAAAAGCCACAAATGACGAACCTCCTCAGGCATACAAACTTGCCGCTTTATATGACCGCTACTTCGAATTCGCCGAAATACTGTCGTCTCAAGGCCTAGTGAAAGAAGCTGTGGGATTTTTGGACCTGACTCCTGCTGGTTACAAGGGGTCGACTGCGGACTCCGTCTTGGGGCCAGAGAGAAAGAGATTTGTTAGAGCTGCAGAGCTTTCTGCTGTTACCCCTACAGCGGCAGCGCTGAGTCCGTCGAAGCCTGCTGTTCCCGCACCAACGTCATCAAAGGCTACATATCCTGGCTATACGGGATTCACTCAAACTACGCAACACCAGCCAGCTTTTCATGCACCATACGAGCCGCCTTCGACGGTCAATGATCCTTACGCCCCTCACCATTCCACTGGTACCGCTCCAAATTACCAAAATCGCCATTTTGCTCCACAGAATTCTTTAACTCAACCCCCACATCTTCGCTCGCAACAAGCAACGATTCCTTCCATCCCACCTGTCCCACCCCCGCCACGTATTTCTAACGGTACGCCGTCCAACGTTGGTGTAACAATTTTGCCGCCACTTAAACGAGATGCTGGAGGATGGAACGACGCACCAATAGTCGTACCCGGTCGGGGACCTGCCGCTTTTAATTTGAACAAACCTCAGGCCATCACGTCGCCCTTCCCCAATGTAGTATCCCCCGGTCACTCACCTCAGGGATCCCCCTACATGAGTCAACCTTCTGCAACGCTTCCGCCACCTCCCCGTCCTGGGAGCGTGAACCGAGGGCTGGTTTCTGGACCACCTCAGAGGATTCGGAGCCCTGACATGTCTCCTACAGCCAATGTACTCCCCCCGCAAGTCCGTCCCCCGTCAACGGGTGGTCGTCCTATGATGGCACCACTGTCACGTTTACCAACTGTGCCCCAGCCCACGCCAAATCAGTATGCTCCTCTTCCGCGTGTTGTGGGCCATGGACAGACTCCATCTCCTGGACCGGCTTTGCTCAATCGTCCGCCGTCCAGTCAGCCACCATTGTCGCAACCTGGTGGTCCATACGGTCCCCCTACTTCAGCTGGTGTAGACGGCCCACCACAATACCAGCAACACCAACCGTCTCTGGCTAGTCCTTATGATCTTCCACCTGTGCAGCAACAACCTACCCCTATGCAAGGGCCTCCACCTCAAGCTGGTGCCCATCTTCCGCCTGGGGGCCCTGCGCATGTAGCACCGCGAGCCAGTTCAGCCGCCAAACCACAACCTGCAGCCCCGAAATATCGTATGCCCTGTCATTTACCAATTGTTTTTTCTCTAACAATTCTCTACATTTTTGTAGCTCCTGGAGATCGAAGTCACATAGCCGAGTACGCTAGACCCGCCTATGAATCACTCTCAGGGCATCTCAACAGACTAAAGCAAACTGTTCCTGTATGTTCAGCTCTTTGTGTGTCTTTGAACATGATTGGATGATGTTTGTGATTTAGGCTAACCAAAAGCGAGTTGTTGACGACCTAGAACGAAGAATCAACCCCTTGTTCGATGCTTTGAACTGTGAAACAGTTTCGCGTTCTGTGGTCGACCAATTGGTTGTTCTGACTCGAGGTGTGCAAGCCATTTATCTTATGTTTTCCCGTTATTAAACCGTTTTAAGCGATGGACGCCCGAGACAGAGCTAGTGCTCTTTCTATTCATGTCGAACTCTTGACTCGTGGATCTCAAACGGATGATATTGGCATGTGGATGTCCGGAATCAAACAACTGATTATGCGTCTTTAGCTTATATCCTAGACATTCCTCTTCCAATCCGTGTGTTCATTTTACTGTAAAGTAGATTCTATTCAAATTCACAAATGTTGGGAGGCCTCAACGTTCAACATCATGTCATTGTCAACCTCCACCGGTATCTCCTTCACGGATTGTCCCCTCTAACATTCTGATTTCCAGGGTTTGTTACGGATTCCAACATCCTCGACTGGCAATGGTTGGAAAAAAAAGATCGGAGAATTGAAGTCCATTCTCACAGTATCTCACTTACAATGCGTGCTAAAAATATCTTCACTGACTTTCACACTCTACGCTCAGACCTTGGAACTCCGACCTAACACTATTCTTTGCCGAATAATCAGAGTGGTTAGGTTGGGTTAGGGTACGAACGTCGACCGGTCACGGACAAGGCTCCAATGCGCAGACCTGTCAATTTGCTGGGTCCAATGTCTGAGTCCAACGTTAAATCACAAGAAAGAAAGGAAGCACGGTGCAGGCCTGGCAAGTTGAGGATGGGGGCAAGATGTTACAGTAGAGTCAGGAATTATGTAATATAGATAGCTTTGGGACAGCGGCCCGCTGGGATGGTTCCTAGAATCGGATCAGCTCTTCCTATCAAGTTCATTGAAATTCACGGAAATTGAATAAATGGATGGAAAGCGGGCGATATACTTTGGATATACTTGCCACATACTGATATGTTACGAGTTGCTTTTTCCCTGTTGCTACTGCTTGTCACCTACCAACTTGTCGTGCAAGCAGCGGATGCGCCAACTATCAGCCCCCAGGAAGAAGAGCCAACAAGTTGCATGGATGGTTGTTCAAAACGGACCTTGTTCGACATCATTCGGGGATGTCTTTCGACAACGATAATATGTGCTTGGGCGGCGATACATCCCAACATCCCTTCTCAAGAAGGTTTTGTCAAGGGAACACTTCAGAGACTGGAACTGATGTTCTGGGCAATGGTGGCACCTGAAATCTTCCCTGCGTGGGCGCTTAACCAACGGCTGGCAGCAGAGACGATTAAAGATGTGTACAACGAAGGGAAAGGTGAGTCTCTTACCTGTTCCAGTGAAAGTGAAGTAATAACACGAAATCAGGCCATAAGGAAGAGAAACATGGGATTTGGAAAACTTTGAAGGGATTCTTTTCGTCTTCCAAGGTGCCTAGGAATCAAGGTATTCTGAGTGGTATTTTTAGTTATGTAAAGGCATGATTAAGATTTTTATTAGCATGGACACTGGAGCACGGACACTTTCTGATTATGGGAGGGTTCCACCTCGTCGAACCAGTCGAGGGAAGTTGGACGTCGCCACAAGCAACCAGCCTGCAACAAGCTGAATCAGGTGTGGTCAACGTTGAATCTAGTACACCCTCAGTGGAGTTAGCCAAAACCGATGCTGAAAAAGGACGTACTCTTTCTACGGAACCTGAGGAGGGACGGGTGACGATCCTGACGTTGGAGATGCTCCGAGAACTTGTCAAAGACCCAGAGTTCAGAATTCGAACAACAGAACAAGAGATAACCCAGAGGTCGAAGGGGGATGCACTCTCCAAGATTATCCTCATCCTCCAATCGTCGTGGTTTATCCTACAATGCATTTCGCGTGTTGTTCAGGGCCTTGCTCTTACTCAGCTTGAACTGACTACGCTTGCGCTTGCAAGTTTGAATGCAATTACATTCGTCTTTTGGTGGAATAAGCCGCTTGGTGCGCAAGCCCTTGTGCGAGTGCCCATGAAGCGTAGACTGACTGATGCGGAGAGGAATTTGGGAGGAGTAAGTCATGGTGATTTCTTTCTACTCTGCTAATATTTTACACGTGAATGCAGCGAGGGCAATCTGCGCGGTCACAGATGTCGATGATGGTTGCTCCAATAATTCAGCCGTTTGTGGACGGGGTCCGTAAGCAGTCAGAAAAGAATAGCTTTGTTATGTGGGTGATGCTCCCTTGGGTCATTCTACTAATTCTCCCTGTCCTTCTCTTTCTCCTGGTCTTCATCTTCGCCTTGGCCCTCTTTGCCACCTCCTATGATACCATGGGAGGTTCATTTTCCTTCCCTGTAAACGCTACATATGTCCCTACCTTCTATGTTCCGAAACATCGATACCACGAGTACTTGCACGTCGCACTCCTCTTGACTCTTGGCACCATCTTCGGCGGCATTCATTGCGCAGGCTGGAATTTCACTTTCCCCACTAACCCTGAGCAGCAACTCTGGCGTGTCGCCTCCATTGCTCTCGCCATCCCAATTGCTGCAGCCCCGTTCTCTCTCGTCGTCATTGTCGTTTTCTGCCTCGCAAGCCTTGCCTTCATTCTCATCTACATCGCCATCTCCCTCGCCGTATTCCTCTTCCTCGTCATCATCACCACTATCGTTGCCTTCGTCGTCATCTTCATCTTCACATTCATTTCCCGCCTCTTCTGCGCCTCCGACACCATTGACCGTCCCTCTGACCCCATCGACACGCCCTCTGTATCCGATTCCTCAGACGACCCTGAAGAAACCGTATCAACCCTACCATTGGCAAAAATCTCATATGTGATGTGCTACACCTTCGCGTATGCAGCTGCCAGGCTTGTACTTCTCGGAATGGCCGTGGCACTCTTGAGGCAACAGCCCCCGAGTGCATTTATTGCCGTCGACTGGACCAAGTTTTATCCTCACATCCTATAATCAATGTATACAGTATCGAGTCACGGTGATGAAACATCCATTCAGAGACGACAGGGCATATATCTGGAAAAAAAGAAAAAGAAAATACTTGGCTGTATAGCACTAGATAGTCTCAGTAGATAGTCTTACCAGCATGCCGAATCAATTGGGAGGTCGATCGTGAGTGCGACAGCCCTAACTCTATTGTCGTCCGGGTTCGCTGGCGAACCCGGGATGTAATAAAATAGGTCAGCTCATTGATATTCACTTGTATTTACTCTGAAATTCAGCTGAGTTAGCTGGTTCCAATATTTACCTCGTATACTCGTATATCCATGTGGACAGTGGTGCTGTACGTTAATGTAGGGTACTATAGCTACTATGCCTGCGAGAGGCCTGGTCGAGTAGAAGCGCAAAAATTCAACGAGTTTGCTTTGGTTCTGAGCATCCTAGTGAATACCAAGTTTAATGTCTGCTCATCATGTCGATCGATTTCTTGACGAAGTTCTTGTGGATGACCTTGAGGATTTTGTTTTGTTGCAGCGTCTCTTGTGAAATGTTGAGGGGAAGATCCTCGGAGTTGACGATTCCTCGACAAAGTTGAGGTACTCTGGAATAAGTTCTTCGCAATCATCCATGATGAAAATACGTCGGACATATGTTGTGGACTCGAACAGATCGAAGGGAGCACGTTTTGGAATTTAGATGATGGCTTTAAATTCGAGCTGACCTTCGACCGATGACCACAAGGTGGTCCTCCCCTTGATCTTGACCTTGGATTTCTCGTCCTCGTCATCCTTTGTCTCCTGACTCTCCTCAGTGTATTCCTCCTGACCAACCTGAACGGTGCTGGATGTACGTCTGATTGCCCCAGTTTGTTTTTTTTGTGGACATCGGTGTTGGTACGCGTCTGATGGGTCGTTGGTGAATTCGTAATAAGGGATGCTAGAATAAAGATAAGATGTGGTTTGGAATAGATTTATAGTTTAATGTACTGCATCCTGGGATACTGTCGCAGAATTGAAGGCAGCCGTCGTCGATGCCATTTCTACATTCATGGTGGTTGATCGACGGGTGTGGGCAGCAGAGCAGATGCGGAAAGTGCCTGGGCAGCTGTAGGTTAAATGTTAAGCACTGATGCTTGTACTGTTGGAAGCAAAGGCAGCCTACGGACTTCAGATCGTACAACCAGCTATAGTCGTTCATGTTTGCAAGTTTACTGTCGGATTACATCAATGACGCTATTTACGAATACCCAGCACTCAGGTCCCAACTTCATTACGCAGTATCCCAGGTGCTGTTTTCTCCCCGTCGCGCTTGAAGCTGAGAACAAAGTTAAGCCAGAGGAATGGAGTAAGATGTTTTCTTACCTGGACACGGAAAACTTTGAAAAAAATTTAGAAATGGTTTTTTTCGGTGTCGCTCTGTTGTACCAAGAGATGATCAAAGAGTCAGTCCGCAAGCGCAAGCTCGAACCTCTCTTTCCCTTTCCCAGTACTCCAGACTTTGGGGGTTGACAAATTAGAACCCTCGCCAAAGGTATCTTCGTCATCTTGAGATGTCCACTCTGGTTCCCCTGCACCTTTCATATGCTTAAAGATCCCCTGCATAAAATGGTCGGTGAATAATTCATCGAGTGGGCGATGTCTCGGATTTTGAATATGGTCAAGTCGAAGAGAGAGACCATTTACCTCTTGATTACCAT
>Ga0307517_10012350_pt1 | contig 11731 bp, 5 predicted proteins | sample 23_EM_MG_FD_194515 | JGI IMG/M metagenome (GOLD analysis project Ga0307517, IMG submission 194515) | Populus trichocarpa ectomycorrhiza microbial communities from riparian zone in the Pacific Northwest, United States - 23_EM | ecosystem: Host-associated > Plants > Roots > Unclassified | place... | reverse complement strand
TTCGCCACTTCCATGGGTTTTAACACCCCCCCCCCCCCCCCATTGTCGAGTTCAAGTAACGAAAAAGACTTGAATTTCAAAGATAAAGATGGATACCAACTCAGAGCCCAGTATTAACCCACAGATATGCAAGTTCAAGTTGGGAAAAAGACGGACAGAGATGGATACCAGATCAGAGCCCAGTATTAACGTATTAATACCAACTCCATAAGGAAAAAGACCGTCTACAAATCAAAGTATGGACACCAATTCGGAGCCAGCATTCAAAGCCCGAGGCAACTCCATTGATAAAGATAAAGACCTTAGCTTAATTGGTTTTAGGTATCTTAACCTGTCAATCGAATGGAAATACCAGGGAGAACCTTCAGCAAAACCATCACCTGCATCAGGTAATTAGAGCCCTTTGCTAATTTTTATTTGCATCAGCCCAGACTGGACAGGAATTCCTCTCAAAGCTTACAGCCGAATAAATCCATTCTCAAAAGCTCATGCAGGCTTCAATTTCACACTTCAAAACACAAATTTCATCTACCAATCAACCCTAGTAAATCAACCAATGCTAGTACGCAGAACAAACACTTCATCCATCAACCTATTGACAAACAACTTTTACCAAGGAAGCTTTATTAGCAAAGCAACTATGGCATGTACAACATTCTGGTAGGCTGGAAACATTGATTGAAGGTTCTTGGTGCTATGGGCATTGTAATACCAAAAACACCCCCAAAAAGCATCCGGTTGGCAACTTTTCAGCCCAAAAACACTTTGGAAAAGCACCTTCCACTGCAATACCAACACTAAAAAATGTGTGACAATTGCTGGTAAACCGAGCAAGTACCTTACTCTCAGAGAAACATTATCTTTAAGTTTCAAATCATGAAGGCCATTAAATTGCATAGCAAAAAGTTCCAGATAAATTTAAGTTAAACAGAAACTATCACCTGTGACAGTTAATTTGCAAAGCATTCAACTTACATTGTTCATAAATTATAAGCACCCGTAAGGACCACATGAGAATGCGGTTCAAATCTCTACTCCTTTGCAGGGAAAAGTCAACAAATACACCTAAAAGCCAAGTCTAAATGGAAAGGGACGTTGGGGGTGGAGGTAGGGATGGAGAAATAAAACTACCAAGAATTTAAGTTCAGCTCAGCACTACTTGTAAGAGCAAAATGTACTAAAGCATATGATACAAAACAAACCCGGTTGGGTGCCTTCATCTGGAAATGGTAACAAGATCCAAATTGCAACAGTGGTGCATCGTCAGTATCTGTTGTTGAAGCCCCTCCAGTGGGGGGTGATATCTGGAGAATACACCACATACCTCATGTTCTACAAGAGTCAAGTAAAGCATTTGTAATAAAATGAACTAATCATCATCCTCGTCAGCATCTTTATCTGCATCATCACCACCCTCAGCATTATCCTCCGCGTCCTCCCCTTCACCTTCTTCTTCATCATCAGACATGCTATTTATCACATCTGTAATAATATCCTTCACTTCCGCTTTTCTATGCATTAGATCTATGCCAAAGTGGGTACCTAATATAACCAAAATTATATGTATGATGTGCAAAGTTGAAACGGAAATATGCCAACATCTAAGTAATAGAAGAAAGATAAACCATACATACCAAGCTGTCTGAGAATATCTGATAGAGTTGCCTGCACATCACCAGAAACAGATTCTTAAGGATGGTATAACTAGCAAGACAAACTGTCCTAACTATGCAAATTACAACGCTAAATCACAGGCAAGACTTACAGTATTGAAATCCACTTCCTTCAGAATATTTACTACAACTGCATGCATCTCTTGTCTGGTGGGTTCTGCCTTGGCCCTTTTGTTAGACTTGACTTTACCTAATTTTCAGACATAAAAATCATAAGGCAGGTGAACAAATTCTCTAACAACAAAATTTAAACAAATGGAGATCCTGTCACCCTGTTTATTGTTTAACAAATATCTCCCAAGCACAACAGGTTAAATCCAGGAAGATGTCATAGACAACATCTATTATATGGGCATCAAAATCTTTTCTTCATGCCATAGATACAAGCACTCTATGAATGTTATTGTTTCTCCAAAATAACATCTTTTACTTTATCCTATTTCTCTCCCCGCAACTTGTGACAATGACACCATCTCACTCTTCATTTTATTTCTCCAAAATATTATCTTTTACTTCATTGACAATGACACCATCTCACTCTTCATTTTAATTCTCCAAAATAACATCTTTTACTTCATCCATCCTATTTTTAACTGCAATTGAAGAGCTGATGCATATCAATTTTAAAAAGAATTTATGCTTGTATAGTTTTGTCCTTTCTCCAAAACCCTGCAACATTCAAAAGATGTCCTTTTATGATTCACCACTAAGCTTGTGCACTCATTCTTTTTTGAAAGATAAAACTGGACCTAGTTTTTTCCTTGGCTTTTTTTATCATACATAATCTTCAAAAAGGATATTGATACAGACACTTTTAAGGAGGTTTTTGGAAGCAGGTGAAAGGGAGTGAAAAATCACCCATGCAAACTACCTCCTCGAATAATTGTTCAGTAAGACAAATTGTTAAGTTAATAAATCAGAAGGGTAACGTTTCAAACGCTACTCGCCAACCACAAGGGATGGCAAACACTCTTTGTAATTTGTTCTCAAAACTAACACTCCCTGTCCAGCCAAGACAATTATCTATGGATCTCTCAAATACAATTCCAACCACATTTCTTGGATATTCTTTAACAACACAAACCTTATAATCACATTATAATTATTGCTCCATCCTAGCCCTGTCTCCTATAACAAACCACTGTCACTTAGCATGTTTCAATGTCCTTCAACAGTGATAAACTTCCACTGAGCTCAAGCTTCCTATTTGACATGATTGTGGTCGCAGCAAAAAAATTATAAGGGGGAATAATCCAAGTTCTGTCCACTTTGAAGAGTGCAAAAGAAACTGGAAGAAAGAGAAGTGGTGTTTAAGGAACAACAACAGTAACTACAAAATCAATAAATTATTGAAGCAAGTGGATATGTGAATCCTACTAAATGCAATCAATATTTACAACTTCAACAAATTCCCCCCCCTAAAATTTACACATTAACACTTGCATAATATTTTACCCCTACTTTTTCACCTCACAAAAGACTCACCATAAAACACATAATCACCAAAATATAGGTACATAAAAGAGTGTTGCATAGACAAAATGCAAAACAAATCAATTACTTGCTCAAAACAGTCACAATTTCAAACTGAAAGCTTTAAACATCAGGAATAGAAGGAAAATCATTCACCTTGATCTTTTGCAGTATCCTTTGATGGGGACTTAGTCGACTGCTTCTTGCCAGTGACCTTGTCCTTGGACGAAGCGCTTCGGTCCTTAGGGTTTTCCTTTTCAACCTTAAGTTTCTTAGATGCAGATACCTTTGATTTAGAAACAGAACTGGAACTTCCATCAGTATCTTTAGCGCCCCTTTTTGATGATGAGCCAGAAGTATTTTTGGTAGATTTTACTGGACTTTTGACAGGCTTTGCAGGGGTGCTCTTTTTGCTAGGCGTAACTTTCTCTGCACCTTTAACCGCTGAACTCTGCTTTGCAGATTTTTTTGATATCTTCTTAGGTGGCGTCTGCTCCTTTGGCTCATCTTCCTCTTCCTCTGATTTGCTCTCCTCATGATCACTCTCTTCTTTCTTTTCTGCCTCATTTTCATCATCCTCTTCTGAATCATCTTTAGCAACTGGTGATTCAACTTTATCTTCATCATCATCTTCCTCATCTTTGGATGAACGCTTTCGCTTTTGTCCACTTTGGGGTGTTTGTTTTTGTTTCTGTTGAACAATGAAGTACAGAATTCATAACCAGCTCAGCATAAAAGCAGGAAAAACAAAACAAGCAGTGGCAAAGGATATGCATCATGTTATATTGAAGACAAAAATTTTAAAACAAGTGATGGGTAAGAGCACTATCTTTCCCTATTTACACCATCTGCAAAGAACTGTGTCATAAGACAGGCTTTTGCAGAACATGTGCAGGCTAGAAAATTGATCCTGAAGGCTTAGGCAAGGTCCAATTAGCTGATCAAAACATTTGAGAAATAGCAAAAATGTATGGAAGATGAAAAACAAGAAAATAATATATCAAATATATGATCAATGGTTCACGTTGTCAATTATAAGGATATCCTGTGTATGTCTGTTTGGAATTTATGGATGATTAAACTCAACACAGAATAATGAAGCAGATGAAAAACAAAGTAAATAGGTCATATAAGCATTCCTGATGTATACATGTGTCTGTGCTAGCACCGGGCTAGTATGTGCCCTGCATGGGATTGGGTGAGGGTGTGCGTGTTTGTCTATGAGAGAGAGAGACTTGAGGTAAGATGAACATTTAAATTGTCTTACTTTTTATATGGAAATCAGGAACGTCACATTATGCAGCTTCACATAATGTCATCCATAATCACAACAGTTGGGATCAGTTAAAGGCATTTTGCTTCTCTAGAATAGAAGAACATAATAACTTGCACACACCTAAAAGCAATGTCAGTTTAAAATGTACCAATTCCATACTACTAGAAAATGCAGAGACTGTTCTCATTTCTGCTTTTAATATTCATGATTTCACATCTAAAAATATCAGCGCTGCAAAAAATTATTAATGATTAAGCAAACATAGCAGTTGTAAGAGGTGCATTATGACACAGCCAACATGACATTCAAATATCATCAGAAGCAGCATAAAGGAGTCTTGAAAAAAAAACAGAGCACTGTCTATTGGTGTGCACCAAGAAAACACATCCATCCAAAGATTTTATTAAAGAAAAGCTCTATAAAATGTTTTATACAGAAATGATGCTGCGAACAACAAACCTTTGCTGGTGTAGTTGATGCTTCTACAGGACTTGCATTTTTTCCGGTTGAGACCTTACGCTTCTTACCTTTCTGAAACCAAAATAAGCAGCAAGTATCAGCAACTCTCAAATTGACAGTGAAAGGCTACCTAACAATCTGCAATGGGTAAATATTTAAAGAATAGATAACCTGTTCCTTGTCAGCAAGCAGAACATCAGTGGTGGCATGAGGGGATTCCAAGAATTCCAATATTTTTACAGTGAGTTCCTCCTGGAAACAAGGCCCAACCAAGTGACTAATCAAATGGGTTTTAGATGGATTTGAATAACAAGAAAATAAAACATTTAACATAGTTGATACAAACCTTTTTCACAGCAGACCTATTTATAGGGACATTGAGCACATCACAAAAATCCATCAACTTCTCTTTGACGCACTTGTCAAGCTTTTCCCTTACTTTTGCTTTCTGCTTATCCTGATAAGATGTGAGGAAACCAATCAAAACAGTTTCAAAGCACTCACAATCGCTAAACATATTGTGCCTTTCATGAATGAATCATGGATACAATCTTATTTTTACCTGAGCACAGGCTTGTGCAACAACATATGCAATACAAGAATGTGTGGACAAACATGCAGCAACAAATATAAGGCAAGAACTTCAGTACCTCATTCTCAACCCACACATAGCCTGAAAACTGGCCTATGTTTTTCTTTAGATTGTATGCCTAAAAAAATCACATTAACATAATTTAGAATGGTCATAAACATTAATGAATCAATCAGCAATGATAAACTAATTAACCAAGACAGCAATGATAAACTAATTAACAAAACAAAATGAATTAAAACAACCATTTCCAAAGACTATATCAGACAAGCACCTTTCCTTTCTTTCCAAACAGAATCATATGAAGCATCTGTAGATTGTCATCAGGTTTTCTCTTGGACAACTTGAAAGCCACTGAAAAGTTCACAATATCAGACAAAAAAACAGACCAGTCTGTTGTAATGACAAAGTTGAAAAAAAGTAAAGATAAAGCATGTGCAAGCCAACAAGATAGGAAAATCTGTTCCCACTTATGTACAGGAAATCTCCTATATTATGGAAATTCAGTATTCCTGAATAATAAAATCCAGATCCAAAGAATTTATCTCCCTTCCTACAGGATAATTGTGCATCCTTTGACACTAATAACAAAAATGATAGTATGATAAAAATGCCAGAAACAATACAAAGAGAATGCCAGGAAACAAGAAGGGAAGTCAATCAAAATATTAGATCAAGTCTCAAATACATGGACAATGTTCAGAGAGTTCAAACAAACTATCAAGCATTTCTTGTCTGCGAAACCTTTAAAACTACATGCATTCACATTCCTAGCAGACTTTTAACACCAATGAAAATGGAAAACATCCTCTACTTTCAGGATAATGTTCCCAGAACAGTTAGAACCAGTAAGCAAGCACTTTGAGCAGTAAAACCCATTGAGGGTAAAACCACACATGTTTATGCAAGTTCAAAGCTTTTGTTTATGTTTCAAAGTTCTATACAAAGAATGTTCTAATGTTATAGATAACTAGTGCCACAATTTTGTTCAACCATAAATTTAATGGAACAGAAAAGAGGAAAAGAGTGATTCATGAAAACAATGACAGTTAGCTCAGAAGCCGGACTTAATTGGATGTGTTTTCCTCCAAGGTGAACAAGTGTGCAGAACAAAGAGCTGAAAAAGAGAATCTTCTCCTTTGATGAATGGATTTGCTCTCATTTAAAACAATTGGCAGGCAAGCCTGCAAATGCGACGCAATGTAACAACTTTTAAAACTCACAACAAAGCTAGAACCCAATTCCTACTGCACAATCACCTTCCTCTAATACTGCATACCTACCAAAACTTTTCTTCTCTCTCCCTCTCTCTCTCTTTCATAAGTAGCTACACATTGTACAACAGGCTCCATGCTAGCACTTCAGAAGCAAGTAACCAGTAATACATTTCCCTGCTAAACAGTTAACTTTTCTCAGCAATGTAAGTTAGTTATGAAACATTGATGAATTCCCACAGTATTCACGAGAAACCCACAATATCAAAACATATAGATGGTACTTTCACCAACTTACCAGTACCAAAATTAAGATTAAACCTATTTGATTGCATACCCATGCTACATAAAATTAAAAAATAATCTCATTTCACACAAAATCACAACATATAGATATGCATCAACCATAAATGTATCAAAACTTGTCGTCGTTGCTTAGTTGCAATTACCATTAACGTTTTCTACTCCATTCTTTCGTGATAACTTCAGAGCATTTAAAAAGCATAGTTACTAAATAGCAAACAAAACAGTACACACCAAATAAACACAAACACCAACAACAGCATGGGATCCACAAACAAATCACACATACCATTAGGAATATCCTTCAGTGGTGTTCCTCGTCCCTGCAACCAAAAAAAAAGTTATCTCAAAACTCCAAATCCAAAAACCATTTTCTTTTCCAAGGAAACAAGATCCTTTTTTTGTGTAAGATTTGAGTATTACCTTTTCAATAGACAAAGGCTTGGTCGCTGACCGTCCAGGCTCAGGAGCAGAGTACCTTTCCACCATCTTCCTCTCTCTGGCAGGCCTCTCACTACCTGGAGTCACCGGCTCCTTCTCCTTCTTCTCAGTCAAATCTTTACTCGATTTCTTGCTTCCTCGCTTAGTTTTCTTTCTCTCTACCTCTTCCTCTTCTTTCGCTTCTTCTTCTTTCTCCTCATTTCCAAAAGACTCCTCCTTTTCAGCTCCCTCCTTCTCAATCTTCTCTACTTCTTTCACTTCCTCGTTGTCAGCCTCCTTCGCTTCATTCTCTGTACCCTCCTTCGGTCCTTCGCTTTCAGTTTGCTCCTTTTGTGCATCTGGTTTTGAATCCTCAGCAGGAGGAGCTTCCTGCCCTGGTTTCTTCTCTTCTAGGGTTTCACTCGCCATGGAAACAAAACAGAACACTAAAACCCTAAAAAGTTAGGGTTTTGACAGAGATCACAAGAAGGTGAGATTTTCCGTACACAACAAAGAGAACGAGAGAGAGAGAGAGACGGAGAGACGGAGATATGGAACTTAGGGATTAGGAGATTTTGAGATGGCGGGCTGATTTGATTGAGAAAAAAAGGAGGAAGGCGGGGGTTCAAAAATTTTTGATGCCACAAAATGAGAGCGGGCTTTGGGGCTTTCGTTTTTTTCACTCTAAAAAAAGTGGAGGCAAAATTAGGGGATTTTGTTTTCTTATATATCCCATAAAAAAAAATTACAAAATATGAAATAAATTCTTTTCTTAAACAGCTTTGTAATGAATCCTATATTCTCTCTATCCGAAGATTATGTTTTGTATTACAGTGGAGGCCCTTTTTTTAATATTTTTTAATTAAAAATAATTTAAAATGATTTTTTAGAAAGTTTTTTTTATTTTTTATATTAAAAATTCAAAACTATTATAAAATATCAATTTAATAATTTTTAAATAAAAAAATGTGAAAAATACTAAACTATTACAATTACAATAAATAAAAGTTATTTTAATATTACTTTTTATTAGTATTGTTATTATTATTATTATTGATTTTAATGTACAGCAGTAGCCAGTAGACGACTGTGTACTGCTCTGAGCTAGCTAGCTAGCTGTCTTTTTATTGGGCACACACACACCACTCGCAATTTGTACTTGCTGGCTTTACGGGATAAAAAAGGTCATTAATCCATGTGGATTTGCATGGCATTTCTTATGTTGCTTATCAGCTGTTGCTCTGTCTTGTCGTTAAGGTGAGTCTGCATGGAGTATGTGACGGTTAAAAAATATTTTTTATTTAAAATATATTAAAATAATATTTTTTTATTTTTTAAAAATTATTTTTACATTCAAACATCAAAATAATATAAAAACAAAACAAAAAAATTTAAACAAAAAAATTTAAATATATAAAAAACATGGTTTCAACTATATTTGCAAACACTACCTTGCACCTTATTTATTTTTATGTTTCAATAGTGTTTTTAAAAAAAATTAAAACTTTTTTATTTGCTTTAAATTAATATTTTTTTATATTTTCAGATCATTTTTATCATCAAAATTTGATGCATTGGTGTTAAAATAATTTAAAAAAATAGTAATTTAATGCATTTTCAAGTGAAAAAAAATTTGAAAAGCAACCGTTACCATATTTTCAAACATCATTTAAATGTGTTTCGTTTGTTTTTGTTATTAAAAAATATTTTAAATTTTTTTTTATTTTAATTTGTATGTATTAATATTAAAAAATATTATTTTAATATATTTTAAAAAACATATTAGTACACTTACTTATAATTATTCCTTGTATTTTTACTGGTGGTTGGAGGGGGTGGTGCTCTTGGTTTGCATTTTGATTTGATGATTGGAACTTGAAAATGGATTTATGTTTGGATTCCCACCAATAACGAATTTGTAGCTGTCTAGGCATGATTTGTCCTTGTGTGCTGATCATTTTGATATGGGTCACCTGTGATTTAGATTTTAAAAAAAAAATAATTAGACATCATAATTACAGGATAATGCAAGTCGTTGCTCGTAGACAGTTATTTAATATATATGTTAATTAATCGGTTATGGTGTTTATATATATATATAAAAAAGATATTGGTACGAGAACTTGAGTTGGATAGTTGTTTGTTTTTTATTTGATGATTGGAACTTGAAGAGGATTTGTTTTTGCCATGTTATTATGTTTTTTTTAAAAAAATTAAATATTTTTTTATTTTAAATATATATATATTTTTTTCAAATTGTTTTGATGCATTAATATTAAAAAGATAAAAATATTATTTTATTATTTAAAAAAAACTCTTTAAAAAAACCGCTATCGTGATATAAAATACTACCCAAAATAATATTTTATAGCATTCACATTCATGCTCCTTGTTTTATAGTTAAATAACTAAAAAATCATTTTAACTAGCTCTTTAAAAATTATAATCATATACATAATTTTTTAAATAAAAAACCATTAATAATGATTTAGTACTGAGACGGTCGAACTCCACCTAGTGGTAATTAACACCGGCGATCCACGGGGTTTGTCGAATATTTTCTTTTTCTTTTTCAACGTGAGACCAGTTAAGTCTGTCGAGTATGCACAGATAAATCCTTTGCTCTTCACACTACGAGCTCTCAAGCAACTACATTTGATAATTAAAGACAGTAGTTTCCCAACAACAAGCTAACAAAACAATATATTGTGTCTAAATAGAGATCGACCCGGGCATGCAGCATGCATTCTAGCTAGGCTGAGGTTTGACTATCCATCTTACAATATTTCCTTCATGGATTATCTCCTCCATGCGTACATGGGCAGCAGTAGCCATGAAAGAAGCCATCTAAACCCCCACAGACAGGCAATACATTCGAGTAGACATTCGTAGGGGAACTCTTTCGAGTATCAGCTAAACAGGCCAGAGAAATATGACACGTACGATGCTTGAATTTAAGTGCTGGGAATGTCGAGAACAGGGAAAGGGAAGGCCAGCTTGAACTGAGAAGGCTCAATTCATCTCACGAGCATGCAGGGAGATCAACGAATAATCATGGAAGAATAAGCGTTATTGAAAAGAAAATATGATGTGATATTATTCTGAAGTACCAGCTAAGTTTTTTTTATTATAATTAATATGGATATTCGGGTCAGTTTACATGTATTTTGATTTATTCAAATATTAAAATAAATGATGATATAAGTTTTTAATAGGCTTAAAAAAACTAATTATAACTAGATAAGAAAAGGTGAAAAATATAAGTATTTTCTTAACACAATCGCAACGTAATATTTATGGCAACTCACTAAAAGGTTGGTTGGGTTATGTACGTGACGGTCCAACATGTTTGCGACCAGGATGTGTAATTATATTACATTATAGCGCCATTCTTTGCTTTTTCTTTTTTTATTTTGGTCATGGATTTTTTTTCTCATTCTTTTATGGACAAATGAATCAACAATTCCTTGTAAATTGTTCTATGAAACAAAAATTAAAGACCATAGCGTGTAACACAAAGAACACGCATGGCCGCTCTTAATTTTGTAAAAAAAAAGTTCATTTTGATATGTAATTTTCCTTTGATTACCTTTTTAGTTGCTTTAGTTTTTACTAAATGAACTAGAAGGGTAAAAACCAAGCTCGTGTGCCTAGTCTTTTTTTTTATTATTTTTATTTAGATTTAAATGCACATTATAGTAGTTTATCAAGTCATGCAAGTAAATAATTAGATGAGCATATATTGAACCTGTTGAACCTAGCCTAGATTCTATAAAGAGTTGTTGTTAAACACTTTGTCTATGCAATTGTGTTTTATATATAATAATTTATTAATGTTCATTTATTTTATAGTATCAATGTTCGCAATTTGCTAATTGATGTTCTTATGCCCGGTTTTAAATACCAGAGTAGTGAACATGACAAGTTAATTTACTTTGAGATAAGATTTGGTGGCATGAATGTTTAAGACTTGCAATGGAAACCAATACTCTTGATTGATACTTAGGTGACATTGATAGTTATTAGACCTCGATGTATAAAATCTTGAAAGGAAAACATGTTTTGAAACTTAAAAACAAATAGAATTGAGGTGTTATATCTTATCAATATTTAAGGTAATAGATCATTATAAGTCTATTTATCTTAAATATTACAAATGAATAACAAAATATTTATTTTCAACATAGTTTTTTTTAAAAAAAGTTTTTGAAAGGGGTTTTGGAATGTTGATCCATAAAAACCTTTTAACACGGGCTCAAACCTTTAATAGATTTTGTAATCAAGATGTGAACATGCATGCATAACGGTGAAAATATTTTTT
>Ga0307517_10012349_pt1:0-10000 | contig 11735 bp, 7 predicted proteins | sample 23_EM_MG_FD_194515 | JGI IMG/M metagenome (GOLD analysis project Ga0307517, IMG submission 194515) | Populus trichocarpa ectomycorrhiza microbial communities from riparian zone in the Pacific Northwest, United States - 23_EM | ecosystem: Host-associated > Plants > Roots > Unclassified... | reverse complement strand
ATTTTTCTTGGGCTTTGATCTGTTTCAACCAAACATATCTTAAAAATTATTAAAAAAACATTAAAAAAAAGTATATAATTTTTTTTTTGCATATGACCAAAAATCCTTAAAATATTATTTGAGCATTTAAAAAAAAATACTTTAGCATGTTTTAAAAAAAGTGTTGCATGGATTTTATGTCAAGTTTGTAAACCTTCAAAGTATTTTGGCCTATATTTCAAAAATATTAAACAAATTATTTTTGAAAAGAAAATATTATTCACTGTTAATATAAGAATAATAAAAAACCTCAAAGGGGGTTAATATCCAAAATTATTTAGGATAATAATTTATTATTACTAACTTTAATATAAAGATAAAAAACCTGTATGAGGTTAATATCCAAAATATTATTAGGAATAATACAATTCATTCACTTCTAATATAAAGATAAAAACCATAAGGTATTTTATCTAAAATATTATTTGAAATAACAAGGTAGCAAAAAATTCCAAGTTTATCCTGAAAAAAGCTTCAATGATAATTGAGGACATTTCACAATTCCAAACCAAGTCCTTGAACTAGGAAACCAAGGTTTGTACATTGTACCAAGCCCGCCTTAGTAGCCTAATAGAAATAGAAACATCATCATACCATAGCAAACAAAGAGAAAAAAACAATGCGGCGTACCTTAGGTAAGGCATACTAGGGGTTGCTAATACTTTCTCTTTACACAACCAGTCTCTTGCCTAGAATCACTAAAAGACAAGTTAAGATTTCTAGTAACCATAATACTAGGTGGTGATTCCCTAAACCAACCGAAGACCATCCAAAACACGCCCAGGAAGAGTCTCCACAACTTTGCGTCCCCGTGAGGATTTATAACTGAAATACATATATAACTATGTTGTGCATTGATTGGAAAAGAACCATATACATTATGCTTGTGTGTTGGTTGGAAGAGTCTCCGCGGAGAGAAAGATTATGTCCAAGGTTATAAAAAAATATTTAAACTAGATTCCTTATTTTACACGTGCATGCTTTTTCACTGCAGTTTAAATGATATGAAATATTAGTTCACTAAAGATAAATCTTGATATGGTTTAAAACCTAGTTGTTCTAAAGTATGATTTATTTTACCACTCCTAGTTATTATCTTTGGATAACATTTGGTGAGCTGATAGTTTTAAGGTTGGTCACTCCTGATTATAACTTGTTACTAATTTTCATTCAAGTCATATAAGTGAATCAATCAAGTCATGTAAGTGAATGATCCATGGGCCTATGTTGGGCTCATTAAACCCATCCCAAATCCTAAGAAAGGTCCATGAAAGGGGTCTCGATGAGATTCACCTATCCTATGGTACCTGATTTTCACGTACAGTATTTGCTGAGTGAAACTAATACTCCCAATCTGATGCGAACCTCGTGATCACGTGGTCACGCAACCAGCACGCAAAGACACCAATTCCTGGAAAGCAAAGTAAATCAAATTTGATAGGAGTGTGACACAAAGATAACTTATACCCAGGCACCGACACTATTGGAAACGGAGACCCCCACCCAACGAATATTGATTCGTGAACGAGAAGTATAAGAATGACGCCACGAAGACAGTTGTTCTTCGATAAGTCATTTTTTAGTTCTTTAAAGAACCATGGAAGGGAGATTATCTCACCAACACACACACACACACACAAAGTGCGGCAAACAAGAAGTTTTATTAATGTGAATTGTCTAACCTTATATGTCTGCTTATGCCCTTATTTATAGTGACTCCAAACTAAAAAAAACCCTAATGGACCCCTTATGTGGACATGATGCCCACTTACAATTAAACCCAAATAATATAAATAAACCCTAAACTAAGAAGAAAATAATAATAACAATAATAAATACAAATTTAATATCTTAAATATGATAGGATCAGATTTGTTGCCCTTTAGAAGTCCCATATAATGTAGGAGAATCAAATCTAAAGATAAAATTAATTCTGAAATCTTCTTTCCTTTTTGTAGCTAGGATGAATATGGAATCCTTGTAAGAAAAGGATTTTGAAACATTTATGAATCCTTGCCACACATGGAAACTATGTTGCAGCCCATTAAAGATCTTTGAAGAATTAGGAGATTTCTAAAATAAGCTGCCTCATCCTTTTAGAAAAAGAATCGTAGCCAAATAGGAAGTTCACAAGTCAAAAGGAACTAAATAACAAAATTCGTGCATCCTCTGTTGACCCGTGTTACGATGCCTTCCCGAACTTTGATTGATCTAAAATTTTAACCCAAGGTAGGACAACATGCCAGCAGACTCTATGTAAAATTTCAGCCCGATCCAACAATCGGATTGAAAATTATGACTGTTGCCGTAAAACTGGATAGTTGCACATTTTACATCAAAATCCGAATTTGACCTTACCTGGATCGTATCACAATCCATGCTCAAATATAATCGATGAATATTACATAGAAAGTAATACGATTCAAGAAAGGTCAAATTCAAATTTTGACGTAAAATGTGCAACTATCCAGTTTTACGGCAATAGTCATAATTCTCAATCCGACCGTTCGATCGAGCTAAAATTTTATGTGGAGTCTCCTGACATGTTTTCCTACCTTGGTGTAAAATTGAAGGTCAATCGAAGTTAGGGAAGGCATTGAAACATGGGTCAACAGAGGCTGTACGAATTTTATTATTTATTTCCTTTTAACTTGTGGACTTTCTATTTGGCTAGGATTTTTTTCCTAGAAGGATGTGGCAGCTTATTTTGGAAATCTACTAATTCTACAAAGATCCTTAATGGGCTGCAACATAGTTTCCAAGTGTGGCAAGGATTCATAATTATTTCAGAATCCTTTTCTTACAAGGATTCCTTATTCATCCTAGTTACAAAAGGGAAAGAAGACTTCAGAATAAATTCTACCTTCATATCAGATTTCCTAGTCTATTTGGGACTTCATAATGGTGAAAAATCTGATTCTAGCATATTTATGGTGGTAATTTTTGGATTTTTATTATTTTCTTCTTAGTCTTTGGGTTATTATTACTTATTTGGGTCAATTGTAAGTGGGCTTAATATAAGTCCACCTAAGGGGGGGTCCATTAGGGTTTATTTAAGTCTAGAGTTAGTATAAATAAAGGCATAACCAGACATGTAAGTTAGACAATTCAGATTAATAAAACTTCTTGTTTGCCGCACTTTGTGTGTGTGTTGGTGAGATAATCTCCCTTCCATGGTTCTCTAAAGAACTGAAAAATGACTTATCGAAGAACAACTGTCTTCGTGGCGTCATCCTTATACTTTTCGTTTGCGAATCAATATTCGTTGGGTGGGGGTCTCCATTTCCAATAGTATTGGTGCCTAGGTACAAGTTATCTTTGTGTCACACTCCTATCAAACCTGATTTACTTGACTTTTCGGGAATTGGTGTCTTTGCGTGTGGGTTGCGTGACCACGTGATCACGAGGTTCGCATAAGGTAATCTCTATGTTAGACTCCTATCCAACTTGATTCTCTGGCTTTCTAGGATTTGTCTTTCTTACATGTGAGTAGCATGACTACGTGATCACAGGGTTCGCATCAATGATCCATATTGAGTCCATATACCTTAAACACTAAATGTGAATAGCAAAATATTTTTGGAAATGAGTTTTTTTAACAATGCTGAAAACACACTTTTTTTTTTTATACAATTCTAAAGCTTGCAAAATGAATTTTCAGTTTATTTTTCAATATTTTTGAAAGACTTAGCCATGTGCAAAATTTGATGATGATGTATATTTGTTTTTGAATGATGAGGATCGTGTACACAAATTAGACAAAAATCTAACAAGGTTAATTATCCTCTAAAGAATTATAAATGCATAAGTGCCCTTAATGCGAACCCCTGAAACCCACAACAATGTAGATAAACAATTTAAGAAAGCCAAAATTCAGGTTTGGATAAAAAAACTTTGATCTAAAGATAACCCTATACCTAAAAACCAAATTGAAAAAGAACTTGGACCCACTGTTTATATTGAAGCAAGAACCCGAAGTATATGAAGATGCTACAAAGTTAGTTTTACATTGATAAAAGTTCTTGATCTTTGCCTAGTAAAGAAAACATTTTGCATTATGCAAAATACAAGTTTATTCAAAACATCATAGCTCAAAAGTTCAAACCTAAGTATAAACTAAATAACTCTATTTATAATAGGTCAAAGATGTCCTAAACAATTCTAAAAAAAAAAGGAGTTCTAAATTAAAAAAGAAAAAATAATTATAAATCAACTAGGAAAATAATGCAATTCTCGTACAGTAGCTTCTAGATGTTATTTCAAGGCCTTTCTATTGTCCGATTTACCTTAAATTTTAACAGAATATAGAACAATATGTGTGGAAATTCCTTGTGAAAGTTTAGCTCGATCAAATGGTTGGATCGAAAATTATGTTCGGTGGTGTAAAACTAGAGAGTAGTCACAATTACGCTAGAATCAAAATTTCATTGTTCAACCTTTTCTTGGATCATATTATTCACTCTTTTCAAGATGAATCATCCTCGAATCACTGATAAGTACAATCAATGTTTCATAGGCATCTTGTTTAAGCCTTCAGAGCTCTCTTCTTGACAATGTTCACCTCCAACAACATTGTATGAAAGTAGCAACCATTCTCTTTCATCTTTTATCTTTTTGGTGTTATTGCTCCCCTCTCTCTGAAGCTTGCATTTCATAGAATAGTTCTTGTAACTTATCAAATTCTTGCCTCAAAACACTAATCATATAGGATATGTCTTTGCGTTCTTGAGCGAGAACCCTTCTTTGTTCCCTCTTCCTTGGTGAATACATATATGACACAAGTAGGAAAATGAGATGAAAAATAAGCAAGATATGATATAAGAACACTACGTAATAAGAATTTTGACCTAAAATTTCAAATCTGAAACAATAGGTACCCAATTTATTTAACCAAACCTGAAAACTCCAATTTACTTTTTTACCCAAATGATGACCCTTATAATATCTAGAATTATGATCTTGTTGATTTTTTTTACTCTAAATAAATATTTTGGATAGAATTGAACATTGGACACTATTTATATATCAAAGGACCTTTAACGCAAAACTAGACAATAACAAGAGAAGAGAAAACAAAACTGACTCAAGAAAAAAAAAACAAGAAGAAGATATATGCAGAAACAAATTTAAACAACAAAAATAAAAGGCATATAACCTGATTTTAAAGCATAGCTCTGATACCAACTAATGCAAACCTCGTGGATATAAAGATCCAAAAACCCACTAGCAAGATTGATACAATTGTGGAATGCCAAAAAATAAATTTGTGATAGATAACCTTGACCCATAAATAACCTTGTACCAAAAAATCAAAGGTATTGAAAAAGAACTTAGACGTGTTATTATATCAAAATAAGAACCCAAACTATGCAAAAATCATAGTTTTAAAACTCGGCTGACTCGACTGGTTGACTTGACGACCCGGCTGACCCGAAAAGACCCGGTCAAAAACCCTGTTACAACCCGTTGACTATTTTTTATTTTTTATTTGTAAAAAAATTAGGGTTGACCCGGGTGACCCGATCAAAACTCGTGACTCTTGGGCCGGGTTTAAAAACACCGGCAAAAATACTATAAGATCAATTATACCTTGATAAGTTAGTAGTTGATCATTGTCCTAACTAAGGAAAAAATGTTGCATCATGCAAAACTTAATAACTCTAGCTGAAAAAAAAGTATTAATTAAGCACAAAATAAAAATAAAGCCCATAAGTCCTAAGTCTTTATTTGTCGTAATAAGAGAAGAAGAAAATAAAATATTGTAGGTCTGATACAAGACTTATTTATAGTAATGCTGCCCAATAATCTTAGGAACTAAAGGAGATGTTGCCACACCTTTGGTTTCCAAGTTAGAATAGAATTATGATCCTAGCCTTGTATTTTTTCTTCTTTTAGAAAGAAAATGATGTTTCCTTTAATGCTCCTCTATGCAACCTCTTGGATCCTTCCAATATTAGAAACCACAATTAAATTGCTGAATTATTCTTCTTGAGATTGTGTCGACCATGTGTTTCCTAAGTCAACTTAGGTTGCTTTGTTTCCTCTTCTGTTTTTCTCCTCACTTGATAAGGAAATCAAATATTAATAATAAATACTAATATTTAAAAGAAATAATCAATGTTTTCACATATAATAGGAAATCCATTACTATTTAGGACTCCACAAAACACATGAAAATATCACATAACAAGGCCAGCTTGAACTAATACAAAATTGGCAGCCATGTTGTAAAACATCATAGCCCAAATAAGGGTGGATTGGGCCCCTCTTGCATATGGATCAAATGTACTAAAACCTCCTGATGTGAACCTCGTGATCACGTAGTCATAGAACCCACAATCAAGATTGAGATCTGATCTTGGAAAGCCGAAAAAGGTCTGATAGGAGTGTGATACAATGAAAACTTGCCCCAAGGCACCAACACTATTGGAATGAAGTAGAATGATGTTACAAAGCCAGTTAATCTTCGATAAGTTAGATTCAACTCGTTCAAGAACTGAAGAATACAAGAATCACTCTCACACGTTGAAACTGAAAAATTCAGAAGTAATATTCCTCAAAGGCTGCCGAAATTTTGGTTACATGAGTTTAAATAGTTCTTGAAAAATTAACCCTAATGGACCCCTTATGTGGACTTATATAAGGTCAACTCAAAACTTACCCAAAAACCCTAAACTGAAAAAATTGTAATATGATCCAAACAAGCCTTGGATCCTAACTGAAAACAAAGTATTAATTAAGCCCAAACAAGCCTTGGGTTATAGCTAACAAAATAAAATAAAGCCCCAAATATTAAATCCATGTTTTGCAATGAGAAGAAGAGAAGGAAATAAAATATTACAAAACTGATTCAATGTTTATTTATAGCCTTTCATGCAGCTCATTATTCCTAGAAACAAAAGGAAAAGGTAGCCACCCATGTTTTTTTCCAACTTGTAGTAGGATTCTTTTGTTTCCTTTGTTGTCCTCACCTCATGGCCCAAATAAGGTTGTATTGAGCCCCTCTTGCAATGGATAAGATGCACTAAGGCCTCCTCTTGATACTCTAATGGACCTATCAATTCTGACTTGGTCGAAACCTTCAAAACCAATGCATTCAATGCCTTTGTCTTGGATCGAGTCATTGAACCATTCGGAACATGTAATGGGTACTTGCTAGTGTTTTTGAGCTGGTCCACATCATCTCCTTATGATACTTCAAAGGATCCCTAAGTTTAGCCTTGGCCAAAACTTGCTCTTGTCTAAGACGTACAAGGATCTGAAAGATGAGGTGAATTGGATAAAGCAACATAATAGGCTGATCGCCGAGGAAATATGGTCCAAAAAGCCGTACGGAATGTTAAATTTGATTTTGAAGATGTGGATAGGGACTTGGACTCCACTAAACTAAAAATTCCTAACTTCCAACGTAAAAAGGATCTCGAGGTTTATTTAGAGTGGGGGGAAAAGGTAGATTGGATTTTTTTATTACCATAGCTATTATGAACAAAAGAAGGTGAAATTGGTGGACATGAGTTTACGAAGTACGCATTGATTTGGTGGGATCAGATTGTAATCAGTAGGAGAAGGAATAGGGAGCGACTCGTCAGACTTGGGGGGAGATGAAAGCTTAATGAGTAAATTATTTGTGCCAAATCACTATTATAGAGACTTAGAGCTGAAGCTACAAAGTCTGAATCAGAGTTCTAAGTTAGTAAGTGAATATCACAAAGAGATGGAGATAGCAATTATTCGAGTCAATGTTGTTGAGGATAGAGAAGCCACCATGGCTAGATTTCTTAATAGGTTGAATCAAGACATTGCCAATGTTGTTGAGCTACAACACTATGTGGAGCTTGAAGACACGGTTCACTTGGCTACGAAAATGGAAAGACAACTTAAAAGGAAGGGACAAGTTCGGCCATCATTTAATTTGGGTTCTTCATCATCTTGGAAGCTGAATCTGAGGAGAGAGGGTATTGTCTAGTTGAGGTTCTTTGTTCCTTTTAAAGTCGAACCACTAAAGGCTTGTTGAGGTCCGTACTGGTTCCAAAGGTAAATCTAAAACTCAACCTAAATATACTTGTGATGTTAAATGTTTCAGGTGTTAAGGACATGAACATTATATAAGCTTTAGAGTGTTCGAACAAAAGAATCATGATGATTAGAGATAATGGTGATATTGAATCTATAAGTGACATATCTGGTTGTGAAGGCATTCATTATTGGAGGATAGTAGCGAGATGGGTTAACATTACCTATTGAGGAGTCCTTGGCGTTGGTTATAATACGCACATTTCAAGTTCAAGTCAAGGTAGATAGCAATGATCAGCACAGGAAAAACATCTTCCATACGTGATGCTATGTACAAAACAAGGTACACAGTTTGATTATTGATAGTGGAAGTTGTTTTAATGTTTGTAGTACCACCCTTGTGATTGAAGAGTGATAAGTCAGGTAGGGTTCTTCACAAAAATCAATTTGGAAGAACAATTCTTAATTCTCTGAATTAAGTTAAATCTTGGCCAAAAGTGTTGATTACATATTCTGATACTATATTTATAATTGGAACATCCCTCCAAAGTTAGGAAATTTAACATGACAGAAGTCAAGCCTAAAAAGTAGACTTTAACAAAGTAACTAGACAAATGTAACTAACAAACGTTTTTTGACCTTTTTGAAACATAAACAGACCAAATTTGAAAGTAGTTGATACGTTGTAATCACTAGGAAGATCTACTTTATACGCATTGTCATTCACCTTCTCTATAATCCAAAATGGACCATCAGCTCTTGGCATCAACTTGGACTTAGGTTTGCCTGGAAATCTGCCCTTCCTAATATGAATCCAAACAAGATCTCCAGGTTCAAACCTAACCATTTTCTGCCCCTTGTTAGCTTGTTTAGCATACTTAGTCGTTTTCTCCTCAATATGTAATCGAACCTGCTCATGGAGTTCCTTCATCAATTCTGCCTTTCTAATTCCATCCATAGATGTCCTCTCATCAATTGGAATAGGAACAAGATCAATAGGAACACAAGGATTAAAGCCATACACAACCTCAAATGGTGAAAATTTTGTAGCCCTATGCACACTACGATTATATGCAAACTCCACAATAGGTAAACAAGTATCCCAACTCTTCAAATTCTTATGTATAACAACTCGTAACAAAGAAGATAAAGTTCGGTTTACTACCTCAGTTTGTCCATCAGTTTATGGATGACATGTCGTACTGATAAGTAATTTCGTTCCAAGCTTCCTCCAAAGAGTCAATGCTTTTAGGAACTCCATGCAAACGAACAATCTCTTGAAAGAACAAATCAGCAACATGTACTGCATCGTTAGTTTTGTTGCAAGGAATGAAATGGGACATTTTGGAGAATCGATCAACTACAAACATTATTGAATCCTTCCCATACTGTGTTCTTGGTAACCCAAGTACAAATTCCATGCTAAAGTCCATCCATGGTTGCTCTGGAATAGGCAACGACATATACAACCCATATGCATTCTCTTTACCCTTAGATGTCTTGCAAATAGCACATCTCTCAATCACCTTGTGCACATCCCGTAACATGCTAGGCAAAACAAAATGTTCTTTCAGCACCTCACAAGTCTTCTTCTCCCCAAAATGACCACTAAGACCACCACCATGAGCCTCTCGCACATGCAACTACCGTAATGAACCTGAAGGAATACACATTTTGCCTATTTTGAACAAGTAACCTTCATGCATAAGGAATCTATCACAAGCTCCCTTTGCACATTCGGTAACCACATTACCAAAGTAGGAATCATTAGTATACTAATCCTTCACTTGTTCAAAACCCATCAGCCTTGCATTCAACATATAGAGATCAGTGCATACCTACGAGAAAGAGCATCAGCAACCACATTAACTTGCCCTTTTCTTGTACTTTATGACATAAGGAAATGACTCTATATAATTCTACCCATTTATAGCATGTCGTCGATTCA
>Ga0307517_10012348_pt1 | contig 11735 bp, 11 predicted proteins | sample 23_EM_MG_FD_194515 | JGI IMG/M metagenome (GOLD analysis project Ga0307517, IMG submission 194515) | Populus trichocarpa ectomycorrhiza microbial communities from riparian zone in the Pacific Northwest, United States - 23_EM | ecosystem: Host-associated > Plants > Roots > Unclassified | place... | reverse complement strand
GAGCGACGGCCGTTGCCGTCTGTCCACATTCACATCCTCAGCTCAAAAACATCTTCAAGCATCCGCAACGTACCTTCTTTTTGCCGAATGTCTGGACGGCCTTGACTGATGATGCCATTTTTTTTTACGATATCCCGACGGTGGCTACGGGTCGAAATGTTCTATTGAATAGAATGAGATTTGTAGGACGATGGATGAGCACAACGACGACGAACCTTGTTCTTGAGGTCGTTGAGGGCAGCGCCAATAATATTACAAAACCAAGAAGCGGTGGCTTGAACAACTGACCAGTTTCAAGCGGAAATCTCCGGCGTGCCGCTGACTCAGCCAAGTCCACCATTATGATCCGAACTGTCCTGCCGTCTTGCCCGTTGTCAACACTCATCATGTTAGAAAAGGCTGTCTCTCGCGTATGTAATTTCACTGTGCTTTCGTAGCTTCCATCTTATATCTCTTTAGACGTCTCGTTTGTCTTCCCGTGCAAGTCGCCTACCGTTCACTGCTACGAAACCTTTGGTTAATGTCCAGCCCAGATTACCCGTACCAATCAAAGGTTTTAAAATTTATTGTATGTCAGCTCCTTGGGCTCACAACAAATTTCAGCGTCGCCCATCCTTGATCCAGTCTACCTCAACTTAACTCCTTCTCTCAGACGCGGCCGGTGGGACCCCCCTGCGAAGGAGAGTGTCGCTATTCTCGAGCCAACCGTCTTCAGGCACCCAATCCGACGAGACATTCTTCACCTATGCGTCGTTCACCATCTCGATTCCCTTCGCCAAGGTTCCGCCAACACGAAGACGCGTGGTGAAGTTCGAGGTTCTGGCGCTAAAATTCGGAGGCAAAAAGGATCTGGCAAGGCTCGTTTGGGCGACGCTCAAAGTCCTATGCTCCGGGGTGGAGGTGTAGCCTTCGGTCCAAAACCGCGCGATTTCAGTACCAAGCTCCCGCGCAAGGTCATCGAAATGGGCATGCGCGTCGCCTTGAGTGCTAAGCTTAGGGAACAGAAACTCGGTGTCATGACTCGTTTGTACTGGCCAAACGGCCAAACAAAACACCTTGCACAGAAGATCGACCTTCTCGGCCTGCGCAAGACTTTGTTTGTGACAGGAGAACACGTCGTTCACGACGGACTGCAACGTGCCATCAAAAATATCCCTCTGGTGAAGTTAACAACCGCAGAGGCCTTGGATGTCTACGAAATCTTGAAGTGGCAAAGGGTTGTCTTGGATGTTAAAGCTGTGGAACACCTCGAACGTAAACTCAAAAAAGACAATGTTCCTGTGGCTTCGGTGCCTATTCTCAAGGTTGAAGAGCCTGTATCCCAGGCTGTCATCCAGGAAGGCGTCGCTGAACAGTCCTCCTTTGCCGGAGATCCACTAACTGAACAGGTCCATTCTGCTCATTTATCGTGATCATTTGTATACACATTATATTCCCCTTCGTCACCTCTCATTCTTCACTGCACATAATAATTAATGTCTTCTATTATAGTGGTTCACACAATGGTATAAATCGTTAACAGACCCATCTGACCCATATTTATGGTCTTCTTAGGCTGTTAAAATCCAAAAAAAAAAACGTATTTGTCGTATGCAAGGGCTCTCTTTGAAGAGTTTTTTCTCCCAGTCCAAGAGGTGAGAGGATTCACACATACTTTGAACAATAGCAAGCTTGAATTTCTAGAAAGCTTTATGCCTGTAGTCCAACTTTTCCTGTATATTTACTATATTTACAAGCTGGGTTTACGAAAAGATAAGGCACAGATCATGAGAGTGATCTGAAGAGGTGAGGTGCCAAGTTTCGCGCATATGATGGCATCCACACAACCCAGCCCCACCCTTTTGTGCGGAAAAATTCCTTGCTGGGTTGTCGGTAAAAAATCCCATCTATGAATATCATGATTTGCGGTATCTGCAAAGATCTTCAATTTTGCTCAAGGTTTTTGCTCTTCGTGAATCGTTCAGGCGAATCTTGGGCGAATCGGCCGTTAACAGTTATCGCGCCTGAGTCACGAACACGTGACTGGTACGCGTCCCGCGTTTTATTCCCGTGGGAATTCCCTCTCTTGGCTCATTACACCGACTTCGACCTCCGTACAGTATCATGTCGCAACCAACTCAGTCGCAGCAGGTTGGGGAGGAAGATGAATTCCAAATCTCTGGTCCCCTCCTCGTTAATAAACTTCAAGAGGCTGGCATCCACGCAAACGATATCAAGAAGCTCGCAGAATTTGGCTTGAATACCGTCGAGGCGGTGGCTTTCACCCCCAAGAAGGTACTGTTGACCATTAAAGGTATCTCAGAACAAAAAGCAGATAAGATTCTCGCCGAAGGTTAGCCCAGGCTGATGCCGCTATCGTCCAATACGCAAATCGTTGATTACTTTCGTCACAGCTCACAAAATCGTACCGCTTGGATTTCAAAGCGCTACAGAGGTGCACGCCCGAAGATCGGAACTGGTTCATATTACAACAGGATCCAAACAACTGGATGCGTTGTTAGGAGGTCGAATCCACATTTAGCTGTTCACTTTGCCCCATTAACTGATTCTTCTTGCAGGTGGCATCGAAACTGGAGCGATCACAGAACTATTTGGTGAATTCAGAACCGGAAAATCACAGCTCTGTCATACGCTTGCCGTCACCTGTCAGCTACCAGTCAATATGGGAGGTGGAGAGGGTAAATGCCTCTACATCGATACGGAAGGCACTTTTCGTCCAGTTCGTCTGCTGGCAGTTGCTGAAAGATACGGACTAAACGGGGAGGAAGTGCTGGACAATGTGGCCTATGCAAGGGCTTACAACGCCGATCATCAAAACGCTCTGTTGACGAGTGCCAGCGCCCTTATGTCAGAGTCTAGGTGAGTTTAGAGAATAAATGCATACAGGGCTGAAATTGACGTTAACGGCCCAGGTTCTGCCTCTTGATTGTTGATTCGTGCACAGCGCTTTACCGAACCGACTTCAGTGGACGGGGAGAACTTTCTTCACGCCAGAACCATTTAGGCAAGTTCTTGCGCACGTTGCAAAGGTTAGCAGACGAGGTATGATATTATTGCTCCTCCGGTTTGGTCAAAGGCTGAAGACACCCCAATTCTCAGTTCGGCATTGCGGTTGTCGTCACCAATCAAGTCATGTCCAACCCTGATGCTTCTGCTGGACCCTATGCCGGAAATGAGAAGAAGCCCATTGGTGGAAATATTATGGCTCATGCTTCGACCACCCGGTATAGGGGACTCTTTTTTATCCCCCAAAGTTTGTTTAGCTGACAAACATTCAGGTTACAACTAAAGAAGGCACGAGGCAACACACGTTCTTGCAAAATTTACGATTCTCCGTGTTTGCCAGAGTCGGAAACCCATTTCGCCATTCTTGCGAGTGGTATTGGCGACCCTGAGGAAGAAACGTAGTCGATAATTGATGACAGGTTCCGTTACGATATAGGTACCTCATCCTAGACCTGGACTGAAAACATGCAAGGAATTTTATACAACACTGGACTGATTCATTATATTACATTGTACGTTGTACATTTTTGATACAAATACATGCCCTTCAAAGGGATGATAACCAATGCATGGATGAATATGTGGCGGGCATGATGTCCAGTTGAATGGAAGGATCACCAGTTGAATGGGGTTCTCCAAAATACGCATGTAAAAAATAAAAAAGGAGAGAAGAATCGTCCAGTTCGCTTTTTTGCAAGATAGACATAAAAAGTATGGGTTTCCTTCCTTCCAATTAAGCCAAGAACCTAGTCAAAATATTTGCATCCGTCGAGCTGATACGGTCTTTGAGTTGAGGCAACTCCCTGAGGCTAACATCCGCGATATCCGCCATGACGTAGGCAATGTCGCCTTTGGAGTCCGAATATTGCTTCTCGACGTTGTACGGTGACAAAGCCTCGTTGACCTGCCTAAGGACACCAGGCTGATTCCTGTGGATATGGCAAATACGAATATTGTTGGCCTGCTCGGCAGAAATAGGGCGCAAGTCGACTTCGGGGAAATTAACAGCGCTGAGGGTCGAACCGTATCCCAGGTAGTGCGAAAGGGCCTGAGCGACCTCCTGACCGATCATCTTTTGAGCCTCTTCTGTTGAACCACCAATGTGGGGTGTAAGGATCACGTTGGGGAGAGAGCGAAGCGCGCTGGCCCATGGATTCAGCTGGTCGTCGAAGGGGGCGCCATTGGATGCAGGCTCCGATGGGAAAACGTCTATAGCAGCGCCTGCGAGGTGGCCAGATTGGAGGGCTTCGATGAGTGCGGGAATATCGACGACCTTACCACGGGCGTTGTTGATGAGATAAGAACCGGCTTTCATCCGCGAAAGTTGATGATTCGAAATCATGTTGATTGTTTCTGGAGATTCGGGGACGTGCAAGGTAACGAAGTCGGATTTTGCGAGCAGCACATCCAGGCTTTCGACTGGACGTGCTGAGCCGAGGGGCATGATATGAACGACATCGTAAAAGAGGACGCGAAGGCCAAAGGCCTCTGCGAGGACTGACAACTGGGCGCCAATGTGTCCGTAACCTACGATACCAAGTGTTTTACCACGAAGTTCCCAGCAGCCTTTGGACTGCTTGTTCCAGATGCCTGTTCGCAGTTCATAGGAACGCTCAAAAAGTTGACGCGACAAGGCGACGAGCTCAGCCATGACAAGCTCTGCGACTGATCTAGAATTCGAGAACGGCGAGTTGAAGACGGGAATTCCAGTCTTTGCGGCAGCTTGAAGATCGACCTGATTGGTACCGATGCAGAAACAGCCGATTACGAGCAGCTAGCAGGGAGGAAGGCATGCGTTAGCGTTGTACCATGAAAACAAAACTGTGGAGATGCCCACCTTTGTTGCAGCTTTGAGCACCCTCTCTGTGATTCTGGTCTTGCTGCGAATGCCGATGGCGTGATATGTGCCAATCTTGCCGACAAGCTCGTCTTCAGACATGGCCTTGGCATAGTGGTCAACATGCCATCCCTGTTCCTTGAACCTGGCGACGGCATCGAGACTGATGTTCTCCAAAATCAAGAGCCTGAGGCCTTCGTTCTCGATGGGGTGGAGGACTTTTGGTTGGCGAATCGCATCCGAGATGGAGCCTGAGCGACGACGGGCCGAAAGCATTCGATCGTGTAGAGAGGTGGTGGTGGTTGGGGAGACGGCGACAGCCTGGGTATTTATTGGGATAGGTATGGACATTTTGAGGGAAAGGGACGCAGTATTGCGGCGATGACCCTGAGGGGATTTTATAGAGTCGAAAAATACTTTCGATCGCTCAAATTTATCGCGGCCCGTTCTTCCCGGTGACTCGATCACCTCTTCCTCTAACCACCACTCCATGGGTCTTTACCTCCTCGATTACGGCGCTGGCAATGTCCAGAGCCTTGCAAACTCGCTCTCATGTCTGGGACACAAGTTTAAATGGATATCATCAGCAGCAGACTTTGCAAACGCGACCGTCAGTCTTCTGTCATCTCATCCACACTGATCTTGACCGCAAGTGACCACAGAGCCTAATCTTCCCTGGTGTCGGGGCCTTTGAGACTGCTATTTCCCATCTACAAGCTCGCGGGCTGTTTGAGCCGTTGAGAGATTACATTCTCTCTGGCAGGCCGTATTTTGGTATTTGCATTGGGATGCAAGTCTTATTTAAATCATCGGCCGAAGGCTCGTCCCTCGGATTAGGCATCATCCCTTGCCCCATCGACAGGTTTGAAGACAATGATAAATCAGTGCCTCACATGGGTTGGAACGCTGCCGAACTCATTAATACGAACGAAGGCGCGGAGGGTGTTAATTCATCATCGTATTATTATTTCGTCCATTCGTATTGTGCCAAGTACAAACCGGACATATATCCAGACGCTATGCACTGGGTCCATTCCACGACACAATACGGACAAGAGTTATTCGTATCATCAGTGCGGAAAGGAAACGTATTCGCAACGCAATTTCACCCAGAAAAGTCCGGCAAGGCCGGTCTGTCCCTCATCGACGAATGGCTCCGCAAACCAGAATCTGCCCACACTCACGCCCCCTCCGCCCCGCTCATCCCGCGGACGCCCATTCCCAAACACAAGCTTACCAAGCGCATCGTCGCATGCATGGATGTGCGCGCGAACGACCAAGGTGATCTCGTCGTTACCAAAGGCGACCAGTACGACGTTCGCGAAAAATCAACGACGACAACCGAGGCCGCAGGCGCGGTTCGAAACCTCGGAAAACCCGTTGCACTTGCTGCGCGTTATTATACGGCCGGCGCGGACGAGCTTTGCCTGCTGAACATTACCTCTTTTCGTCACTCGCCCCTGCAGGACCAACCGATGCTCGCAGTCGTACGCGCTGCAGCGGAATGTGTGTTCGTCCCTCTGACCATCGGCGGCGGCATCAAGGACAGCGTCGACCCCGATGGTACCAAACGCAGCGCATTGGAGGTAGCTGGAGCCTACTTCCGCGCCGGCGCGGATAAAGTTAGCATCGGTTCTGAGGCTGTCCATGCTGTCGAGCGACTCCGCGCATCAGGCAAGCCAGATGGTACGAGCGCCATCGAGACGATAGCACACGCGTATGGAAACCAGGCAGTCGTGGTTTCCATTGACCCTAGGAGGGTATATGTCGACCCTTCGACGTACGAGGGGCCGTACAAGTCTGAGCTCATCTTTGGCCAAGAAAGTGGGCCGGAGAACGAACGCGGAAAAGCATGGTGGTATCAATGTACCATCTCAGGCGGACGGGAATCGCGAGACTTGTCCGTAGTCCAGCTTGCGCAGGGCGTGGAGACGTTGGGCACTGGAGAAATTCTTGTTAACAGCATAGATCGCGATGGGACTGGACTTGGGTTCGATCTTGCGCTTGTGAACATGATCAAGAAGAGTGTCAAGATACCAGTTGTTGCTAGCAGTGGTGCTGGATCAGCGAAACATTTCGTGGACGTTTTCGAGGGAACGGAGGTAGAAGCTGCGCTGGCCGCGGGTATATTTCACCGAGAAATCGTGGGAATTTCGGAGGTTAAGGATCTGATGAGGGCACATAATATCAACGTCAGAGAAGATTAGAAATTTAAATTCATTATACCCCGAGAAAACAAACGCAATTGGATATACTGTAGTAATATACGCGTAACATACAAGGTTTCTGTGAGTCAAAGGTACGATAGTCATACAGAGCGAGCAGTTCGATGGAAAGGAGGTGCTGAGGCAGGGAGATTACACTGTAGTACTTACAATCACAAATGATGTCCTATACTGTCAGCGTTTTACCCTCTACCACCATACCACCCGAAAGTTAGGAAAGGGAATACGAGAGAAAGTCGGATTGGGAACAACAAAAAGAAGGGGAAGGAAAGACATAATACGTCGAACAATGAACACATGAATGGAATGGTCGAGGGTCGTTGCGAATAGAGCCCAAGAAGAGGAGAGACCAAAGGTCAACATAAACACAAGAAAGATACCGGGACGCAAGAAATCCATGATGCATTTCCGTTTGTGCTATTTATTTCGTTGAGGTGGGAAAATTTACTCGGAATAGTTGTTGAATTGGTCGAGTAACGGGAACAAACGTCGGGGCGATCATGATCGATGAGAAAGGTGGGGTTGGTGTGAATTCTTCTACCGGATCGACAAATGGGTTACTTGGTCCCCCGCACAACACGACCAACCTTTTTCATAAGGCTAGTCTTTCGTCTAAGACCACCGCCCGGTGATGACCCTCCGCCACCTTGGGAATCAAAATAACCCTGCGACCCGCTCTCTGTGGCGATGGGTTCAGGCTCCGATGCAAATGGCGGGGCTGGCAGATCCTTGTTGTTGGGTGTGTCGATGTAAACAAAAGGTTCAGGTTTCTCGGCAGGTGCTTGGTTGGCACGAGAGGAGCCGCCAAATCGGCCAAGGAATGAATTCTGCGGTCGGTGAGTCGGACGAGAGGTATTGATTGGGTCTGTAGGTGAGGTCGGGGAAGGGGGGAACGATTGTTCATAGTCGGGTGCTACGGGCACGTTGGGTGCGTCGCGCATCTTGCGAATGCGATGCATGATTGATTTTGAACGCTTAGGGAACGTTGGGGAGGTCGCTGGAGGGGACCCAGGCTCCAAATCTGCTGTCTCCCCGACAAAAATTGGCTGGGGAGGCGGGACGACGGATCGGCGGACGGCCATGTTCCGCCGTTCCTCCCGAGGGTCTTTGGCGGGGCGTCTTTGAGCATGACCACTACGAGATGTTGAATGGGAGTCTCGGCCATTGTAAATAGAGCTAGCTGGGGTATCGCCATCGGCCTTTCCTGTACCACCGCCGGCGAAGAATTCCTCAAACGGTTCTGGCTCGTGGATGCCCCATGCTTCGGCTATGGCATCAACCTTCTTTTTGGGTGGTTCAGGGTAATCATTGGAAAAAGCTTTATATGCGTTTGGGGAAGGATAGGCACTGTCGCCGTATTGTGGAGTGGAAAGATCACCGGGACCCGCGACCCAAGCATGCAAAGGGGCCTTGTTGCGATGCTTGTTGCGGGAGGGGGCACATGCATCAAATGGACCATCATGGTGGAACACTTGACGATTAGGAGATCAGATGATAAAGCACGGGCGGTATGATTAAGCGGGAGTACTCACTGGGTCCCACACCTGTGAAGTCGAGTCTATCGATGACATCTGCGTGTTGAGAACCTTTCTTGCTGCGAGATTTTCCTGAGGAGCGAGGGGGTTTCTCGGCGACGTCCTCTGACTGGGATCTTTTGCCATGTGGTCTGGAGGAGGGGCTGGAATGATGAGAATGAGATCAAAGGCGATGGTAGGCAAAAAAGAACATACACGGTCTGAGGACGATTGATCTTTGAACGAGAATTGAGGATGACGGTGTCACGGACGGCCTCTGTGATATCGTGCTGGCTGGAGTCCCTAGAAGGGACGCTTATGGGCATTCTGGACTTTGGGGGAGGCGGGGGAGGCCTATGTCGGGAATGGGGGTCGACGAAAGGGTCAGAGGAGGAACGGAGGCGGGACTGTGGTATTGCTGCCATGGTGGTTGTGTTCAGGTATGCTCATTCCCACGCCAAGTTTGTTTGTTCTCTCTAAGTATGGTCGAGTGGTCCAGAGACAGAGTCGCAGCTCGCATTCTCGACGGCGACATTCTCATCATATACCATGCCCATCTCCTCTTAATTCCACAGAAATGGCTTCACGCTCATCCTGGCGGCGAGCTCGCCCTTCTCCACTTCGTCGGCCGTGACGCATCGGCAGAAATAGAGGCAAATCACCTCGACCACACCCTCAATCTCATTCCAAAGTACTCCATCGGTCGCGTACAGCTCACAGACGGTGTCTGGGAACCTCTCCTTCCTCCCATCGCAACCGGTTGGGTCCGTCGAATCGGGCCAGCAGGCAACCTAGTCTGGTTCAAGGAGGCCACCGAGGTCTTGTCAAACCAAGACTCTCATTTCTTTCCCTCTTCCTCCGTCCTCCTTGTACCTAATGATTCACGCGCAAACCACCCTTCTGGCCCCACTCTCGCCTCACTCACTCCTCCACCCTCCACACTTTCCCTCAAACAGCAGGCCCGACACGCAGAAGCCTGGCGCGAACTTCACAAGCGCGTCACCGCTGCCGGTCTATACAAGACGCGTTATGTCACTGGCTACGGTCCAGAGCTTCTCCGTTACATACTCCTCACAACTCTCTCTTTCTACTCTTACTCCCACAGCTGGTTCATCACCAGTGCCGTATTTCTCGGCCTCTTTTGGCACCAGCTAGTCTTTTCCGCCCATGATCTAGGCCATATGGGTGTTACCCACAACTGGACCGCTGATCGCGTTATCGCTACTATTATCGCTGACTTTATTGGTGGGTTGAGCATAGGCTGGTGGGTCCATGTACGTGTTCTATTCATCTTCATTTCCGACCACTAACCCCTATGTCGATAGAACCATAACGTCCACCATCGTAAGTCCTTTGCGTATGTCCACCATTTTCACCTACTTATTTCCTCCCAGTCGTTACCAACCACCCTTCTCAGTTAGTCTTCTTTGAGGACACCGCGAACACTGCTAACTTGTGGAAAAAAACAAAAGTGATCCTGACATTGAGCACATCCCCTTTTTCGCCATTACACCAGCCTTCCTCGACTCCCTATGGTCTTCATATTACAAGCGGACCATGGCATTCGACTGGTTCTCCAGGATCGTCCTCTCAGTCCAACACAAACTATTCTACATCGTCATGGCCTTTGCCAGGTTCAACCTCTACGTCAACTCTTATACCTTCCTATACCAGAAATACTTTGACACTAAGCGCGCTAGAGGTGGGAACTGGGCATGGAGGCTGGAAATAACCGGTCTCCTCTTTTTCTGGACATGGTTCGGACGGGTCCTATATGGGTGCGGATCGTGGCAAATGGCCCTTGCCTATCTCCTAGTCAGCCATGCCGTGACAAGTCCTCTCCACGTCCAGGTGATTACTCCTATTACCAACCCAACCCAAAAATAAAAAATGCTGACTGTCTCCATCCCCTTATCAACAGATTGTACTTTCCCACTACAGCATGCCAACAGGTGACCTCGGCCCAGTCGAGTCGTTCCCGCACAGACAGATGCGGACAACAACTGACGTGATCTGCGACCCGTCGATCGAGTTCATCCATGGTGGACTACATCTCCAAGTCACGCACCATCTCTTCCCCCGCTTGCCGCGCCACAATCTCCGCCAAGCCAGCGTCCTCGTCAAAGAGTTCGCGGAGGAGCAAGGCCTTACGTATGCAGAATTCGGTTTCGTCGATGGGAATAGAGAAGTCCTCGGCACGCTTAAAAATGTCGCGGACCAAATCAAGATTATGGGCAAAGTCGCGAAGGACGAGGCAAAGGAGGCGTTGGATAAGAAAATGGCCGCAAAGGACGCAAAGAAGGGGCTTGCGAACGGAAATGGTGCCCTTCTTGCGAATGGCAACGGCGTGCGTAAAAAGATGGCATGAGGGACAATACTTATTCGCCTAGAATCATCACTAACTATAGACTAAACATCCTGGATAGAATACCCTATAAATTGACTATATTTCATTGTGAGAATGCATGAGCTTGCGTCCAGAATCGCGAAATTATCGGACAATATTTCATCAGACCAGCCTGAAATGTCGATGAAATTCTTCGCCAAAAGCTAATGGAAGCGGGTGAGGGTTTGGAACAAATTTTCCGGGTCAAGGGCGTTCATATTCATAGCATAAGCATAACGTGCAACAGAGAAGGACGCAATATTTTGGTGGCCTCGGAGGTAGGTGGATATGAACAAGATAGAAACGAGACAGTAAGTACGACAACAAAGACAGGTTTACTTCTTCTTTGCGGCTTCCTCCTCCTCTTTCTATTGGGATCAAAAAAGAACAAGGTTAAAAAGGGCGGAACCGACATCGAGATTAGTGCTTACCTTGGCAGCGCGGGCTTTGCGCACACCCTCGTGTCGTTGGTTGGCGCGGGCAACGCGGAGAGTCCTGAAAGCCTTGAATTCTTTTTCGGCAGCAGTAATTTTTCGTGGGGCTTCGGCAGGTTGAACCACCGGGAGGGCGACGGGTACACCACGGGTAGTGGGGGCCTTGAGGTCTTCAGGCTGTCATGGACTTTGAGAATGGAAACATCAAAAAAAAAACCCAACGAATACGCACGGATGAGTCGCCTTTCTTGGGCTTTCCAGCCTTGCGGGGGAACACGATCAGACGGGCCTTGTATGCCTGCAACCGCTCAACGTTGATCTGCTTTCCCTCCT
>Ga0307517_10012347_pt1 | contig 11736 bp, 4 predicted proteins | sample 23_EM_MG_FD_194515 | JGI IMG/M metagenome (GOLD analysis project Ga0307517, IMG submission 194515) | Populus trichocarpa ectomycorrhiza microbial communities from riparian zone in the Pacific Northwest, United States - 23_EM | ecosystem: Host-associated > Plants > Roots > Unclassified | place... | reverse complement strand
AAAAATATCTCATTTTTAATTAGAGACGATGAAGTCTCAAAAAAAAACTCTAACATTGAATTGAGACTCCCTTTAATGCGTTATGGGTTGAAGTTTAACCTTAAGTTAGTATATGTAAGAAAAACATAATGTACAATGAAAAGAAATAGAATAAAGATCTCAGAGAGTGTGATTGAATGAACTGGCATGTAGTTTTTAAATGGCTTGAACTTGAATGATTTACCTTATACCTATAAATATTTATAAATCTCGACCATGTCTACATATCTTCGTAGAAAATGGTATGCACCAGTCCGAGGTATGTGACACTGCTTAAACTTCTTAGAACTCAAAAAATACATTGAGATATGTGCTTGTGTAGGTGTATTATGTCGAGGCTTAAAAATACCATGGCCAACTTGTCGAGCTCAAAGATTGTCAAGCTAGGGTGTCTAGCTGTTCGAGGAAATCCTAAATAGCTAGAACTTCTAGCCTATCCCAGCCAATCAATTTAATGTTAAAAGAATAAATTAAAAATAAAAATATTCAATTAAAAAAAATAAAAAAAACCTAAATAAACTCGAGTTAATATGTTAAACTCGTGATGATGCTTACACTCTCAATTGCATTTTATAACTTTTTCTCTAAAATTATTATCTATTTAATTACAGGACAACTAGGTGCATGACTCTTTCTATATAAAAAAATATTCTTTTAAGAAAGAAAAATAGGAGAGGCACGTGGAACTAAGAGTGTATTTGTTTTTGAGGTAACTTTTGTGGTTGTGGTTTAAAAAAAGTTAGTTTAAAAAAAATGTGGTTAGGCGTGGTTAGTTAGATTTAGATACGTGTTTGGTAAAAATTATGGTTGAGGTTTATATATAGTAAAAAACATAGTAAAAATTAAGTTGTGCTTTTAAAAAAATATTATAGTTAACTTGATAAATTCATTTATGATCTCAAATAACTCTAAAATTAATTAAAAAATCTAAAATTAACTTAATTTCTAAAAATTCTGGAGTTCATATCTATCCTTTTAGATCATGAGAATAAACATCTTAATAAAATTATTTTTATTGTCTAAAACAAATTTTTTTTTTTATGATTGACATTAATATTAATAATATTTTTTTCTCTCTACTTACAAAATTTTTCGTATTTTTCCCAGCTATCCTCGTTTATTAGCTATAATAGCTAGCAAGGCTCAACAAAAAGTGTAGCATCGTTGCACTTCTCAAATTTTTTTTATGGCTGATGGAGAGAGAGAAGGCTGGTAGCACTCGTAAGTGGATAGAAGTACCCAACAATGACAGAAAGTGTAAAGGGCTTATAGGTCTGAAACTTTAATACATGGTTAAATCGATTAAAATTAGAAAATTCAGGGACCTAATGCACTTTTATCCCTTCATTAATCCTCAACAAGAAAAACAGAAGACAAGGCAGTCAACATCGAGCGGGTCCCTTGCCAGCAGTCTACCTGTCATCCTGTCTTGGTGTTCATCATCAAGTCCTCCTATACAGAAACTCTCTTTCCATGCTTGACCTTGAACAGTTGAACTCATCTTTGCTTCATGGTCCCTTAATTGTTTTGGCTCTATTATATCTTGGTCTTTCAAGAAATTCAAGATAAGAGTAGGATAAGCATGGAAGGAGAAATATCAAGCCCTTTACTTCTCAAAGAAAGGACTCAAATACATGGTGGTGGCAGTGGAGGGGAAGAGCAGAGAGGAGGTTCTTCAGCAACAACTATGGTGGTGTTAAGTACCCTCGTAGCTGTGTCAGGTTCATATGTTTTCGGATCAGCTGTAAGTTCTTTCACTATTACCCTTACTATCATTGTAAGTAAATGTGTGGTCCGTGAAAGATTTCCTATTTCGATACACGATGAATATGTTGGGATTAAATTTTGTCTCGTGCAGAATCTTGGGCCTAACTGCCCTTAATTGACACCAATTTTTATTTCTTGTAAATGATGAACTAGTTAGATTAAGTTTGCATGGTTTTAGAGGTAAATAATTCTCAAGGCTTAACCAATGGATGGATTCATCAGTCATAGATTTGCAAATAAAAGATCATGAGTCGTAGCCCTGATACTGATTTGCTGTTAATTAATGCTGCAAGGCAGAACGCAGTGGCATGACAATTGCATTATTCTGAGAAGCTATCTTCTTTTTTCCCCCTCCATTAAAATGCATTTATGAGCAAAAAAACATGAAGTTTGAAAGTAACTAGTAAGATACATTTGGAAAAGAATTGCCCTAATTTTTATTGATGAAAGATAAGGTAGCGGATTGCAATTACAACAGGTGCATTTAATCAGAGGATCTTCAAATCTCAACTTGGAATTTGAACGATATTGGTACTAACTTTTGATGAATATGTTTATATTTGCATGGTGAGGTGTGAAGATTTTCTATTCTAATGATTTCTTTTCTGGGGTGCATAGCAGTCTTTGGCAGTGTGATAATATGAACTTGTTAGGCCTATTGTGCACAATGATATCTCTCCTCCAAAAGAATTGCTATCTATTTCAGCTGATTTGTGGACTAAACTGCATAAATTTTATGTACAGATAGGATATTCATCACCTACTCAATCTGGAATCATGGAAGACCTGGGTCTCTCTGTAGCAGAGGTAAGCAATTATAATACAAGGTTAAGTAAAATCTTTTCAGTTGTTCAATAAGTACTGCATCATTCTGTCCTTTTGCATAAAATGCCTTGTATTGCTTCTTTTCTGTTTATAGGAGCATGGATCTCTGATATGCAGTCTTGTTTTAACACATAAATTGATTTTAGTCGATGGAAATAATCCTGATCTCATTGTTATCAACACTTTCCTAACAGAATGACCTTTAGTAATGGAGGGAATTGTAACATAATAATATAAAACCATTATGGAGCTCGCCTAATAGCTTAAGTTTTTAGATTGAGATGGTTCTTTGACGGGAATAACAATATATCTTTCATGATTAGTAATGAAAGGCAATAGTTGCAGTTATTGAACTTCATCATTCACCAAGAAACTTGATGTCATCAGCCAAATTGCATGTGTCTAAGAAGATTAAAAATTATATGCCATTAATTGAATCTCGTGTGTAATTTATTGTATTTTAATTTTCTTTTGAATTCCTCAAATGTTTACTTTCTTTCTCATTTTTTATGCAGTACTCACTTTTTGGTTCAATATTGACCATTGGGGCAATGATAGGAGCAATAATGAGTGGGAGAATAGCAGATTATATCGGTCGAAGAGGTGTAAGTAGTACCGTGGAATTATAACTGGCTGTACCACATTACTATTAAATTCTACATCAAGCCACTGTTCAACTCTTGATTTTTCCTTACTTTGGCTTTGACAAACCAGACAATGGGCTTTTCAGAAATAATCTGCATTATAGGGTGGATGCTAATAACATTCTCCAAGGTTCTCTTCTCATCTCCATCTGCATCCTGCAGTTTCATTACTATGCTTATGCTCTGTACAGTTTCTAAGGAGAATATGAATGCTTCAATATCAGTTCTATGTTTATTTTATTCAATCAATATGTTGAACTTTTCAATGTGTGTTGAAAGGCTTCTTGGTGGCTTGATGTTGGAAGACTGCTTGTGGGATATGGGATGGGCCTTCTTTCTTATGTGGTAATTCTCTTTCAGCATTTGATTCACATTTGATTACTTGTTCATGGATCAGGACTAAGTCATTTGTGTTTTCATTAACAAAAAGATTCCCATATACATAGCTGAAATTACTCCTAAGAATCTTCGAGGAGGTTTTACAACAGTTCATCAGGTATGGCATTATGAAGTCCACTTAGTGTATACTGTTTGGCTCTAGACAAAGAATATCATTTTCTGACGCCCTACTTACCACTGATTCTGCAGTTGATGATATGCTGTGGGGTGTCAATTACATATCTCATTGGAGCTTTCATGTCCTGGCGAAGCTTAGCTCTAATTGGTAATATTTCTGTCTGCTTAATTTGGTGATCCTACAAAGTAATGTGAAGGTAGTTCCATGACTGCTGGCTTGTCTTTGGTTTCAATCCAGGAACTATTCCATGTATTGTTCAGATTGTTGGTCTATTCTTCATTCCAGAATCTCCTAGATGGTTGGTGAGCAATACTCCAAAATTGTAAACAACTTTGTATGGCCATGAAGGGATTGTAATTTTGTCATTGCTGCTCAAGAAACTTCTGAGTATTTTGTGGCCATGTAAATTGCTAAGATTTCTTGTTCTTGTTAGTGCATGTAAGAAAAGCTAGCATCTTTTTTACATGAGATATTTGAGAGTATATGGCAAATGACCGTTGCAGGCAAAGATTGGGCGAGGTAAAGAATGTGAAGTGGCTCTACAGTGCCTTAGAGGGCACAATGCTGATATTTCTGATGAAGCAGCTGAGATTAGAGTAAGCTTTTTACATGATATGTTCTACATAAAATTGAAGTTTTGCACTTCGCTTTACGATTGTGTTTTTTGTTTATTTGCTTTGACATAAGAATAGAGATGGATTTTAATGGTTACAGGATTACACAGAAACCATTCTGCAGCTTTCGGAAGCTAGTATATTTGAATTATTCCAGTGGAAATATGCTCATTCACTCATTGTGAGCTTTCCGTGATACATCCTAACGACAAAATTTTCCCTTTTTGTCCCTGTGAATTTGGAGAAACATTCAATAGGAATAAAATTTAGGAGTAAATTAAATTTGTTTAGGTTGGAGTTGGCCTGATGGTACTGCAACAATTTGGAGGGGTCAATGGCATTGCATTTTATGCAAGTTCCATATTTATATCAGCAGGTAGATGAAGGATCTTTCATTAATTAATTATACAAAATTTATTCAAACAGGAGAAGTGATCATTTGAATCTCTGATTGTATGACAGGGTTCTCTGGCAGTATCGGGATGATTGCAATGGTTGTTGTTCAGGTTACAACTCTCAATGTTGTTAAGCATTGGACTCTGCTTAATTCTTTTTAAGAGATAAAGTGTGACAAATATTAGAATTTGTTTTCTGCAGATTCCAATGACAGCACTTGGAGTAGTTCTGATGGATATATCTGGACGACGTCCTCTTTTGATGGTATGAAGGCATAGAAATTGTTCTAAGTCTGTGATGTCATTTGAGTGTTAACCCATCCTGAAGTCTACCAATTTTTATAGGTCTCTGCAGCAGGAACATGCTTGGGTTGCTTTCTTGCAGCATTATCGTTTTTATTGCAGGTTCTTTTGGAATAAAATCATTTCTCTTGGAAATATTTTCCCCATTTTTATGTAAATTTGCTGAGAGCACATAGCTTGCTATTTGCAGTACCTTAATAAATCGGTGGCTGTCTCTCCATTTCTTGCACTTTTTGGTGTGCTGGTAATGCTAAATAACTATAAAGGCAAATTCTCCTTTGTTTTTGATGTACATGTTATGCTTACAGATCATTCAATCAGATTTATACAGGATCATTCTCACTAGGTATGGGAGGGATTCCATGGGTTATTATGTCTGAGGTAAGTGGACTACATGAGGCTCAACTATTCGTGGTGCTCGAAAATTTTTTATTATCTTCGATAAACTTTTGAAATATGAATAAATGATGAATAGCTTGACCATAAGAATGATTTCAATTTCAGGTCTTTCCTATAAACACGAAGGGTTCAGCTGGAAGCCTAGTGACACTAGTTAGCTGGTTAGGTTCTTGGATTATATCCTATGCTTTCAACTTCTTGATGGATTGGAGTTCAGCAGGTAATGTTCTCTCTTGCTTTCTATTTCTCTGTTTTATGTAGACAAAATCTAAGCTACCGTGTAATATTCTTTGGCTTCAGGAACGTTCTTCATATTCTCATGCATATGTGGCCTGACCGTCCTGTTTGTGGCAAAGCTGGTACCAGAGACCAAGGGGCGAACACTAGAAGAAATACAAGCATCAATGAATCCATTATCAGCAAAGAGATAAATCCTATCATTTCAGCATAAGACACATTACAAAATAACATGGAAGTGGCTTGGTTCTGCATGTAAGACTAAACATGCTATCAATAATTTTGATTCAAGTTCTTTTCTTTCTAAGAGGTGGAATGGAATAACCCGGTTGAAGTATAGTGATCATACATCTGTAATGCTTGTATGTCCCATATAGGTCTCATTCTTCTACCATTTCTAGGAGTTGATGGCTATTCATAGCTATCACTTTGATACCAAAGAAGTGTTCGGCTTGATGCTTTATTTTTGTCCTAGTTGATCCTGATTCGACATTAGAAGTCCTTTGTAAGAGTGACTGATTATCGTAAGATCGAATAAGGGGTACTGAAGTTGTGATAGAAAATAAGAATCACACTATCTATTTTGAATCATAAAGCTGTTCGTTGTCCGGGCTTATATGTAGAGAGCTGGGTTGATACTTCTTTTTTCTTTTTCATTTTTTTTCGAAAGTTCAGGATATCTGAGATCCAATGTTCATGTCCAGACAAGTCATGCATACAAGAATTGAATTGGTACATTTATGGAAAAAAAAAAAAGTTTATGTTTTGCATCTTATCATTGGATTGAAATCCGAGATATAACAAAGGAATATATCCACTCACAGCTTCAGCCAAGACTTCAAAGGTTTGTGACAGTAACTAATTGAAACCCTGTATGAGATCAAAGGACGGCATGCTTATATCTTGTTCAAGTTTCCATAAGACACATTACAAAATAACATGAGGAATGCTTTGTTGGATTGTGTCCAAATTCCAAACTCTGTACCAGCTTGGCAAGAAAGCAAAGGGGCGATTATTAACAGCAGCATGGATGGGTGTTTTGTCTGCCTAAGGTTGTCAGGTCATGCCAGCAAGAATTCCAATTTTTACGGAAATAATGAATGCTTTGAGACTTGCTGATGTGAACATGGTTAGAGTGCATGGAATGGGTGGTATGGGCAAGAACACGTTGGTGAAAGAGGTTGCGATAGAAGCCATGAAGAACAAATTATTTGACAAGATGGTTATTGCAACTGTAACCCAGAACCAGGACATCATGAAAGCTCAAGGGCAAATTGCAGACCAGCTTGGCCTAACATTCGACGAGGAAAGTGAATTGGGAATAGCAAGTCGACTGCGTGGTAAATTTTAGAAAATCAACCGCCGTCAAGCTCCCTCACTCGAGGAAAACTCGTCTTCAAGTTCTTGGTCAGAAATTGAGCTCTTGAACCAAATTAGTCCATTTCTTTTCATCCTCTAGACTAGCCTTTGATGCGAATTTTGGAAAATCATATTTTTCTTTGTCCTGTTTGATATTAATTTCAACCTTCTAAATAATTATAGCTACTAGTTCTAGTTTTTTACTGGTTAGTATAATCACAACATGTTAACTGACTTCATGTTGTCCCTTAGATTTCAACTATACTTCATGTCCTTGTTTTCAACATGTTTAGTGATTTAGGACTTGTTCCTCTAGTTTCTCAGGAGTCGTTGATCCTTGTTTGTCGAATCCTTTTGACACTACTAAATCTTCGATGCTTTTTTGCCTCAATTTGTTCTGATTTTTCAACAGGAAGAATTTCCAATTACTCGTGTAGTTTCTCAATGGCTTCTTCTCATGATACTGGAACATCCACTATTTTCTGTTCTTCCGATTCCAATTCCTTCAAAGATGACGATAATTGTTGTTCTTATGCTTCTTTAGAAGAAAACTTTATTGCTCGAGCAATTGATTATTAGAATTATAGGTTTATCAGCAAAAACACTATCATCTAGGATATTATATCCCAATCTTCAGCACCATGAGTTAAATCTCTAATGCTTCATTAATGCTTCGTAAACACCATCTTTTATATAATGATAATGCCTATATGGGCTTGTAAAAATAGATCTAGAATTTGATTCGCAGCAAGTTTTTAGGCAAGCTCTTATTCTCATATATTTTTTTAAAATAATATCTTTATCTTATCTTTTCCAACTCATTTTTTAATTGAATTCAACAAATTTATTATTATTTATTAGTATATATAATTCTTGATTAATTTTATTAAACTTACATAAATTTTCCTGTTCATAAATTATTATTTTTTTAATAAATTTTCCTGTTCATAAATTATTTTTTTTGGATGGTTAATAAACTGAAAATAATATTTGTATTTTTCTGCATTGCAACGTTTCACGAGGAATCAAACTAGTAGTTGTTTAATTTCTTTGTCAATTGCAAGGTCAATAATTAATGTTAATGGCCAAAAGTTTCGCTTGATGCAGCTGTAGATGGCACAAGTCTGAACATGAAATTTTTATTTCTTTATGCTTGCTCATGAATTTTTTTAATCGAAAGTATAATAAGAAAAGCCGCCTCTCATGACTACAAACAAACTACGACTATTGACATTTGAGTCGACACCGTCATCACCAAGTCTACCCTTTTAGCTTCTTTCCCATTCATCACTACCAACTCTTATTTACTGATAGCTACTTTCATTCTGTCCATCTTCCAGTGGCTGTCTGTGCTCTGCACTCTTATCTTCATGAATCATCTGTCAAACATCCCTGCTGCTTTGCCCTTGTAGTTTGAGGTATGTACTTCGCTTTCACTTGTCCCTTCATGTTGTAGAAGTTGCTGTTCTCTTATGGTTTTCTTTGTATCCGATCTTGATAGGAAAAGGGAAAATTTTTGCTTGCTTACTTTCATCTTGACTTTTGTATAACTTGAAATTATTCTCTCTTGCTCCTTTTCTTTGTATCCAGTCTTGAAGAAAGGGAGAAGAAACAAAGATCATTGCTTGTTGCATTTTTCTTGAATTTTTGGACTGTGTACATTGTTAGCCTTCGTTTGCTTGTGAGCTCCACAAGGAAAAAAGAAATAACAAAGAGGAGATTAAAAAAGAGAGAGAAATCCGAGAGAAAACAAGATGGCTGTGGATATCATTCTTTCTGTTGTATCACCTATTGTTGAGCTTGCAATTGGTTCCTTTAAAATACACATTTCTAATGCATTTTATTGCAAGAGCAACCTCCGACATCTGAAGGAGGAAGTTGATAAGTTGAAAAATGCGCGAGAAAGGTTGCAACACTTGGTTGACGAGGATAGAAGAAAAGGGAAGGTGATCCAAGACGATGTTGCGAAGTGGCTACTTGAGGTGGACGGGATCACTGAAAAGGTGGAAAGGGAACTTGCTCAAGATGAGGGCGGAGTAAAGAAGAAATGCTTCATGGGATTGTGTCCAAATTTTAAAACAAGGTACCAGTTTGGAAAGAAAGCAGAGGAGAAATTAGCAACAGTTAAAGCTAAACTAGAGGAACAACGCAGCTTTGGTTCGATTTCCTACCATGCTGCACCGTCAGGGGTGGAGGTCATGTCTGGAAAAGGCTATCAGGCCATGCAATCAAGAATACCAGTGTTTAATGAAATCATGAATGCCTTAAAAGCTGCTGATGTGAACATAGTTGGGGTGTATGGAATGGGTGGTGTGGGAAAGACCACACTGGTGAAAGAGGTCTCCAAACAAGCCATAGAGGATAAATTATTTGACAAGATGGTTATTGCCAGTGTAACTCGAAACCCAGACATCATGAAAATTCAAGGGCAAATTGCAGACCAGCTTGGCCTAACATTCAACGAGGAAAGTGAATGGGGAAGAGCAGGTCGATTGCGTGAGAGGTTGAAGCAAGAGAAGAAGATTCTTGTTGTCCTAGATGATCTATGGAAGAGGCTTGATTTAGAAGCAATTGGGATTTCATTTAAGGATGAACAAAATGAATGCAAAATGCTGCTGACATCGAGAGAATTTGATGTTTTATCAAGTGAAATGGAAGTTGAGAAAAACTTCTCAATTAGTGGTTTAAAGGAAGATGAAGCTTGGGAGTTGTTCAAGAAAACGGCAGGTGGTAATGTTGAAAGTCCAGATGTCCAATCCATAGCATTGAAGATCGCAACAAAGTGTGCAGGTTTGCCCCTGGCCATTGTAACTGTTGCAAAGGCTTTAAAGGATAAGAGGCTGTCCGAGTGGAAGGATGCATTGCGAGAGCTGAAAAGACCGTCCCCTAGGAATTTCACAGGAGTGCAGGCAGAAGTGTATAGCGCTATAGAACTAAGCTACAAGCATCTTGGAAGTGAAGAGCTGAAGGCGATTTTTCTTCTTTCCAGTCGAATGGGCTACAACGCCTCCATTCAAGACTTGTTGAAATACAGCATGGGCTCAGGTTTGTTTTCTGATGTTGCTACCATAGAAGAAGTCCGAGATAAAGTGAATTCTTTGCTTCATAAACTCAAAACCTCCAGTTTGTTGCTCGATGGTGATACTAGTAAGCAGTTTTCTATTCATGATGTTGTTCGTGATGTTGCCATATCAATTGCTTTTAGAGATCACAATGTGTTTTTGAGGAGTGATGAGGTTGAATTGAAATGGCAGTATAAGGATTCACTGGAGAGTCATGCAGAGATTTGGTTACATGGTAATAGCTTTGGGTTTCCTGAAGATTTGCAATATCCACTACTCAAAGTTTTGAATATGAATAGTGAAGATTCTTCTTTGGAAGTACCTGAAAACATATTTAGGGGCACGCAAAAACTCAAAGTCTTAGGCCTGACCAATCTATCTTTTCCAGCCCCGCATTCATCTCTTCATTTCCTAAAGAACCTCCGTTCATTGTGCCTTCATCAATCTTCACTTGGAGAGATAGCTATTATTGGGGAGCTAAAAAAATTAGAAATCCTTAGTTTTGTTAAATCTAATATTAAGCATCTGCCGAAAGAAATAGGGCAATTGACCAAGTTAAAGTTATTAGATTTAAGTGATTGTTCTGAACTTGAAGTGATTTCACCAAATGTTATTTCAAATTTATCACTTTTAGAAGAATTGTTTGTAGGCAACAGCTTTCATCATTGGGATATTGAAGGACACAATAATGCTAGTCTTATCGAGCTAGAACACTTGTCCCACTTGACTAATTTAGACGTACATATGCTAGATTCCCGTGTTATGTCCACAGACTTGTTTTCTACAAAATTAGAAAGATTTAGAATATTCATAGGAGATGTTTGGGATTGGGACGGGGCCTATGAAACCTTAAGAACATTGAAGTTGAAGCTCAATGAAAGCACTGATCATTTGAAGCATGGAGTTCTGATGCTGCTAAAGAGAACTGAAGATTTGTATTTACTTGAAATGAAGGGTATTAAGAATGTCATTTGTGAACTGGATAGTGAAGGTTTTCCACAGCTGAAGTACCTCCATCTGCACAATAGTCCAGACATTCAATATATCATTGATACAATGAAAGGGGTTCCTGCGAACATCCTTCCATTTCCCATGTTGGAGTCTTTGTTTCTATACAATTTGGTATCTTTAGAGAAGATTTATCATGGCACACTCAAGACACCATCTTTCGGCAAACTACAAAAGCTAGAAGTGAAACATTGTAATAAATTGAAGAACCTCTTCTCATTCTCCATTGCACGGGGTCTTTTGCTACTTCAAAGCATCAATATTACCTGCTGCCGGAACCTGGAAGAGATTGTTGTTGAAGAAAGTGAAGAATTTGACAACAAGAATGAAGAAATCAACTTGATGGAGTTCACTCAAGTACGCTCCTTGTCCTTAAAATATTTACCGAATCTCAGAAACTTCTGCTCGAAAGAGAAGGCATCATGTTTATATCAAACACAATCAAAGTCAAGAACAACTGGCATGGATTTTGGAGAAATCATTTTGGAGGATGAGCCACATGCTCCAATGCAACTTTTTGATGAAAAGGTACTTGCATGTATGTATATCTTACATAATTATCCCCCC
>Ga0307517_10012346_pt1 | contig 11736 bp, 12 predicted proteins | sample 23_EM_MG_FD_194515 | JGI IMG/M metagenome (GOLD analysis project Ga0307517, IMG submission 194515) | Populus trichocarpa ectomycorrhiza microbial communities from riparian zone in the Pacific Northwest, United States - 23_EM | ecosystem: Host-associated > Plants > Roots > Unclassified | place... | reverse complement strand
CCGAGAGTTTCCTGTTCAGTGTATGGAGATCCAAGTGGACTCGCGTCGATCATGAAGATAGAGTTTAAGGGGTGGACTAAGGCACAGGTACGAGCGGTTCTGGGGGAGGCAGGGAAAGGCTGGTGCCTGATGGAGGAGTTAAACATGGAGGATTTACCTGTTTCAGCACCGCCATCTCCTCTCCTGTCTCTGTCTGGGATCTCGACGCCCCTCTCCGGGTGTTCAACGCCCCCATTCGGGTTTGACGAAGAAGACCCCCTCATTGGTAATCCTTCTCCTTCCGGGTTCGACATCGATCCGTCCAACTCGTTGGTAATCCCGTCCCTGGACCTGTCCAATTCCGAGGCATGGGCGGACTCACCACGGATGCCGGAACACGTCACTATCCCTGGATCATCCAGCGACCCGGACCTCGACATGGACCACGACTCGGACGGAAGCTTGGAGTATGATCATTTCAGTGATCGCTCGGATTCTACGGGGTTTGGGTGGATGATGATGTCCTCGAGGGTCAGCGAGGTCGATGCCGGGGAACCAAGAGAATACATGTTCTGAGTCAGTTAGCTGTGCGGGTCCAGTAGAGCCAATTCGTTTATCACTTTCTTTCGTACGGCTCTTTTATGGCTGTACTTCAATGCAATTTATTGGACTGACTAATTTCCTGCCACCGGGACACGGATTATATAGTGGGCCGAGTGAACCGATGAGCCGGGGGGGGGCGGCTATGGCAAATGCCGACGAGGAGACGAATCAGCTGCTGCCTCGTTTTCTACTGCCTGCCGTGTAGGTTCGGCCTCGAGGCCTGACGCAATGGCTCCTGGCGGTCTCTGCGCATTATTCGCCTTTGTGTCTTTGGTGCAGCTGGGGTGACAACCTCGCGCATCTGACCATCGATTAACAATTACGACCAAAAGGACGAACGATGGACGTCCTACCATCGTGAGGATGTAAACTTTTAGGCCCGACGGTTGCGGCAAAGTTTAGTTCCGGTCCAATCTCAAATAATTAACTTACCGAGGGTCCATAGGGCGGCGGTGCACGCGTAGCGCTCCCACGAGCTTTCCGCTAGGCTCCACTCCCTCTCGCATTTCGCATACCCGACGTCAAGGAGCTGGTGTGGCAGTTCATGTGTCTGGGTCCGCTGTGAGGTAACCCGGCGCACCTATAAACAAGAGATTTTTTTCTCTTTTTCTAGGTAACGCTCCCTCCATCCCGATTGCGCCGTGTGGTTCCGCTCCAACCGATCTGGCCAGTCGCCCCTCCGTGACTCCTCGTCCTTTGTTCGGTTCACCCTTTTCTCGCTTCTCTCATCTGGTTTTTTTATTCCTCGGGCTTTCGTTCGTCGTCCACTCGTCCGTCCGTCCATCCCTCCCCCCCTGCACCCTCAGTAGCCTTCGTCGCCTGTGCAGCGTTTGGACCCCGACATGATGAATTATCGACCCCATCCCTTTCTACTTGCCCTTTTTGGTGCGTGATCCACCAAACGCGTTGCTGACGAATCCATCCTGACGATCCCACCCCCCGCCTCCAGCTTTTATTTTTCTCTTCAATTCTCTTTCTGTCTGTCTTTATGGGATTCTCGTAGGCAAAAACGGTGTATCAGGTGCGTCGCCCATGGGTCGAGAGTTGCAGCCGTCTGACTCCATATAACCGCGCAGCATACGGAGTCGTTCACCTGATCATGTCTTCCATTTCAATCTCTACCATTATCATTCTGTGCGTCCTTTTGTTCCCGTTCGTTCCCAGCAAGCTGCTCACGCCGATCGTCCTTCAGTGGTATCTATTTGCAATATACGAGGCACCGAACGAAACCGTTCAAGATACCATACATCGTTGCATTCGGCACTGTCTGCCTTGTAAGTTTAGGTACGTCCCTTCGAACCCCCAACCCTTCGAGCAATCACTTACTGGGATCGATAGCCGGGTCTATAATTGTATCTATAAAGGCCAGCCAGAACGCTCTTTGTCCCATTTTTTCTTCTTTTCCTTCAAATCACGACTGCAAATGGGGTGGTATCTCCATTACGCTTCCTTGGGTAACGGCTATCTTCGGTGGGTACCAATTATTCCTTTCCCGGTATCCCGGTCAACTCATCTTCGGGTTAATAGGCGCCGGAGGCTTGGTTTGTATAGTCGCTGAGAAACAGGTCGGACCGGTGGAGGTACTTCGGAAGGGAGCTCGCGAGGATTTAGAGCGTCTTCGACAAGAGTGGCTCAATGGATGCTTTGAGGAGAATCTGAAGCGCAAGTCGTATTCGATCGACTCGGAACGCGAGGAGCCCGAAGCTGGACCAAGCGACCACGGATTCGACCCATACGTCCCGGCCAACGTTGCTTATCCCGACGGTATCCATGCTACGAGGCAGACCATCCCCATGGACCTGTGGCGCTATGATCCTGGTCCAATACTCCCCAGGCGACACGGTGCTAGCGACGAAGAAGCTATTGACGAAGATGACGATTTCTACGCCGAGGAGGATCAATACGAGGAGCCGAGATTGGAGGTTCAAGATCACGATATTTATTCGGATGCGATGTCGATGTCACAGCCGGACACTGACGAGTTGAACGACGTTCTGGACATTCGTTCGCTCGTGTATTTCCCGCCCGGTCACCCCACGGTGGAAGACGTTCAATCCGCGACGGCCAACCTGAGCGATTTGAACTCGGATCTGCTGGGGCGATTAACACCGAGCGATGCGGAGACTCTGGAAACGACTGTGGAGGAGACGAGTTGTTGGGAGGACGATGGAACGGATGAGGGGGAGGTGGTTGTTGCGAAGAACAAGAAGAAGAAGAGGCTTCGACCACGAAGGATGGATTCTGGATCTATACGGCCACAGAAGAAGTTCGTCGTACGGTTCGAAGATCCGCCCTCAACACAAGAGCCACTAACGATCATTGTAACACCACCGACGCCTCTCCCGAACAAGGGATTTTTCTGATGCCATTGAAGAGAGAAATTCCCTTCTCCTGACGGACTTTATCCCATCATTTGGATAACTCACATCGTGTACTTTTGAATATATATTGTACTTTTATGAACTTGTGGCCAAGGGAAGTTGGGGTTGGTCATCCGGGGTGGTATCACTCCAGGAGAAAATGGACATGGTGTATAATATCGTATTAATACAAAGATATCTCCGGTGACTGGTAGATACACCCCATAGAGCGTTAGCATCAGCTATGTGCAACCAATATTATTCGAGAGCGTTTTCACGTACCGGTCCCCGAGTCTCGAACGCCACCCAGTCTCCGGTTCCCATCGGCAACAGACCCATCGAATTGCATTTATACAGCCCCAACGCGAGCGTCAGCATATTAGCTAGAATGTATACAATCTTCTGGGCGAAGAGGGTGCTGAATGATTTGGACGAAGAGGATGATGGGGCGAACGGGGCGAACGCTGTGTTTTTACATATTGGATCGGTGGATTATACGGAGGACGTGAGTTGCCGTGGTGTGGGGGGCGTGTGGAAGAACACGTACCGGTGTTGATAGCGGCTACGTTTTTGAACGGGCTGAACATTAACATGAACACGATCCCCATGCTGAAGATCTGAACACCGCCTCCGGACATGTACAGCATGAAAGCTTGCATCGGAAGAGATTTTGCGGGTGAAATGGCCAGGTCCCACGCTCTCTTCTGCTTCAGAGCGGCGTATGAGTTCGTTTGCTTTGAGGTGTCGACGGCTTTCGAGGGTTTATTCGTCTGTTTGGGGGGTCGTGAGGACTGCGGTTTTCACGTGGTGCGATGTGAGGAATGTGTGTGGGGGCTCACTGGTAATGGAGCGAAGCCGGGCGGAGGTGGCAGGGATTTCCATCTGAAGTCTTATGCGTGAGTCCCTCCGTTCGCGGTTTCGAGTGAGGATGCCAGACACACTTTGAGTAGTCCACCTTCGTCATAGTCATCGTTCGGAAGTGTTGCAGTCGTGGGAAACCCTGTGGGCGCCTCCGGGGACGTGGCTGAAGGGCGCCTGGACAGTCAGTGCTTGCGATATTCCTGCAAGAGAAACTCCTCAGATTCTAGTTCGCATCGCTTCACAGATCAATGAATCTAATCTACATATCTTCCGATTCTGCCTCAGACTCTTCATCTTCGTCAGAGTCCTCATCGTCGTACGCCCCGGCATTAGTCCAATCGGATACCTCGAGCTTCGCGTTCCGATAGTTACCTGCGTACGAATCGGCACGCGATCTATGGTCAGTAGATGGTCCCAGAAAAAGGTATGAGAGGGATCCACCTCCGGCATCGACTTCGAACCCCGCTTGGGTAACACATTTCGATAGCTCAGCCTTAGCACCGACTTTTGTGCTCCTCCCGAGTATGCAACCTTCAAGCTTCGCTCTGCGAAGTAGTTAGTCCTGAAGGGCTACAGAAGGGTAACTCCGAAAGAACCGTACCCATCCTCGATGATACAGTGGTCGAGAATCACACATCCCACGATCTTGGTCATCCTCCCTATCACACAATGCCGGCCAACGACAGATTTCTTGATGCTTGCCCGCTCTTCCACTCGAGTCGACTGTCCGATACTCGAGTCTACGGAAATCTGGGCTTTAGCATCAATCAGCGATCCCCTCGCCGGAGACCCGGCTTGGTTCTGAGCTGCCTGCTCCAATAACTACATCAGTGTTGTTAGCGGCAGCCTTCTGCGGTAACGTCCTTTTCATTCCTTACCCTGCGGTTAATGTCCAAGTAACTGTACAGGTTGTTGGCCCGAGCGGCAATCCCGTCCCCGGCCTTGTGGGTGATCAAACCCACTCGTGTGCTTGGGCCGTGGTTGGTAGTTATCCTGCCATCGTCTTCCTCTTTGTAAGTTACGGTATTGGGTTCATTTAACGTTGAATGCTTCAGCGCGTTTGCTAATGTCGGCATCTTCCTGAACGGTTGAAGGACTGAATGTGAGAGGTCAGCCTAGGGGATGCCATGAAGAGTAGGAGTGTATTTACGAGTATTGTACGCCTCTTTTTTTGAACGGCGGTGGTTTACCTTACACAACCATGGCAGGAAGCCCTTATTCAGCGATTCGAGCTTCCGTTTCTTCTGCAACAACTCAATGACAGAACGGTGGCAAACGAGGACGTTCGAGTCCTGTAGCCTGTTCGTCAACTTCAATCTAGGATACCTAACACAACTTTGCGTCATTTCTCTGCTGGATCGGACCAAAGAAAACATTCCGTACATCGATAAAAGCGACATCTTAAGTTCAATCTCATCGTCATTTCGAGCCGACGAGTCCGGGATCTCAACTTGCAAAAGACTTCCAGACTTCTCGTCCCAAATAACAGACGTAGGTGGCGCGTGATGACCCCATTCATCCCCAGCATGTTTATCAGGTTGTTGCGGCGTCTCATACCATGTACTTGTCAGAATCGAGCCATCAGCCGCAGACTCCATTCGGAACTTGTTCAACACAGTTGAGAGTTGAAGAGAAGATGGGGGTATAAAGTCGCACGGCAACACGACAAAATCACGATCGATTCGGTGTGCGAAAGTTCGAAGGACCGACCCGGTGCCGAAAGAAGAATCTTGTGGGTCTGCGTACGTTTGCAAGTCGATGCGAAGGGAAGGGAAGGAAGCGGAGGCGTCGGAACGGACGTGATCTGCGATTGATCTCCGGTGCGATGTCGGGCAGACAAGGAGGACGTCTGACACGAGAAGATAGCTGAGATCAGCGTTTGGGACCCCTCGCGCAATTTTCTCGAGACGCGCCTGTAATCCCAGAAGGCTCGAGCCAAGCCAGAATGTAGTCAATCATTGGCTTGTTACCAATGGGCAGTAAAGCCTTTGGGCATGGTTCGTCGCCATGATTGCTCGTCAGAGGCTGTAATCTGGGTCCATTAGATCTCTGGATGGTATGACCATGGGTCGGACGTTCCTTACTCTCGACCAAAGCCCGCAAGCACCACAGCAATAAACTCAGACTTGACAGTTGGTTGAGAGGCTTCGAGGTCCATGCTCCACACAGTTTGAACAACAAGCGTGTAGATCGTCAATTGTGGCAAACAAGGGCGCGAACAAATCCATTCGATTGACTCGATTATAATGATACACGTGATCGACCCCATTCTAAGAAAAATACCTGGGACTCTGGACCATACAAAAGGTGCCGGGAAAACAGTCCACTGCGGCTCAGATTCCTCTAAAGTTACACTCGATCAGAAGGGGGATAACACCGCGATCTTCAGGGTCCTCGAAAAAGTCCATGAGCGCCCAACCTGCCACCTTAGTGCTAGAGACGGTGGCTCCTTTCTCCCGGTTTACCTTTCCAGCCAAGGCGTTAATCAACCAAAACCCAAATCGGCTGTTCACTCCCTCTACCCCAAGCCCTGCTTGGGGCCAACCAATGCCCCGCGCCACCGTGGTTGGGAGTGCAAGAGGAAACGAGGCTGCGGAGAAGAACGATATCGCCAAAGTTGGTGTCGTCGGTACGTTGTCTGGCGCGACCAAGATCTTCGTGGCAAGTTCGACCTTCTCGGGGATGGATAAGAATGAGGGGATCTCATACCTAAGGGGCGTCAAGTCACGATCCTTGCACGAGGCGTTTTCGGCTCACCAGTCTTGAGTCTTGACGAGGGTATCCTTACAAGACCACATGAAACCTTCCTTCTCACTGTTTGGCCATCTGGTCGGATGAACCCCCATGCCTTCGAGCCCACCCTCCCAGCCCGCGCCATCACCACCAAACCGGCTGAACATGATAACCTTCCCACGCACTTCCCCAAGCAACGGGATCCTATTCTCCAAGAACCACATATCCGTACCACCAGGTCCCATCTGTATTTCTTTGTGAACGAGAGCCGAAAAGTCAGGAGGAGGGGTGGTCGTAAAATCTTCTTGCTTAATTGACATGACAATTGTTTCCCGACGTGAGGCGGGATCTGTCAGGAAGTCGTAAATTTCCGATAAAATCTGCTGAAACGAGGCCTTCTGGGGAATCAGTCCATGGTAGGCCATCAGGCCTTCTCCCTTGACGGCAAGACGGATGTCTATGACTCGGATTCCGGACTGCAGCTGGTAGCTGAGGGAGCTTCCAAGGGATTGGCATTGTGCCACTGGCCAGCCGTACAAAGCGAGGCTGCGCGAATGATGTGAGGCAGGAAACGAGGCTCGAATGTGGCGGCTTACGTTTCGTGCGTTCCTATGAGTGGGTCAACCAAGGGATAACAAGCCGTGTGGGAGGGTTGGACTTACCTGGGAGACAAAGCGAAGACAGAGGTATAGAGTCGGACAGTCCTGATAAAAACGAAAGCTGATCTCTCTTGGGGAGAATGAGCAGCTTTTGGTGCCTCCGGGAAACCTGAGAAGTGTCATTTCATAAATTGTCACGTAATTGGGCATCAACTACAGCTCACCCTGCACCGGTAGACCATCCACGGCGCAGACTCATCGACCTCCATCACCATCCACAGTGTGCGTTTGCGGTACTTGAAAGAAAACGAAGTGGTGCATAACCAAATCTTGTCTTTCTGGCCTCTCTGGCTCATGGACTGGTGGGCAGCCAAGGTCATCGTTGAGCTGCGCTTTGGGGTCTCAATGTTCGTCGGCTGGTTCGGAAGCAAGATATGGTGCTCCTGGGGGGAATTAGAGTTCCAGTAGCATAGCAGGGACCTGTCTGTGAGGTTGTAGACGTCGAGCTGCATGGCGTTGGGCCACGAGGCAGCCTGGGCAGAGCGCGGGAGTAGTGAATGACCTTCCGGGCGTGGGAATTCGTTCAGATTAGACTTTTGAGTCAGATGCGTCGTGATTTCCGACAGTCTTGACCACAAACCACGATGAGTCAGTCTCAAGAATCAGAGCAGAGGTATCAGGTAGGCTGGTGTGCTGGGGATGGAAGTTTACTGAACGATATACTCGTCCACAGGTATTGTCTGTGTCCGTGCCGGATGTACGGTACCTCACCGCATTGCTTCGCGGTGTTAGTTTTGTGGGTGTGAGTGGATGCGCCCCTTCACCTTTGTGTGAGCACTGATGGCCGCATAGCGTGCCACTGTAACCGTTACGAATGACGGGTTCACCGTAACAGTCGAGGAGGCCAGAACCTTGTTGGGCAGGTTCTGACCACCTTCATTCTCCCATGAAGCTGACGCATGAATCGCTAGCAACTGCATTCGTATTCAGGGACATGTTCGAGGAATACGCGTATCACCCCGAGGCCTCACAGCTGCAGTCTCAACCGGCATCGGGTTCCCGGCAGACAATAAATAACGCTGCATTCGAAATCCCCTTGAACACTCTGATAGAGTGTTTGAATATCTTTGGTACACCCACTGTATCAACTACGTCCAAGACAAAGAGGTGGAAACAGAACGCTGAAGATGGCGGTACGGATCGCGATAGCGACCGAACTGGCCCATTGGATAGGTATTTTCCGCCATCCGACAAGGGCACCGCAATGAGGATGAGTTATGACGGGACTGGGTATCCTCTCACCCTCCACATGTAAGTCTGGCCTTCGCTTTCAGAAGACACGTTGCAACGCGTCAACCAGTGCAGAGGATGCAGCTGGTCCAACAGCGACCTGTCAGATCACCACCTATGAGCCCGAACCACAACTAGAATTACCATTCGAAAGCGAGGCGGTGTGAGTGACTCGTGTCCTGTCCTAAGTCTCCTTCCTAAGCGAAGTTCTAGTGTGTTGAAGATCATCCTCAAGGTACGTCATCCTGCCAGGCTCTCCCTAGGGATGGGATTCGTTCAGCACCTCACGCAGTCCTCTTGGTTGAGCGATGCCCTGTCGGAACTGGAAACGTCTTCCTATGAGAAGATTACAATAATCAGCAATCCCCCCCCTCCGCCACGGGCGCGCGCGCCGAGGGCACCAAGCAAGCCCATCTTACGGATACATGCCACAGGCCCTTTTGGTAGCTGCGAGGCAAGTTCTAGTTATTTGTTTGAGCCTCAACAAAATACAACGTGGTGCGCTCCAGATGGATTATCCGAATGACCGAGAAGTCCTCGAGACTTTCGAATGCGAAGAGCCTGTAACCTTCAGGTGAGTATTCCCCGCCGAGCTAGGCATCCTCCTGACGCTTTCCAAGCTACAAGTTGGCGCATATATCTCATGCAATCCGGGCACTACAAAACTCGACTAAAACATCCCTACGTATCGACAACGGAGGACTCCTTTGCCTCCAGCTCCTAATGCCTTCTCCCAGACCGAGGGGAGGAAACTCGGAGGCTTTCACCGAGTTTAGGGTCAGTCGTGCGCTCTCACCCTTCATTTGGTCCTGAAGATCTCTACAGTGTTTGCCCCTTGATGAGATCTAAGCTTGACGTGGCTCGAGTCGGCAGGAGACATAAACAATCTTCGGAAAGCATTGCATTCATCCGAGATGGGTATTACGGGCTCTATTTATCATACGTCCTCTTGCCTGCCCAGTAACATCTCACAACAAACCTTCGAAGTAATCAGGCTGCGCCGGGTTTGGAGGGACAGATGAGTCCTTGCTGGTCGGGGGTTGTGGAACGGACGGGAGATAGTCAGCAATGATCGAGTCAAAGTCTGGGGTACCATCGACAGCTACTAATTGTGAATTAGACCTCATGTTCGCGGTGGATACGTAGAAAGGGACATTACCTGGACCAGAGCGAGCGCGAGTGGAAGCAAGAAGCATATTTGAGACAATAAGCCGTCGGATCGCAGGTCCATCCAACGGGGGTTTAGCCTTCTCCGACTTCTGTGCTGGTTTGGCTTTATGCTCATCTAAGCCGTGGCTCTCCTTGAAGGTACCGGTGGGACCAGAGGCGAGACCCAAGTGAGCAAGAATATCTCCTTTAGTGAGCATTCCGCGAACACCGGTTCCCTTGATTTTGTCGACCGAATCGACGTTGTGCTCCTGAAGCAACCGAAGAACGGATGGGAACAATGGTCGAGAGTGTTCGAGGTTTTTGTGCGATTGCGAAGGAGTGGATGTGGAAGGAGTTTGGACTGGCTCAGACTTCAGGGTCGCAGGTTCCGATGGGGCGGGTTGTTGGGTTGGTTCTGGTTTCGCCTCCTCAGCCGGGGGTTGGAGATTCGAGATATCGTCTCCCTCTTCGGCGAGCAGGGCAATGACTCTTCCGACGGGCACATTCTTAGTGCCATCCTGAGCCTGAGTTGGTGTGAATGGTGAGTCTGTGTGCGTAGACAACGACAGTAAAACTTTTGTACCAAAATTTTCCCAAGGATACCGTCTTCCTGAGCCTCAACATCTATCGTAGCCTTGTCTGTTTCCTGGGCCGAAGGTGTGAGCATCATTCCGAGGCATCGTCCCGATACACACGACACACAATTTCAAGTAAGACATCTCCGGCAGAGAATACCTCCCCCTCCTGCTTCTTCCACTGAGCAATGCCTCCCTCTGTCATAGTCGGCGACATTGCGGGCATGGCAAGATTGGTTACCGCACACCGTGCAGCACTCGAACGGATGCCTGACTCTTCGGATGAGCAACAATTGACATGTTAACGATACCAGTTCGCCCACCTCGCCTCCCAGCCACCGCCCAGGCATTTCTGAATACCGTCCGCGACGAGCTAGCGTATAAGACGCGTTGCATGTGGGGGGATTTTTGGGTAGCGCGGAGGAGCAAGGAATTGGACCGTCTGGAAGGCGGACCGGGACCGACCGATCACTCTTGTATTGTCTCAACAAAACGTAGGCATCTCGCTCTTACTCGCTTTCTTCTTCAGAATTTACTCCCTCGTATCTTAGGCTTGCCGAGCCGAGCACACACGGCCACGCAGACACAACCAGCGTTCGCCGTTGGCACCTGGATCCCAACAAACTGCGTAACAACCGACAAGTGGACCACACATATCAATCTTCCTCGCCCACCTCGTCGTATCCACGTACCTGCGGAGGTCCTGACGACTGAGAAATTCTTCTTGCATACCGTATCGACTATAGCGAATGGCTTTCTTTGGCCATGATTCCCGAGTACGAGCGATAGGCCACAAACTCTTCTACCAGTTTGGCCTGTAGGTGGTTTCGTTGTTCCACTCGAAAATCAGGTCTCTTAAAGTTGTTTTATCCTCTAGCCACTGTGCGACACATCAAATTAGGCTTATCCTCGTCTCTGCGGTCGTCATAACATCACTCTTCTACCCGGCACTTGCGATATACTCTTCATCCCAACCGCAGTTCCTTGCTCGAATTTCCTCTCGAATCCTCGAATCCGTTGCCGGTGAAGGCCTATCACGTTACCACTCTTATCATGACCTGCATGATCCGTGGTCTGGGTATGATACCCTCCACATCCGTGAAGACTCAGTCGCTCGAGCCCGTTGTGGGACAGAGGGCATTCTCCGCGTCGAACGCTTGTTGATTCACAGTGCGCTTCCCGAAGACGCAGGCGCGCTCAACAATCAAATTCTGTTGTCCACGCTGCAGCTGGAACGGCAAATCGGCCGCATGCTCTCCGCCACTGACATGGGTTGTTTGCGTCGAAGTGATGGCTCATGTTTCGTCCTCAGTCCGGTGGCTTTTTGGAACTATGACGAAGACATGCTGTTTTCAGATGAAGATATGTTAGGTACACTTCAGCGAACCTCGAACGTATCAATCCAGGGTATCCCGATCACCCCGCAAATGGTACTCGCTGGTCGGGAACTCGGTGACGACTCGAACCTGGACTTTGCTATGTTCCTTGTTTTGACCCATGTGTTTCATGAGACTTCCTGCCTCGGCTCTGACGGTCACTCGGCCTGGGTCGAGGCCGTCCGGCAAGCGGCTGGGAGGACCGGGGACT
>Ga0307517_10012345_pt1 | contig 11737 bp, 7 predicted proteins | sample 23_EM_MG_FD_194515 | JGI IMG/M metagenome (GOLD analysis project Ga0307517, IMG submission 194515) | Populus trichocarpa ectomycorrhiza microbial communities from riparian zone in the Pacific Northwest, United States - 23_EM | ecosystem: Host-associated > Plants > Roots > Unclassified | place... | reverse complement strand
GTTCGACCGCTTCGGTCCTGCCCCAGGGCAAGGGGATGTCGGCCCCGCGCCAGCGGGGGTGGTTCCCTCACCCCCGACGGGCGCCCCGTCGCCCGCTCGTCGGCCCCGCGCCAGCGGGGGTGGTTCCTGGGCAACCCGGGGCCACCACGGCTTGTCGGTGTCGGCCCCGCGCCAGCGGGGGTGGTTCGACCTACTACACGATCACGACGGACAACGGGCCGTCGGCCCCGCGCCAGCGGGGGTGGTTCCCGGAGAACGGACCAGATGATGTCCTCCCCGTGGTCGGCCCCGCGCCAGCGGGGGTGGTTCTCGCCACGCGCTGCGCGGGCTCATCCCCATGGGGTCGGCCCCGCGCCAGCGGGGGTGGTTCGGAGGCCGCGGCCTTCGCTCGCGATGTCGCCAGGTCGGCCCCGCGCCAGCGGGGGTGGTTCGCTGATGGTCAAGTTCTCCATCACGGACAGGCCGTCGGCCCCGCGCCAGCGGGGGTGGTTCCGACCCCGAAGTCTCCAAGATCCTGCCCAAGCTGTCGGCCCCGCGCCAGCGGGGGTGGTTCGCGGTAGGACTTGCCGCCGTAGCCGTTGGGGACGTCGGCCCCGCGCCAGCGGGGGTGGTTCTCTCGTAGATGGCGCGGATGAGTTCGAGGGCGCGTCGGCCCCGCGCCAGCGGGGGTGGTTCGCGCCCCGACGTGATGTTCCCCCCGCCGACCGAGTCGGCCCCGCGCCAGCGGGGGTGGTTCGTCATACCGCCGCGACCCTGACCCGATGCTCCAGTCGGCCCCGCGCCAGCAGGGGTGGTTCCCGATGGATCCAGCCAAATTCGTCAAGTCCCTCGTCGGCCCCGCGCCAGCGGGGGTGGTTCGGTGTAGCCGAGGGGCCTGCCGTTCGCCGTGTGGTCGGCCCCGCGCCAGCGGGGGTGGTTCGGTGTAGCCGAGGGGCCTGCCGTTCGCCGTGTGGTCGGCCCCGCGCCAGCGGGGGTGGTTCATGAGGACGGCGAGGCAGACAACGGCGTCCATCGTCGGCCCCGCGCCAGCGGGGGTGGTTCGCGTCGAGGAGGAGACTGCGCAGAGTGCCGTAAGTCGGCCCCGCGCCAGCGGGGGTGGTTCCGTCAGCAGGTTGCCGGTGTAGCGGATCGGGAAGTCGGCCCCGCGCCAGCGGGGGTGGTTCCATCCCGCCGGACCTGATCGACCTCCTCGGCTCGTCGGCCCCGCGCCAGCGGAGGTGGTTCGTTGTTGAGGAGCTTGTTGAAGCCCTTCTTCAGGTCGGCCCCGCGCCAGCGGGGGTGGTTCTTCGATCAAGCGTGGGGCCGTCACGGCGTGGAAGTCGGCCCCGCGCCAGCGGGGGTGGTTCCCACGGCGTCCCGCTGTCGGGCCCCGCCCTGTGGTCGGCCCCGCGCCAGCGGGGGTGGTTCTCTACGTGGCGATCTTGGCTCAAACGCACCACGGTCGGCCCCGCGCCAGCGGGGGTGGTTCGACGAACACTGCGTCCTGCTCCATGAGGGCGCGGTCGGCCCCGCGCCAGCGGGGGTGGTTCCTGTGGGACCTGAAACTGGGGGTGGAGGCCCAGGTCGGCCCCGCGCCAGCGGGGGTGGTTCGCGGTTCCGGCAGATCCTCACCACCCAACTCCAGTCGGCCCCGCGCCAGCGGGGGTGGTTCCCCCCACTTGCCGCCCGCGCGCTTCTTCACGAAGTCGGCCCCGCGCCAGCGGGGGTGGTTCCTTGGAGGCGGGCTCGTGGCCGAGGCGGGCGCAGTCGGCCCCGCGCCAGCGGGGGTGGTTCGCCGTCGCTGAGCTGCGTGGCGAGAACCTCGAAGTCGGCCCCGCGCCAGCGGGGGTGGTTCCGTCCTCGACCGTCCCGCCCCCCCACCTACGAGTCGGCCCCGCGCCACCGGGGGTGGTTCGTCGGTCCGGTCGCCCCAGCCGTGAAGGTCCCAGTCGGCCCCGCGCCAGCGGGGGTGGTTCGAGCAGGGCGGCGCGTCCCTGAGCGGCCCTGTGGTCGGCCCCGCGCAAGCGGGGGTGGTTCCCAGCGCTTCCACACCTGCTCCAGATGCCTCAGGTCGGCCCCGCGCCAGCGGGGATGGTTCGTAGAAAGCGCAGGCCATCCTTACCGCGTGGACGTCGGCCCCGCGCCAGCGGGGGTGGTTCGCCGGTACGCGGACCGGTCGAGGCACCCGACTTGTCGGCCCCGCGCCAGCGGGGGTGGTTCGCGCGACGGCGCCCGTCCGTCACCGTTCGACCCGTCGGCCCCGCGCCAGCGGGGGTGGTTCAATGCAGTGGCGCAACGACCTCACCCGCATCATGTCGGCCCCGCGGCAGCGGGGGTGGTTCGGCCGACGACCGGCATTCCCAGGCGATCACGGAGTCGGCCCCGCGCCAGCGGGGATGGTTCGGCGGCGCAGCCGATGGTGCCGATCGTCCGCTCGTCGGCCCCGCGCCAGGGGGGTCGTCCCTGCTCGGATCGAGCCCGGGAGCCCCGTGGCGGCAGCGGGGGTTGTCCTGCAGCGTTACGAGGCCACGAAGTAGACCATCGTGTTAACTGCGTGCAGTACGGACAGCACCACGCCCGTTCGGCCCGAAGATCACCGTCGGTTCCGTGCAGACAGGATGAGCCCGTCGTAGTCGACCGGCCGCCAGCGATCGCGCCCTGCCGTGCGGACAGCCCAGCCTTGTTCGTTCGACGCAGGCTCGACGAGGACTGCCTGCCCGTCCCCAATGCGTGTGGCGAGGAGCTCCCACAGTCGGTCGCGGATCCTGCGGCTTGGGTTGCCCACGAAGACACCGGCGTTGACTTCGACCATCCAGCGGGTGAGATGGCCTCGCAGTCCTTCCGGGGCGGCGATCAGGACGATGACAGTCATCTGGGCCGCTCCTGGGGTTCGGGTTCGTCAAATTCGGGCCCGATGACAGAGATGTGTTGTTCGCCCATGTCGGCCGGGGTGAATGGGACAGGATCGGGCTGCTGCGCTTCGCGCCCCGCGGTTGGATTCTCGGAGAGCGCTGCGGGCGTGGGTCCGTCACCGGTCTGCGTGGCCCAATTGACGCCGGCAGGAACCGCGCCCAGATGTTCGTCCCAGAGTTCGCTGGTCTCCGGGGTGTCGAAGTCAGTTCCGGGTGGGGTCAGGAGGGTCTTGACGTCCTCGACGATGCGGCTGAGGAGCTTGGTCTCGGAGATGCGGTCCCGGAGTCCTATGCGGGCGTCGCGTTCCTCGGTGAGGCCTTGGGCTGCCAGATCGAAGGCCAGCGGGATCGTGTAATCGGCTTTGTAGAGGTCGGCGACGTCCAGAACGAACGAGACGGCGGATCCGGTGTGGACGAAGCCGAGCCCGGGGCTTGCGCCGATGCCGACGATGACTGCGTGGCAGATGCCGTAGAGAGCGGCGTTGGCGGCGGACAGTAGGCGGTTGAGGTCGTCTCCGGCTGCGAAGGCGTCGCCGGCCTTGTAGACGCGGCCGTCCCAGGGGACGCCGGTGCGTCGTGCGTGTTCCTGGTAGAGCTTGCGGAAGCGGGCGCCCTCTCGTCCACGGAGTTGCTGCATGGTGGACTTGGAGACGTCTTCGCCGGGGAAGCGCATGCCGTACATCGCCCGGGCCACGGACAGCCGCTCCTTGGGGCGGGTGACGAGCCAGGCTTGCCGGTGAAGCAGGCCCGCGCTGCGGCTGGGGCCAAGCCCGGAGGCATACATGCGTACTCCTTGTTCGCCGACCCAGCACACGGCGGTGCCGGAGTCGGCGAGGAGGCGTACTGCGCCGTGGGTGACCCGGGTGCCGGGGCCCAGGAGCATGACGGCGATCATGGCAGCCGGTACGCGGACGGTCTCGCGTTTGTTGATGATGACGACGGCGTTCTCGTCGCGGTCGAGGTGACTTCGTTCCACGTAGACGCTGGAGACACGGTCGACGATGCGGTGAAGGTCGTGCGGGTCTGCCTTCCACCAGATATCGGCCACGGGTCAGCTCTTCCGCTCGGGTAGTGGGGCGAGGGTGAGCAGGCCGCAGCCGTACGCCTTGGAGGGTCCGATGCCGTTCAGAAGGTGCGCGGTGAACGCTTCTGGGTCGGTGATACGGAGACGTCCTTCGAAGGTGGCGGTGTGGAAGGTGACGCGGGGGCCCTTGCCGTTCTTGGAGAAGGAGTGGCGGCGGCGTTCGGTGATCCGGACCTCGCGGGCCGGGTTGGGATCCCAGGGCCCAGCGTCGGTGGGGGACGACTGCGACACCTCCTCCGGGCCGGCTCCGGCCGGGTAGCCGAGCCCTGGGGCGGCAGCGTCGGTGCGGGAGGCGGGGATGTCGAAGCCCCACCGTTCGGTACGGGTCAGGAACCAGTCGAGCTGGGCGGCTGCGGTGCGGTGGCCCATCCGGAATCCCCGTACTCGCTTGCGGTCCGTGTCGGCTGCAAGGCGGGCAAGTTGTGCGGGGGTGGGGTCGGCCGGGGTCTGCGTGTTCTGGACGGGACTGGCGGTCAGGCGGAAGGCGAACTCGCGGCCCAGGGCGATCTGCCCGAGGAGGGGGGCGTAGTCGCGGACTGCGGCGTGCTCGCCTTCTGCGTCGGGCCAGCCCGCGTTCTCAACGAGATGGGTCCAGTCGGGCTTGGAAGTGCTGAGGACGAAGATGTGCGGCCGGTGGGGATTGTCCGCGTCGAGGCGCCATAGGACGCGTTCGTCATCAGGGCCGCCCGGGAAGCCGCCCATGACGGCGCCGTGGGTGGTGCGCGGGTTGGCGAGCAGTCGGCGGCTTTCTGCGCGAAGGGGGTTGATACGGATACGGGACAGGTAGGTCATGGCGCTCACCAGCCCAGCAGGGCGAAGGGATCGTGTCCGGCAGCCTCGTCCGGACTGTCGACGTGGGTGGTGTCGGCTTGTGGGAAGCCGGTGGGGATGCTCAGCCAGCCATGCCGGACGCGTCGGCTGGTGAAGCTGCGGGCGTACGGGTCGAAGGAGACCGGGGAGTCGTGCAGGACATCGTCACCGTCGGGCTCTTCCAAGGTGACCGACCGGTCAACACGGGCGGGGTAGAGGGGACGGCCGATGCCCTGTTCGCGGCCACGCTGGGCGGCGTACTGCTCTCGGGTACGGGCCGATGCCCACCAGGGCTCTTCGCGCAGTACCTCTTCGAGGTCCCCCTCTCGCAGGCCGAGCGGGAGGGGCTGGGTGGGCGGGCAGGAACGGCGGCCGAGGGCGAGCGGGAACGCGGGAGCACGCACGGCCTGGTCGAGAGTGCCCAACAGCGCACGCGGGCCGGCGACCGCGGCGAGGAACACGGCGTCTTGGAGGTAGTAGCGCGTCGTCACGTGCGTGTGCTTGGCCGGGGACGTCGGCTTCTGAACGCCTTTGGCAGAGACACCGGCCTGGGGCAGCGGGCGGCCCCGGAAGTCGCTGACCGTGTGGTAGTCCCTCAACAAGGTGCCGGGCTGGTCAACGCGGATGCCCAGGCGTAGCGGCAGCAGGTCATCGAGGGAAGCCTCGCGTGCGCGACCGGCTGCGGCGGCGAGAAGGCCGATCACCCCGGACTTGGTGGGCTCCGGGTTGGTCTCACGGCGGTTGAAGGCGCTGCGGGAGCCCCAGGCCTGGAGGGGGCCGGCCAGCCGGAGGAGGAGTACCGCTTGTTCCTCGTCGTCCTGTCGGCCGGGCGGGGGTGCAGGTGGGCTGGAGGTCATCGGGCCGCCTGCTTCACGGTGTCGGTGAGGTGGGCACGCAGGCCGGTCAGGAGCTGGGGGAAGGCGACGGATTCGCCGAAGGTCTTCTCCAGCACCTTCGCGGTGGTCCCGGACTCCCCGGAGTCCCCGGCGTTGGCGAAGGTGTGGCACAGGGCGGTGAAGGCGGGCGTGTCACCCCAGGCGCTCGTGGCGGTTGCGTACTCGGCAGCCAGGCGGCGGGCTGAGGCGGCTGCGATGCCGGAGGAAGGGGCGATGGGTTCTTCGAAGGCGGAGACCAGGTTGACGGGTTGGTCGGTACGCACCACGACGGCGACGAGGCTGGGCAGGGTGCGGTGGGCGAAGGAGTTTCCGTAGCCGGTGGGGATCGAGCGGGCGAAGGAGGTGACGAACTCCTCGACGGCGGTGACAGCTGCTTCCTCGTCGGCGAGGTTGTGGAGGAGCTGGTGCAGGCCCACGGTGGCGTAGCGGTAGAGCGTGGCGGAGTTGAAGCCGATGGTGCCGATCATGCCGGCGCCGGTCTCCTCCTGCTTCTTCGCCTCGTCGTCGACCGCCGTGAAGTAGTCGAATTCCAGCTCGACCTCGTGAGTGGACAGGGCGTGCGCGACCTGGGTGGCGGCATCCACGTTGAGGGCTGGAATGTCGGCAACCATTCGGCCGAACAGCGCGACATCCACAGGGTGGCCAGTGCTGAACTTCTCCTGCACGGGCAACTGCTTGATCTCGGCGGCCAGCTCCTCGTCGTCCAGCGCCGCGAGCTCCGCCGCGCGGCCCGCTACGAGTTCGGCTACGGCGTCGAGCTGGCTACGGCCGTAGAAGAACAGGTAGGCCGTGTCGCCTTCCTTCTTCCCGGCGCTGATTTTCAACGGGGCCAGCAGGGCGCCCGCCAGCCGGGTCGAAGCCTCAGCGCCGAGGCTGCTGTCGGCGTTGATCCGTTTGGCGAGCACGCCGGCGATCCGCCTGGTGCGTGTCGCCAGGTCTGGCTCGGGCATCCGCTCGGTGAAGTGGACACGAGTGGCACGCTTCCAGGCCTGGGAGGAGACCCTGGAGCGGCGGACGCCACCGAAGTAGGCCTCCTTGGGGTTGCCCTGGTCGTCCCGGTTGAGGTTGGCCGGAGGTACGGTCTGCAGGATGTGGACATCGATGTAGGTGCGGGGCGCGTCGAGCGCCATGGCGTCCTCCGGTGGCTCGGATTTCGTTTCGGGAAAGCGGATGGAGTGGCCGGCATCGGCCACCGGACAGAAGCGGGTATCCCGTCGGTCTCGGTTCGTGCAGACGACGGCGGTACAGAGACAGACGGATGACGAGGCGCCTTACGACGCGCTCGCTGGGCCTCTAGGAGGCGTTCGTGGGTTGCTGTTTGTCCGGCTGAGCACCCCAGGAGTGGTACGCCAGGCCCCAGTCACGACGGACACGTCGCCGGGACTCGGAGTGGTGCCAGTGCTTGATGTCCCGCAGGAGAGCGTCGTAGTCCAGCGGCTGCCCGATGCTGCGCAGTTGCGGGACCAAGCCACGTAGGCGGTACACAAGCGCCGCTACGGAGGTCGTGTTCACCGCTGCGGCCACCCGGCGGTCCACGGCCTCAGCGCTGAATCGGTCACTGTGGTGCAGAGCTCGTAGCGCCGCCCCCACGCTGACCCCGTGCTTGTGCATGGGCTGACGCTGACTCTGCTGATGGAGACCGAAGAGCGACAGAGCGGCGTGCTCCGCCTCCAGCTCTTGCGTCATCCGCCCATCGGTCGGGCTGGTGTAAAAGGGCCAGAGCGCGGGGACCGTGCCTGCGGGGTGACCGAGGCCGGAACGCAGCGAGGCCAGGTCCTCCCCCGGAGGTTGCATGGAGAGCCTGCTCCTGTTGTCGATGCGCCAAGTGCCATTGGCTTGTGTACGTCCGGCCCAGTAGCGGCGTACGGGAACGGAGTCCGTCTGGGGCTGGGGAGTGATGGACACAGGGTCACCCTTCGGTGGGAAGGTCGTCGGCCTCGGAGTCGCTCACGGTGGCAAGGGCAGTGGTCCGCGCGGCCTTCCGTTCGGCGGCCCAGCGGGTGAGGATGCCGTCGATGCGACCCCGGAAGCCCTTCTCTGCGGTACTGAGCCGGTAGACGTGCTCCCGGCCGTCCTTGACCACGGTCCGGCCGGTGAAGGTGCTCGGGGGCGCGGTGGAGAAGACCTGCTCGGCCACTTTCCGCGTCTCGCGTGCCGCCACCTTCTCCCATGCCTCCAGACCGCGCTCCGTCTGCTCGAAGTCCTCACCGACGCTGCGGAGCCCGCTGAGCAGTCGGCGTACCAACGGGTCGAGGGCGTGCAGCAAGGTGTCTCCTGGGCGCTGCCCCTTGTCCCAGGGGATCGGCTCGGCACCGACCGCCCGCCGCAGGTCAGCGGAGAGGTTATTGACCGCCATGGCCAGCTTCTCGGCCTGCTCGGCAGCCTCCAGGAGCGAGCCGTAGACCATGCCGTCGGGGTCCAGCGCGGCGAGTGGGAGAGGGATCTCGTCGAAGTAGACGTCCTCGATGACGGCGGACTGGTTGCCGTACGCGACGCCGGTCAGTTCCACCTGCAGCGGGTACGCCTCCGGCATCCGGTCCCTCACCCCACTGAGCTGGGCAAGCAGGCGGCTGGTTTCGAATCCAGAACGTGTGGCGGTCGCATCACGCTGCTCACCGGAACTGCCAACGGCCAGCAGCGCTTCGAGACCTCGCCAGCCCGCCTTCCCCGGCTGATGCCGACGAGGACGAGTCGCGGGCGCGGAGGCACTCTTGCCAGATGTCTTCGCCTTCGCCCGCGCTGTAGCCGAGTCGGTGATCCATGCGGTGTGGGGTTCCTGGTCGGGTGAGACCTCCAGACGGTCCCCGGCGGAGACGATGACGCTACGGACTCGGACGCCGGCGGGCATCTCCTCAGGGATGAGCCGAATGCGGCGTGCCTGCCAGGTCCAGGTGTCCAGCAGGCCACGGGCCGCACGAGGCTGCCAGGCGGGAGTGGCGACGGAGAGCGTGTCCTCGATCCGTCCTTCCTTCTCCCGACGCCGCCACTGGGGGAAGTCATCCGAGAGCGGCGCCTGCCCGAAGGGGATGTTCAGCAGAAGGGTTTCGTAGAGCGTGCGCCCCCTGGGTATGACAACGCCCAGCTGTCCGAGCGGCCCGACTGGATTCCCTGTGGTTTTGCCTGACTTGACCTTCGAGTCGCCGACGGCACCGGTCTTGATCGCCGCCGTGTCCCAGCAATGGGTGTGCACCAGCCAATGCGCAGCCTGGGCCGGCGTCAGGTCCAGCGGGTCACCCTCCGAACGGGAGGAGAACAGCGGCACGTTGTTGCCGGTGGCAGCCGTGGCGACCAGTAGGGCTGAGCCCTTGGTCTCGCCCTTCGCGGTGTGCAGGCCCGCTACTTGTGCGAACGGATCAACGGGGTCGAACAGGTTGAAGAGGTGGTGGTGTTCATCGAGGTAGGCGTTGAGCTTGTCTCGCTGCTCGGAGGAGAAGGCGCCTGCCCTGAACATCGCCACCCACGCCGCAGCGTCGGCAGGTCGCCCGAGGGCGTCAACGACGATGGGGAGGAGGAGTTGGCGGAGGATGGCCGCCTTCTGCGTGGGAAGGTCGACCACGAGGTCCTGGAACTGGTCGGCGTCCAGCAGAAGGCGTCGTACACCGGTCTCCGCGATCGCGCCCAGCCCCTGGGTACCCCGGGCTAAGACGCCCTCTATGGTGCGTGCGGACAGCCATGGATCATCCAGTAGATTGCACAACTCGGCTCTCCCCCAAGTTCTTTCGTTTAGCGATCTGACATCCAGCCTGGCACAGCCCGCCCTGTGTCGAGAGAGGAATGCGAGAATTCCCAACGGCCCCGATCACGTCCTTCAACCAGACAGCGCGCCTCGGGGATGTTCCCTTCTTACGTTTCGTGCGAGGGATCGGCCCCGCAGCAGCGGGGGAGACAGCGGGGTGGTGTGGGGTCTCCTCGCACCACCCCGCCCAATCGCTTTCGATGAGCGCGGGCTTCACGTCGTCGTACGCTCCTCCACCAGACCAAGATCGTCTTCGTAGCGCAGTCGGCGATCTGCGAGAACAGCACTCCTCTGTGCGTCGAGGACGAGTGCCTGGCTGTACCGCAACCTCGGGTGACCTAGCCATCCGGGCAGTGGCGCCAGTTCCTTGGCCGCCTGTTGCGTGTAGCGCGGAGGGAGACGCACCGTTCCCCCGAGAACCTCGTCTAGGAGTTCATCGGGGACATCGCCGTTCACCGTCAGAGCACGTCCCGACAGCGTCCGGTACGTCTCACCGTCCCGAACTACGAGGACCACCTCCAGGCTGGTCTCACCATCGCGGACGACAGCGTCCAAGTCGGTGTCACCACCTGCGACGGGAACAGCGGCGTAGTGAAGCCCCGACAGGGTGGCCCCTTCCTTGTCACCACGCCGGGTCAGAAGGTAGGGGGCAGCCTTTTCGGCCCTATTACTCTGCTCGGACTCCCACCGCGAACGGGCCGCCTCAGCGTCGTCCTGCCATGTCGGCGGAACCTCCTCGTCACCGTCGTACCCCGCCGCGACAAGCTGGGGGACCTGCCCTGGGATGCTCCACCCGCTCTCGCTTCCTGCGGCCGTGAACGCCAGAGCTGCTGTGCGCAGCAGCAGATACCGACCGTAGATGTACTCGGACGCACCGAGCAGCCGTGGTGCAGCGCCAGTGAGAGCTTCGTCGGGGCTGCCCAGTTCCGCCGATCCGTCGTTCTTGGCGAGACCTGTGATCACCACGCGCGGCAAGGCCACCCGACGGGGGCGCAGTACGCCGTCGTGCCGGTGCAGGCGCCCGATCCTCTGCAAGAGCAAGTCGATTGGGGCGAGATCGGTGATCAGAAGATCCGCATCGACGTCGAAGGACTGCTCGGCGAGCTGAGTGGCCACCACGATGAGCCGACTGGGCCGGCTAGGCGGTTCGTCGTCCTGCGGTGCTCCAAGCAGTCGCAGGCATTCCTCTGTGCGGTCCGCCCGGGGCCCGACGGCGATCCGCCCGTGCAGAAGCAGCACGTCATCGCCGAACTGCTTGCCCAGTTCCGTATAGAGGCTCTGGGCACGGTCCACCGTGTTCCGGATGACCAGCGCACACCCACCATCAGCCAGCTCTCGACCGAGATACGCGGAGACCGAGCGGTCGGCAGTTGCCTGGGCCGCCTGGCGCTGCGCAATCGTCGCCCGCTGGCCGGGCAACAACTCCGGCATGAGCTCGACCGTGACGCCCAGGTCAGCGCGCCAACTGGAACAGTCTTCAACAAGGAAGCGAGGACCGGCACCCTGACCTTGAGGAGCCATCCACGCAGCAGTGACCGATGGATAGCCCTGCGGGTCAGGGAGACCGTCAACCGCGAACTCCTCACGTGAGGCCGCTCCCGCCAGATATGCGTTGATCAACTCCCTGCGCTGCGACGGAGGCAGTGTTGCGGACAGCAGTACGACCGGAACCCCGGCCTGGCCAAGCCACCGCAGCCCCTCCTTGAGGAACTGCGACATGTAGACATCGGCAGCGTGCACCTCATCGAGCACCACGACCTTGCCCGCCAAACCCGCCATCCGCAGCATCACATGCTTGGTGCGGGTCGCCGCGAACAGCAGCTGGTCGATCGTCCCCACCACAAACGGGCACAGCAACCCGCGCTTGGCACCGAGAAACCACTCGGCCGGCCCACGCGACGGCGACTCGGGAGGCATGCCAAGCGCACCGATCGTCGCGTCCAGCCCGAATGGATCGTCCTCCCAGCAGTCGCCGTATTCGTCGACCGCACCGAACCGGACCCCGGTGTCGTCCCCCGTCCCCTCCAGGAGGTCGCGCCACTCCTTGTTGAACATGCGCTTGCCATGGAGCAGTGCGACCCTCGACCCAAGCTCGCCATCGATGTCGCCCACCCACCGCCTGACCTGCCCGAACATCGGGTCACTCGTGGCCTGCGTCGGCATGCCCACGAACACCCCATCCGCCCCGAACCGAGCAGCCAGAATCTCCGCCGCCATCAGCGCGGCCTTCGTCTTCCCCTCCCCCATCGGCGCCTCGACCACCAACAGCGCCGGCGCCGCCATCTGCCGTGCCGCCTCCATCACCAGCGTCTGCGACGGA
>Ga0307517_10012344_pt1 | contig 11737 bp, 2 predicted proteins | sample 23_EM_MG_FD_194515 | JGI IMG/M metagenome (GOLD analysis project Ga0307517, IMG submission 194515) | Populus trichocarpa ectomycorrhiza microbial communities from riparian zone in the Pacific Northwest, United States - 23_EM | ecosystem: Host-associated > Plants > Roots > Unclassified | place... | reverse complement strand
GAAAGAACTTTCGGCACTTGGCGACAACTATTTTTGTTGAAAAAATGGAAGAAACATGCACAGAAGTAATGTGAACGAGATCCTCCCTGAGATTAGTTAATGTTAAATTAAAACAACAATCGACTCTAGTCGGTGAAGTCATGATGGTAAAACTCAAAATTACTTAGAATAATCAATTTATTTAAGGATAAGTGTACCCAAATCTTGGTCCATCGTGCCAAAGAAATATATATAAAATAGAGTTGTTTCCATATTACTCTCCCTATCTCTCCGTTTTCCTGACTATGACATGAAAGATACATAGAAATTCAGAAAGTACTATCACTTGCAAACTTTTCCTCTCAATTTAAAAACTTAAACTATAACATAAAATTTTAATAGTAATTTTACATTACTCTCAAGTATATTCTTTCAAATAAAAAAAATTTAAATTTTAAATTTATACAAACTGACATCATCTTATACTTAATTTTATTAATTAGAATGAAAATGATTAAATTCATACTTATGACTGTTTTAATTATTTCATATTCATAACTATTTTATACTAATCTTTAATATTTTTTTAAATATAATTTTAACGACAAGAAAAAGAAATAATATATCATATTAATTTTTACAAAAGAAAAAAGAGACAAGTAATAAATGAAATTATAAAAGCTAATATATTTATTTTCTTTTTAATTTGTTATTTCAAGAGAAGTGATGAAGAGGATTTTCATTTTGTGTAGGTCATGTGTGTTGGAGGAGAGGGATTGCAGTCTTTAATTCCTTGGGGTTAGGTACCCCATATCTTTTAAAAAATTAATTAGAATTATCTCCCTCTCATATTCAAACAAAGTGAGAGTATCTCATTTTCCCATCTCTTTTCACCTTAAACAAACTCTATTCTAAAGATAATGTTTATGGTGATCAGATGATTATCTTCTATTACTGAACACATCCTATATATTTTTATATAAAAAAGCTAATATATTTATTTTTTTGTAAATATATTATTTCAAGAAGAAAAAAAGTTGAAGGAGAGATTTACAAATTTGTGTCATGTGTGTTGGAGGAGTGAAGTTGCAATCTTTATTCTTATGGGGTTAGGTCCCCCACCTCTATTAGAAATTAGAATCATCTCCTACTACTGGTGTGTGTATGTGTATATTCATCCATGCATGCAAATCAATTAATTAAAGTGAGAGCATCTCATTTTTCCCATCTCTTTTCACCTCAAACACACATTATTCTAAGGACAATGTTTGGGTTGATGTGATAATCTTCTTGAAACTATCACTCGGTTAATTTCCTATGATTTACAAGAACAAGACAGTAGCTTAAATAACCTAATGGCATGGCATGAATGGAGGTGTCTGAGAATGTGATAATGGTTATTTTTTAAAGTGTTTTTAACTTAAAAATTAATGTATTAAAGTAATATATTTTTTAAAAAATTAATTTTGACATCAGCATATCAAAACGATATAATAACATAAAAAATTTAAATTTTTATAAAATATTATTTGAAACACAACTACAAACAATCCCGAAAAGTTTAAAACACAATTAAAAACGACTTCGAAAATCCTAGGTATCCACACGATTGTGTGGAATAAACACAAAGGAGGGCTGGACCAGGGGTGCATGTAAAAGCAAAACTCGAAAGGAAGAAGTGATTTGAATATGGGAAGAAATGGATGGGTTGTACCAAGAATAGTACGAGAGGAATCGAATTTGGGCAGTGGAATTTAGGGCAAAGATTCCCACAAATATTGCTCGGTGGGATGTCTGAGTGATAGGGAAGGCAAAACATGGTAGCCAGTTAGCCACTAGCCATGGCACATGTGGGCACTTGCTCTCTCATAGCAACTTCTGGGGGGCAATAGAAGCATAGATTCTCTCCTAAGATTTTGAAATCCCACAAATAGTGAATATTTTCCGGTTTTGGAATCAGATCTCAATGTTCCATTTTGACGCGTGGGAAGCGCTTTTCTCCCTGTAAATTCCAAGTGAATGTTTTGGGAAGCGGTGTGTCAAAGAACCATCTCAACCCAATAGCTTAAGTTTTTAGGTGAGGTCTCAGGATATGATTTATATTATTCTCTAACACACCCCCTCAAGTGAAAGCCCTTTGGGCTTGAAACTTGCACAGGCCCACATTACCTTGTACTTAATTTTTATCAAATAAATGGGGATGGTGAGATTCGAACTCGTGACCGCTTGGTCATCAAGGCTCTGATACCATGTCAAAGAACCATCTCAACCCAATAGCTTAAGCTTTTAGGTGAGGTCCCAGGATATGATTTATATTATTCTCTAACACGGTGCAACTACAGTCTCATAAAATTTTGATTTTTTTTTATTTTAAATTATTTTTTTTATATATTTATAAATTATTTTAATATGATAATGTTAAAAATAAAATTTAAAACATAAAATAAAAATTATTTTGATGCATTTCAAAACAAAAAATAATCTGAAAAACAATCTCTACCACTGTCTTAAACACTCCCTAAATGTTTTGTATTGTGGTACATAATATTTTTGAAAGTATTTTTTGTTTGAAAATACATCAAATTAATTTTTTTATTTTTAATATCAGCACATTAAAAATATATAAAGTATTAATTTAACAATTTTTCAAGATAAACAAACTTTTTAAAATGCAATTAAATATATGTATACCTAGCTACTTGGATGACAATCTAGGGAGTTGTGAAGTCGTGAATTGCTATCTATGCTTCTACTTTCTTTCCCAAGGTGCACACACACATCATAAGAACAAAAATAACCCACTTACTATAGCAATACACTACAATAATTCTTAGTTGATCATTCTTTGTTGTTTATCACAAAGTCTAATAGAACACAAACTACATAATATATATGTTTGAGATTATTTTTTAAAATGTATTTAAAACGAACACGTCAAATTGATATATGTGCTTTAGATGGTTTTAATATTTTTATATCAAGATTATATATGAAAAATATTATATATAAAAAATATCCAACCGATACCTTTTCAACTCTAGCACATTTGCATGTATATATTATCAAAACATATATGATGATGATGATGATTAGAGGCACCCTTCCTCTAATCCTTGAATCCTCACCTTACATCTGCAGAGCTTTGAATGAGAAATTCATCTCTTAACCACTGAAAAGACAACTCTAGTTAAGTTGGTTGAGCTAATTAGTCAACGCAGCCCAATTACAGCATGATAACTCTATGGATGGCAAACTTGGACCACCTGCTCCGAAGCTAATCTAATGCTGACAACAGGTCTTACAGATATTCACGGTCCAGATTATTCATTTTCTACAATTTCTTTCATAGTTGTCAACCCGATCATGTATTATCCACCCTGTTTAAAGTGTGCTTGTTGGTTCAACCGCCAAGTTATGATCAAGTTAATGATCTAAATCAATCATAAAATGAAGTTGTTTTGGATATATTTAGAGTTGACACAACCATGTCTGATCACTTGAATTTGATCAGGTCTGATCATGAGTTAATCCATCGAGTCATCTAGGTTTAACGGAGAAACATCCGAAACGATTTGAAAGCAAACTCACGCGCTCAACTTGGATTCCAGGTTAACGAGCCACACAAGCAAAGGTCGTGGGAGGTTAATAACTATATATGTTATCGTCTCCTTCTTATCCCTTATCAGTATCTCCATCATGATCCTGAAAGATTATGATCTTAGCTTTGTACTTCGACCAAAAGATGACCAATGTTGATTGCTAGGTGACAGAGAAATACGAAGGAGGAGAAGTATAAACATCTCTGTCCTGTATGTTTCACGCTCTTGAAGCTGTAACGCATGTGTCTGCACTACAAGACAACCCCGTGCTTGATCGAACTATCACGCCCATTTTCCTGAGATTAAAGAATGGAAAAAGAGAATCAAAATTCTTTTTGCAATGGATATAAAACAATACACTGGGCAACTGGTATCGGTAGATGCTCACGTTGTTCGATTAAGACGGGTGTGGGTGTTGCTTAAAAACCCTTTTTTTTTTTGGGTGCAAATTAACTAGAAGACCGGACGAGTTACGGATCAGAACAAAAAAATAAATAAATATAAACAGAATAATTAATATTTTTAAAATAATTTAGAAGTAAGAGTCATTTATAATTTAAATTTTATAATTCATTGAAACCATTTAATTTCTCATTATAGTATAACAACTGATTAAATAATGCATTAATCAGTTTTTTTTTTCCTCATGCATTCCCTATATTTTAACATTATATATTTTAACAATTTGAATTTATCTTTAATTATTAATTTAATTGCACGTATTTATTAAGTTGTGTGATTTGTTTTAGTTGTGTTTTTTAAGAAAATAAATAAATCTAAATCTTGGTTAGCAATTCAAATATATGTAGTGAAATATAACTAAAAACATTTCTTTTAAACTTCTTGGTCTTTGTATATTCATGTTTTCTTTTACATGTCATTCTTTTATGAAATGTTTCTCCAATCACCAAAAAAAAAATACTTTTTTTAAAATATAAAATTTTAAAGAAACTTGAAAACCCTATAAAAACTATATAAAAAAACGTCGTTCAATGTAACTTTGGCATGGAAACAAATCTTGAATGGTATGCCTGGTTTTATGTTTCTCCACCAAGAAAAATTTGTGGCCAAGGGAGATTGTTCCTCAATAATGTGGAGCAACTTTTTTGTGATGTCAATTTATCCTTCATTGCTTGAAAACTCAAGACAAAACAAGGAAAGGAAGAGAAGGGTCCCTAAGCCCATAAGAGGTGAACCCATTCCTTCCTCAAGATTTTGGGCATGAGCAACAGCGGCCTTCTGGGACTACGGCGTAGAAAGAAGCCAGCATCTAAAGTTCTAAGCCACTTTTTCTGGGTATGACAAAAAAGTGGTACAGGCCTTCATCTGGATGAGGCCTGTCATCTTCCACTCCCAGAGAAATGGCGAAGGCCCGAAACTCCAACATGTCTAGATGAAAATTACTTCCTCTTTTGATTACTTTTTTAAGTAGATTTTCGAGTAATTGTTATCAGCTTAGCAATTTTCTCCCATAAAATTAGATTAGATAGACACAGGTAATGGTTCTAGAGATAATTATCTTCTTCAATTTATTCTAGTGTCATCACAGGCAATACAATTTCAGAACCTCGTGATGATATGGAATTTGAATCACATGAAGATGCTTATTCATTTTACAAAGAATATGCCAAGTCTGCGGGGTTTGGTACTGCTAAGTTTTATTGTAAAATTTAATAAATGTATTTTTAAATCATGGACAGAGGAACAATTTGAAAAGAGATGGTGGAAGTTGCTTGACAAATTTCATCTTCGAGAGGTTGAATGGGTTCAATCGCTATTCGAAGATGGCAAATATTGGGTGCCTACCTTTATGAGAGATGTTTTTTTTGCTGGATTGTCTACAATCTCACGCTCTGAAAGCTTGACCTCTTCATATGACAAATATGTGCATGCAGAAACATCAATGAGAGAGTTTATAGAACAATACAAAATGATTGTTGAAGATAGGTATGAAAAGGATGCGAAGGCAGGTTTTGAATGCCCCAGTTAAAATCTCCTTTACCTTTTGAGAAGCAAATGTCACTGGTGTACACAGATGAAATTTTCAGGAAATTCCAAGTCGAGGTTTTTTGGGAGCAGCTGCTTGTCATCTTAAGAAAGAAAGCTAGGATAAGACAACCACAATGTGTACTGTGAAGGACATTGAAGACAATCAGAAACATCAATGAGAGAGTTTAAGCTATCATCGGAAGCGATCTAGTTGAGCCATCATTAATGATATGCATTCTGTGTTCTTATTCTAACGTCATCTTATACTAATGGCAGGGCATATCTGACTTGGGGTCGACACGATCACATAATATAATGCCAGCACAGTTGCAAAATGTCACACCTACAGTATTTCATAATATCACGCCGATTCAGTTTCAAAACATGGCTCCACTACATTAGCACGAGACTCAACTCCCTCGTTAGTATGATTTTGCATCTATTGATTTCCATAGGATTGTAGCACGAGAAATTAACCATTTTGCAGGGAAGAACACTGGTCCAAAGCATGCAAGATGTGCTCTGATCTCTGCTGGTATGTAAAATAATTATAAATCATCCTGTTCTGTATCAGAATATTACTACTGAGTTACAGCTGCATTTTAGCCATCTATGAGGAACTAAACTTTACCGGGCTGGTCTTGGAAATTTGTCAGTACAATTTCCACCAGGCTCCTTACATCCCCAATTGTGATTTCTGTAAATAACTGCAAGTCGATGAGGTTCTCTATCACACGTCCTATACGTTGTTTTCTCGAACTATGTGGCTTTCTAGGTGCAAAATATATCCCGGGAAAATATCATTGCTTCACCTTCATCAAACTGGATGGTTTGCTTAACACAAAGCAGAACTGAAATCATCAGTCCAATAGTCAGAGAGCCACAACCTTCTCCTTGCAATAGCTCACGCAAGGTGTAAACAACCCTACACAGAAACAATGGCCGTCTGGTCACAGAGCAGAACACTAAGAAAGCCCTCTCTGATGTGTCCTCGCTGACAAATAACCCAGCGCAGAAACAATGCCAATATCAGTCATATAATATCTGCCTTGCTAGAAACTAAAGCTATCTTGATGGGGGTAGTATGATTGGCAATAGCCGTATAGTCTCCTTGAAGCTTGAAACTACTTCTGTCTTGCTAGGGGCTATTTTGATCAACAGTCAAGTTTCTCTCGGATTATGTTGATGCATGCTGCAACATTGCAGGCAGAGGGAGCAAAGGTGGTGAGACTTTGATTACTGTGTTCCTCGTACTCTTGCAAAGTTCTGGGAAGCCTAGCTATTTTGATCAGGTCATGAATTAATTTAGGTTGACCTGATCTAACCTAAATTAATTCATAACCTGATCAAACTTGAGTGAGATCTAACCAGCCAAGTTAACTTACATAAATTTTTTATTTTATTTTTTTATTTAAAATAATATCATTTTAATAGCCTCCATGGCCTAGGATAGACTCGAGTTGGCATGCGGAACCATGAGTTCACCTAGAAAACCATCACCTAGTCCTTTTAACAAGATCTGATAACTATGCTAGAAAGTTGCAAATAAAATATGCCCAAGGTTGTCATTTTAGTTGGACCGAGAAGCATTGGAGTTGGGCTGAGATATGCATTTCATATAGCTATGCCTAGTTCCAGGTTGCTTCTTGATTTCATTTCATCATAGGATTATGTGCAGGGGATTGCTCAGGGTTTTGATCAAGTTCAATGGCGTATTTTAAAATCCAGCTCCAAACTATATCAAGTTTTTTTTTTTTAACATGGTAAGACGGGTGTCCTTTGAATGAATGAAACCACCATATCTAGTGGATCCCTCATCATAAAAGCCACATGTAAATGATTGTAATTTGTAGAGATGCCTTGTAATTAGTCTTGAAATAATTTTGGGGACAAGGTCCTATTAGAACATGCTGAAAGTTCCCCTGGCTGCTTCCATTACTCACTTAGACAATACTCTTTTATTCTTGCTCGATTTATAATTCAAAAAACCTTCGCCATGAAACAACCGAACATATAAAATTGATCGTTGCATGGCCATTTGTAATAAGCTGTGCCATATTTTCCTCCAAATTGGTCTCTACATGTTACTTGAAGTAAGGCTTCGAAGAATTGATTCCACGAGTTTCGCAATCTTGAAGCAAAATGTTTTTCCATGATTTCTTTTTTCTTTCAACCTGGTTTTCCTACATGCTAGATGGAATCAAACCTTGTTTCCTGCATGACTTCAGGTGCAAGTAACAGACCATTTGCAGAAAAGGTGGCATATATTGGCTGATCTATTTGTTAATTTCCATGTCTCAAGCTATATATTATATTACACGTGCATAATCCCAGTTTCTTGCTCAATCATGGGACTTTTTCTTCCTGGGTCAACTCCAGAATTCTTGTTATTGACTACCCTAGATACCACCTATACATTGACAACTACGATCGTAATGGTCGACAAAAGCAATACTGCTTTTATATAATGAATTAAATTAAAAGTTTAAATCATTCATTATATTTGGGCTAGGATTCGACCCTATGCCCAGGATGATTAGATTACTCCTGGGCAGGTAGATCATTCTAGATAATTTCAAAACAATATTGTTTTTTTAATAAAACAAAAAAGTACAAAAAAAATAATCCCAAATCACCATTATTTTAGGTAAAAATTTTAACAAGCATTTTTGAAGTTGACCGGTCAGGTTTAGTTATAGACTCAACCCTATATCCAGGTTAGTTGAGTTAACAATAAGGTTGGCAGGTTAATCCAGATCAATTTCAAAACAATGTTGTTTTTTTTTAAAAAAAAACATAAAGATAAAATTTGAAAAAAAGAGTAAAAATAATCCAAAACACCATCATTTTAGGTAAAAACTAAAAACAATCCTTGAAGTTAATTGATCAGGTTTTGTTTAGGTTTAGCTGGGCAAATTGAATCGTGAATTTATCGACTTGATTACTCAGGCTTGACGAGGTCAATTGTTAATCAATTTGAAAGAAAACTTTACTTGAGCTGAGCTACGAGTGAACATGTCATCAGGTAAATCTGTCCTCCTAAACTAAGTTTAATAATATATTAAATTTTATAATTTATTTTTCAGTATATTTGTTGGAGAAAATTTGCTTTTGTGTAGATATAGTCAAACCTATATGTCATGTAGCTTTCTTTTGTAAATAATTGCGCTTGTTGAAGTGATAAAGACCCCGTGGAGGTCATAGACATGGGGATAAAATACAGCTGTTCTACGAGGCGATGAATGTGGTAATGTCGGCACATTTTTGCACTTAAAGTTGAGACCTCTACAATAATGTACGCAACCAATTACATAATAATAATAATAATAATAATATCGAAGACCATTAGACCGACTAATCAAACATTTTTTATTCGTATGAAATCTTATTTTTGGATTCGAGAAAACTTTACTCTCTAGAAAGCACACTTTGTGGATCCAAATGAGCAAGTAAAATCACGGTTGTTCCAGGCTCTTACAAGAGATGCACGCCCTGACTCGAACTCGAGACCTACTATGTAGATCTCAAACCCTTTGCCATTACGCTACGCCTCTTGAGGACCGTATAAAATCGATTTGTGTGATTAATTACTGGAGTTAAATAAATACAACAAATTCTACTACTTAATTACCTAAGTAAGAAATTAATTAGCAGATTTTGTTTGTTGGGCATTGCCCAGGTAATATTACTTACAAGATTTTAATTACTCACACTACTTTTTAAAATAATTTTTTACTAAAAAAAATATATTAAAATATTTTTTTTTAACATTAATATATTAAAATTATTAACAAGTTATAAACACTTAAACAATTATGTAAAAACAGAAACATAAGATTCGAGGAACACCCCTTCTTAGTATATATATTTGGATGATTGGATCCATGAAAATTCAAACGATTTCTAGGTAGCTGAAAGGTCATTTTGTCTTGTCATATTATTTTTCTTGAGAGAAACAGAATAAGAAGATTTTGGTCGGCAAAATCAAAGAAAGAGAGAGGAAATGCAAGAGAAAGCAAGCAAGGAACTTGCTGATTTCATATCATAACTTTCATGATTAATTCAAAGCTCAAAATCTGTAAATAATAGTGTAAGACTTTTCTTTGCTGGACGCTCCGGCACATGCATCACATGTCCTCTACCTAATCATTTGTATTCCTCTGAAAAACATCGATTTTTTTAAAGGTTCCACTGATTAATATTTTATATATTATTATTGATGCACTATACAAAATTTTATATTATTTTAATTTTTTTTAGTAATATATTTCTAATTAAAACAAGTTGATTTTGATTTTTTATAAAAAAAAACAAGATTAAAAGAAGAGAGATCGAAATAAAAAAGACATCAAACATGGATGATATGGCCTTGAGTTTTGTAAAAAATACATTTTGATCCTTGAACATTAAAATTCATGCAAATTATATAATTTAATTATCATTGTAGTCCATATCCTTTATGCCAACCACTGGTCATTTGGGAATTAAGATATGGACATTTATATATAATCATAAAGTTATTAATGTCATAGCAATGCCTCATAATTGGCCAATGATCCTTCTTCGAGATTTCATTTTCAAGCATCAACTTACTATAAATTAGTAAGTTGTCGTGTCTTGTGCAAAAAAGTCTTATGGATAAGGTTCTTCTGATCAGATCACTTGTCTTGTCGGACTCTTTACATTAAATAATTACCACCAAGTTACTTATTTGATCTTCAACTCAAAATGCTCCATGAATAGCGTCTTTTGATCTTAATTAATTCATAGCAAATTTATTAAACTTTGTCTCCCTTGACGGTGGATTCTGTTCCCAATGGATTTCAAATGAAAAAAAAAAAAAAAGTTAGACCACGTCAATTTAATTCATCCAACTATCTAGCAATTAAAATACATCTTGTTTTAATAATGAGTAATGTAACTCAATTGAACAGACTCTAAATTTACTCTTTAGAGTTTACCGGTTCGAATCTCACAAACCTCAGGATCATTGAAGACTTACATGATTGTTAACTTCAGAACTCGTGGGATTAGTCGAGGTACACACAAGTTGACTCGAACATCCATATTAATAAAAAAATACAACTTGTTTTATTTTTTATAATAATATTATTTTAATTTTAAAAAATTAAAATAATAATATTATAATTAATTTAAATCGACTCAATCATCTCATAATTCAAACCGAGTTTAATTACTATAATTTATAGCCGACAAAATCCCTCAACTCCATTGATTGGAGGTGGAGTAGTTTTTTAAAAAGTTTTGATGCAATCATTTGTTACAAGTGAGAAAACTAAAATAATTAGGATTCCAATTTACTTCATTGATATAAATACAAAGTATATTCAACAACTAAACCTTATGTGGTCATTAGAAGTTTGAAACAATCAGGCAGCATAAGATCTCGATTAGCAATTTATTAAGAATCGAGGTGATTAAATAATAAAAATTATTATTTGTTTTATCTGTTCATGAACAGTAAAAGGTCAGTAGCTAGTGGGGTGATGAGATTACTTTTTGTCAAGATATCCTTGAAAATCGAGAGATATACAAGGTGGTTTGAAATCTTTGTAAGTAACATGGGCAAATGATGGCTTGTCCTCTCTTGATCTACTTCCAAAATTTTATGCCCCACATACCCGATCTTCTTCTTCGTGGACCGATTCAAGTTGTGAGAAGATAGGGCACGTGGATGATCCAGATTTACTGATGGGTAAGGAGTGAATCCAATTCCGGATGATTAAGATGTCACAACTCAACTCATGCATGCATTTACTTTACAAATCTGTCTTTCCTTTTTTTTGTTTTTATTTGTTGAAATGTATTTTTAATATTAGTATATTAAAACAATAAAAAATATATAAAAAATTATTTTAAAATAATATATTTTTTTAAAAAGGCCACAGCACAGTACCAACCCGCTCTAAAGCTAATAATTTTTCATCCCTGGGCATCATCAAAACCAAAGCAAGGTTTTCAGTGTTTTCTATTTTTTCCACTCTCCTTTACCTTTTCATAGAAGTATTAATTTCTTTTCACAAATTTATTGTGGCGATTCACAATAAGAACAAATGATGGACCTCAAAGTGCCACGATGAACACAGCTCTCTACCTCACCCTCCCTAGCTAGCCACCTTCACAGTCAATTATTAGATTCAGCTCCCTTG
>Ga0307517_10012343_pt1 | contig 11737 bp, 9 predicted proteins | sample 23_EM_MG_FD_194515 | JGI IMG/M metagenome (GOLD analysis project Ga0307517, IMG submission 194515) | Populus trichocarpa ectomycorrhiza microbial communities from riparian zone in the Pacific Northwest, United States - 23_EM | ecosystem: Host-associated > Plants > Roots > Unclassified | place... | reverse complement strand
TGGAGATTGATGATTATGCAGCGTTGTTGATACCCCAAGAATCCCATAGAGTCTGAATGCCCCTCACAGCGGTGTAATCTAGAACCAGCTATTTCTCACAATTTTGCTTCTTCACATGCCTTTTGAACTTAAATTTAAAGCGTCTATTTAATAAAACAAATGAAGGATTAAAAGCATTCATAATGTTAAAAAAAAAGTTGTTAATAATAACTTAAAGATCAAGTTTTAAGAGACACTCTAACTAGGCCTTTACTTGACTTGGGTTTTAAATTGAAGCTGACCTTGTATCATTTTCATTTGGTTAAAATCTAATTTGATATATCTAGTTAAAACCTGATTTGATATCAAGAGAGAATAATTTCAAGATTGTGTTGTTTTAAGCTTTCTTTTCCTTTACATGCTGAGACGAAGATGTTTTTTTATTGACTTGGCTTCCTAAACCTGTGAATCAAAAAAATTTAATAGTAACGTGATTCCGGGTATTTACTATTATACCTATAATGATCAGCCATATTATTTCTATTCATAATAGGAAGGAGCATTTACTTATTTATATAACAGATTGTATAGTGGGTTATAAATTAAAAGAATTTGTATCTATTTTTAATTTTCGGGGACATGCAAAAAAATAATAATAAATCTTGTCATTAATTTTTTAATAATTAATAACTCGTGAATAAGGTGATGAGTTTGAATAAGTTTAATAACTTATTTTCTTGGATTTCTTTTCATGTAAACTATACAATAATAAAATTGAAAGCTACCGAATAAAATTGTAGAAAAGAAAACCATCATGGAGGGTTATAAAAACAAAGAGTGCTATTGCTATAAACAATCTTAAAAAAAAATAGCGATTGATTTTTTTTTATTTTAAATAAAACATAATGAATGATGGTTAAAAAGAGCTCTTGATAATATAATAAAAAAACTATGATTTCATAAAAAAAATTGAAATTTCAATGTATTCCAATAAAATAAATTTTCAAATTAAAGCAACCATCTAGGTGGTGGCCCAGTGGTAAAAGTTTGGGATCAAGAGGTTTGCTCCCTTTGTGGTCTCAGGTTCGAGCCCTGTGGTTGCTCATATGATGGCCACTGGAGGCTTACATGGTCGTTAACTTCAGGACCCGTGGGATTAGTCGAGGTGCGCGCAAGCTGGTCCGGACATCTACGTTAAACTAAAAAAAAAATTAAAGATTAAAACTCAAATTATAAAGTAAAAAAAAAATCAAAATAGGCTAGGTGCATTTTAGCCCGTGCATCTAGCCTAATAATAATAAAAAAAAACATGGCTCACAGGTCAAGCTTTTTATTTTTGTATAATAAAGAGTGTGCAATGCATTGTTTGTCATTATTATTTTGAAATAACATAGATGACACGTCATCTTCTATCCTAAAATCCAGCAATCAAAGGGTAACCAAAAAATCAGGGTAGGGGTATTTCATTCTCAAAAATTCATTTTTCAAATTATTTTTTTACTCAAAATCACATAAAAAAAATATATCCTAAAAACCTTGAGAAAACCATTTATGGTCTCAACTCAAAATCGGTCAAAAGCCAAATTCAACTTGAATTAGAAAAAACTTTCCAAGACCAAATTTACTCTCTCGGGCAAGTGGAATGGCAAAGAACACCAAAGTAAAACTTTGCTAATTAAATGAAACTCGTTGACACTAATAATGATATTTTTTATGGTCTGAATCAATGTCAACAATGATTTCCGTGTTTTTTATTACTTAAATATCTTGATATAGTTCATGTTATACCTAATATTTACTTATTTGTTACTCTTGATTAGGACAATGTGTAGCATAATCAAAACATTACATTCCCCATATAAAATAACTTAGTAATCTCAAATTTAAAGATTACTTATAAATTGTTACGTGAGCCTTCAATAGATACATGTGATTTCTTCATATGGAATCCTTATATAAGTCAGTTCAGTGTACATGTCATCTAACAAGTATCTACATATTAGTTTTAGACATCCCTTATACCTTAATTTATAAAAACAACTCTTTTCTTTCATAAAGGAAAGAAATTACTATATATCAGTCTTAATAACTCTAATTAATATCCAATCTTACTAGAGTATTGACCAAGAACATTTATAAACAATACTTTAATGCAATAGGAATCTCATATTTATAACGATTTTATAATTTTATTTATAAAATATTTTTGTCTCAATGACTTTATTTTTACTCTAGATTAATTAAACAAATATTTGATGAATATTAAAGATAAATAAAGTCTTTATTAAAAATTAAATATGTTTACATGAACAAAATCAATACCATATATAAACAATTGATTGGCTTCAAAGCATATACGCTAATACTGCCAATGTCTTCAGTGCAACCAATATGGTCTCCAACTTGAAGTTAATTTGTTCATATACCTTCCTTCCATGCTGTTCTAAAGCCTTGATTTTATTGTTTTCCACCATTATTGATTGTTTTTTAAACATTAGCAACCTTTCTTTTATCTTGGAAAGCAGATCTGATACCGATTCTTAAGAATCTTTCTTAACAAATAATGAGTTTAGAAAAAAATTAAGGAAGAAGGAGAAGAAATTGAGAGAGAGATAGAGAGATAGAACTAACAACTTTAACTGATAAAAAAAAATCAATTTTTTTGCTTGGATTCCATGATTCCCATTAATTATTATTTATACAATGAACTAATCTTCTAACTATCTATTGACCGATTCAACTAATTAATCTTCACATGCTAAATTTGCCAATTAACACATGCAAAATATGCTAAATTTTCTATCATATTTATAATATTCCTAGCTTATGAAGGGATCCATGAGTGAGACATAAACTTCAAAAGAAAAATAAAATTAAGATGAAGTACTATCATATTAGATGTAAAGTTTTGTCCTCAAAAGAAAATCAAGAAAATCAGTCCTACTTTAATTATTTAAGTGCCTTAATAGAGGATTGAGGAAGATTAGGATTGAGGAAAATCTTGTGGTTATTTGAATGGGTTGTAATGAGAATGTTTATACCATTTAGTCTAATGATTTCAATCATAGTTATTAAACCCGGACCGGTTTGGCAGGTCAACTCGGTAGCTGAACCAGTCTGGGTTTGTTAAAAGACTGGCTGATGCAACAACCCGACAAAACTCAGTCGACCCGGCGGGTCGACCCATGACTGGGCGAACCCGGACAAGACCCGATGTTTTTTTTCTTCAAATGTGGTTGTTCTCCTATACCACTCTTTTTTCATTTTTTTTAGTTGGTTATTAACACTTTTTAAAGTTCACTATATAAATATTAGAAAAATATTTTATTTTTTCAATATGAGAATTGAAACCCTTTAGTATATATACTCTATGTTCCCAAGAAAAAAGTTATTTTTTCAATGTGAGATTCGAAATCCTTTCGTATATATACTCTACGTTCACAAGAAAAACGTTATATTTTTTCAATGTGAGATTTGAAACCCTTTAGTATATATACTCTATGTTCTCAAGAAAAAAAGTTATTTTTTCAATATGAGATTTGAAGCCCTTTCGTATATATACTCTATGTTCACAAGAAAAAAATTATATTTTTTCAATGTGGGATAAAAAACTTTTTGGTTTAAATACTTCAACTTAAAAGGATAACATAATATCTTTTTAATGTGAGATTTGAAGCTCTTTAATATATATATATATATATATATATATTCTATGTTCACAAGAAAGAAGTTATTTTTTCAATGTGGGATTTGAAGCCCTTTAGTATATATATTCTATGTTCATAAGAAAAAAAATTATGTTTTTTCAATGTGGGATAATTTTTTTTTAAATATTATTTTAAACTTCATTATTTACAACATGTATAGTCTATATTCACATGAATTTTTTCTTAATTTTTTCATATGAAATATTAAAACTTTAAATATTTTTTTAATTTTTTCGGGTTGATCCGGGTTAACCCGAGTTGACCCATGAAATCCGGGACTCGACCCCTTAGCCGGGTCAACCCTAGAGCCGGGTTTGACAACTATGATTTCAATCAAAGGATAACAAGGCTACGTATGCATTTGGTCGGGGCCTCACATGGATTTCGAAGCAGAAAAACTATAGTGTTGCATGGTTTTCATTTATGATAAAGTTGCTTCTTTATACTTATTTTAGTATTTGAGTCTATTCTATTACTAGAATTTTGTATATTAATGGCGGATTGTTCCGTCGGTATTTAGACACTAATTCTATTGGAAAAATATTTATTGATGGAATCACGGACAAATATTGTTCTTTAAAAAACTTATTGTTGGTGATTTTTATTTTGTCAGTCATTATTTTAGTAATATATATAAACATTGATGATTTTATAAATAGAAAAATACATGAAAAAAAATTACTAGTATTATTTTATCGGTAATTTTATTGATGAGAAAACCATATCATATCACCGACAAAGAAAACCACGGTGTTTTGTTTCATATTATCAACGAACTGAAACCATTGGTATATTATCAATGGTAAAATTCTGTAATTTTTTTTGAACATTTTGGAATTCTCCAAGGAATTTTAGGCCTTCGAAGATTCCGTCCGTAATGAGTGTTATTTGGATGGCAACAAAGTTTTAAAAAGCCACGTGAATCTGATTTATGTTCATTCAAGATTTTGATTTATCAAATGTAAGTTCTCTCTTAGGTTTTCTAATTAATTAATTTATAGGGAATTAATTTTTCTTTTTATAGATATTAGTAAGGAAACGAATTGTATAATTCATGTTTTAATGTTTGGTATTTAGTTATTTACTTTTCTGATAGAGTTATAACTGATCAGCATGGTTAGGTTCCGTAAGAAGTTTAGATTAATTAGTGGGATAATAATAATAATCATAATAATAATAATAATAATAATAATAATAAATAAATAAATAAAAGTGGCAAGCGTGTCTCTAACACAAGTCCTGAAAAAAAGGTTGTCGATTATTTTGGGTGATCCCAACAGAAATCGTGTTTCAGTTTCAAGCAACTTGGAGTTTAGAAACATTCTCTGTGCTTCAAAATATGGAAAAAGTGGTTGAATCATTGCAACAAATAAATTAAAATGTTGTGTCATTCCAAGGCTTAAATCAAGCATTTATAAGATGGATATGGTTACTCTTTAAATGAAAAAAGAAAATTTATCACAAGACATTGAAATTTGTGTTCTTGGCATAGAAGGCATACATCAAGTTAATTAATGACAATGCTTCGGGGAAGTAGAATAAAAATTGTCGTCTCTAGTTGCAAGGGATGTTTTCATAGTGAGCAGAGAAATTCCCAGATAGATTTGACATAATTATTAGAACATTATTTTATAAAATAAACCCTGCAACTGCAATACCATAATCTTAAAAAAAGAAAAGAAAAAAAAGACATGTACTTGTCCAACGAGCAGTACTGAGCATTTGATGTTTTCCCAACCATGCCATCTGCCAAAAACTCAAGCCTGATATAATTATTACATGCCCACCGTAATTCCAATCCTCCTTTCAGAGGGTAAACCTGGATTAACTGTAACCTCATCGTGGATTTCAATGTTGAAATCCACGCCTTGAGCTCTGATTTCTGTTGTAGAAATATCATTGATACCGCCATCGATTCAAGATTAAACACCGGCTGGTGACTTACGAAAGATTCAATTATTTCTGAAATGAGTTTGTAACTAGAAAACACCAAGAGTCCCAAAAGGAGCAACAAAAGAATTCCCTGAGCACACTGCTCAGCAGCCTTCCTATAGTTACCAGTGAACTTCTTCTCGGATTCCCTTTTAAAGGTACTCTTGGAGGAGGCTTTTTATGATTAGTAGTGGCAATATTTTTCCTACTCCCTAGAAAAGGTGTTTCGAATTCCATGGCTTAATACAGCAGGGAATATGGAAACAGATGCTGTCATATTTATTGAAACAACTAATCATCAACAATAGATCTACAAATGATCCTACAACTAGAAACGTAACCTTTTGATGTGATGTTATATATGGATCGTGAACTCAATTTGCAGAAGCAATTTTATTCATTTCCTTGCTCTCTTTGTGAACCCTGATCATTGATTCCATTGTACTATAAATTTCTCTAAAGTGTCTGCAATTCTGCGTTGCCTGAAATATAATTATTATGGATGGGTGAAACAAGGTCTTATGAGTAAGACAGCAATATATGTGTAAACTTAAAAGCAAATTAAAGCCAAACCCTACAACTTAGAAATATTTTTTTGTTCAAACAGGCCTGAAGTACTTCTGTTGTAATGTCTTTAAAAACGTTCTTTAAGCAAAAAAGTCTTTTTGTAAATCAACACCCCCGTGCATCTCTATGTAAACACTGAACAGTGCTTACAAACAGTTAAACACTACATCCTCTCCTCTTTTAGTTATTGTACAATGATACGAGTATTGGGGTGAACATATGGAGTTCCAAGTTATATAATAGATGAATACTTTTGATTAAATCACAAACATTAGATTTGTTGTAAGCTTCGAATATATTGGATAAGAAATACACACCATTTAGATTTATTCTTTCTTAATGCATTCTTTTCATCCAGTTTTCTCTAAGATGAATTTGAGTTCTCGTAAATTTTCTTCGGATGGTAAGAGTACTAATAACGGACTCAAGAACACTCGTTTTCTTTTTCTTTCTTGGATAATACTCACTGGTGGGGAGTTTAAGTATGCAACAATTTGTCATATTCAGAATCATAGACAAGAATTGCAAGTTTACTTCAAATAATTATAACTAAAAAGAAACAAAAAGAAGGATTTATAACAGGAATTACATCTTAATCAAGTTCAACCGCGGCATTCATTCCATCAAAAAAAAAAAAAAAAACTTGAGTAGACATTATCAAGGGAAGCTACACTTATTCGTGGTAAACAGACAAGCACTGAAACAAGCAAAGCAAGTAGCTGTTACACTTACATCACACGATTCTTAATAGAAAATCAAAGTACTTCACACCATGAAAAATCACACACTAAGCAAACCATGCATGATGGAATAAAAATGCTTTTAGGCGCACTGGAAATCTTTGGGGACCTTCTTTCCACAGACATTGAGAAGCAAGCTTAGAGATACAGGGATATTAAGGTTGATGCCCAAGATGTTAGCTTTGATGGCAGTGCAAAGGCAAACAGCAGCCTCGAGATCAAGAAGGCCTTGAATGAGACTACAGCAAGGTTCTACTGGGGGAGTGCCAACGGTGACATTAAGCAATGAACCGAGCAAATCAGCACATACACCTAATTTAAGTGCATCCTTTGGGCACTTTCCACTGGAAGGGCTTGGTGTTGGTGTTGGTTTGGGTTTAGGAGGAGGGGGGCAACTGCTTCTCTTGGCGGTGACTAGGGAGAAGAAGAGAAGGTTGACTGCAAGAAAGAGAGCAAGTGATGTCGTGCTTTTGGAAGCCATAGAAGAGAGCGGTAGTTCTAGTGAATTATAGTAGTTGAAGCTATAGAAGAGAGCTGTTTCAGTGATGGAGAGATGCTGTAAGGGATGGGTTTTTATAGGATTCAAGGAGCTAGATTCAGTCGGCTTATCAGACTTGAGGGAAAATAATTAATAGAATAAGTTCGTGTAGCCATGTGTGCTCTTGGAATTTATAGCTGGCAGCAAAATTTGGCAAACGTTTGGATGCTTGTGTGGTAGGGATTAATTGGCAAATTGCCATGTTCCTTGGTCCTAGCATCATTAACATGGTATCTGTCTAGTCAGCAATAAGATTTTAACCCTGCACCATACTAGTTCCAGTTATCCTGGGCGTCCCCAGAATCAAGATGTTATGGTTGCTTGAACGTCTCACGAGGAAACAAATTTGAGAACCCACCTTGACTTGACCACACATGTTCTTCTATGTAAAATTGATTGCTAAATGTGCTCATGCATGCATACCGGCTATGATGGAGGCAAGAACTTGCTAAGACAACACATAACCAGTAATCAGTAATGTAAAGACTGCCTTTTCTTCTACCTTCTTTTTCATGAATGGTAATCCATATGTCTTTCAGCTCCCTTCTAGATTACAGGCCAGATCCTACTGCTGAGGTCGAGCTGGTTTTGATTTTTTTTTATTGTACCCGACTGTCACCCTTCAATATTCATCTTGGCTATTAACTGTACAATTTAATCCTCTACTCTTGATAAACTTGATGCACATATTCATCCATGAATAATTAGCTTTGCTAAACCTTTTCCTTCTTAATTTTCCCGGAAATTAAACGTCCATTCCAGCCAAATCATGCATACAATTTCAAAATTCTAGAAGTGTAGAAGATCACAACAAAACAAAAAGTAAATATCAAAGAACCAATTGAACCTAAAAGTTTAAACTTTGAGCTTGAAATTTGTATAGATTCACATTATCTTGTGTTTAATTTTTATCAAATAAATAAGGAAGGTGAAATTCAAACTCGTGACCGCTTGGTTATCAAGAATCTGATACCATATTAAAGAATTAATTTAACCTAAAAATTTAAATTGTTAGATGAAGTTTCAAGATATGATTTAGGCTATGTTTATTTCCCGGAAATTGGTTTTCGGGAAACCATTTTCCAAACTTTTCTGTGTTTGTTTGCCATTAGAAAAGTTGGTCAACGGAAAACACTTTGCAGTCAAAGAAAAATTTGGCTTGGTTTACAGGAAAGTGTTTTCCTGGAAAATTTGGGCAGAAAACACTTTCCGGAAGTTGTGAAAAATTTAAAAATATCATATTATTTGTTGATTATATCAAATTTGGTCCTCAACCTTTTGATTGTTATATATATTTTGTTTTGAATATTTATTTTTCAATTTCATCTCTTAAAATTTAATTTTTATATTAACTTTGGTCCTCAATTTTATAATTGTTATTTACTTTTTCCTTATCATTTTTTTATTAAAAATTTTTATCTATCAAATTTGGTCCTCATTCTTTTGATTGTTACTTATTTTATTTGAAATAATTTATGAAATGTTAATTATTATTATTTTCATTTCTTCATCTTTCATTTTTTTTTTATTTTTTAGATTTGATTTCTATTATTTTGATTATTATTTGTTTTATTTGAGATAATTTATGAAATTATATTTTTTTTTTCAATTTCATTCTGATTCAACCTTTTAATTTGTAAGATTTGTTCCTCATTATTTTAATAAACTTGAGAAAAATAAAACATTAATAAGTTATTTTCCAGCTCATTTTCCATGACATAACCAAACACTGGAAAATATTTTCCAATTTATTTTCTATTATACTATCAAACATCAGAAAATAATTCACTTTCCCGGAATTCACTTAAAAAAAAACTATTTTTTAGTAAACAAACGAGAATTTATATTATTCTTTAATTGTAAATAACAGGCAAAGACATTAAATAATGGAGCAAAAGGCCAGGATATAATTTTTTTTAAGGATTTTTGAACAACTTCAGTGTAAAACAAAGAGGTATGTTGTTTTTGGCCTGTTAATTATTGTTGAATATGTACTATAGTTTGGTAACGAATACGCTTCCATGTTGGCTTATTCGATCTTGTGAAGTTTACTTGGTCGATGTGAGTGTCACGGGCAACCCTAAAACCAACAACATGGGCTCCACTGCGGTTCTTGATGGAATTATGCAAGCTATCAGCAGAATACATACCAAATTAAACCGTTGTCATGATTTGTTAATTTTCTCTCCATTCACACTGTGGAGCCAGCTTTAGCTCCAATAGTAGCTAACTTGTATTGTTTAACCAAGTCAGCACATCCAATCTTGGAACCATTACATTATTTGATTTTAATTATTGCTTTAATCATAAATCACAGATCAGTATTTGATTCCGATTGGTGTTGTTTTGTTCTTGTGAAGATGAATGCGTCATATGATGCATGTTTAGAAATTCGAAGCTGGTATATGCATATATATATATATATATTGCAAGTTTACATCGGCGCTTTCCTGTGGGATAAAAATCATGCATGGTCCCTCTGTTTTGCACATTTGATTTAATCAAACTCTATTTTGAATTGGATCAAATTTATTCCTCTAATTCATTAAGGTAATTAATTTGAGACTCTGCAACCAATTATATCATAACAAGCGGCATTCATCTAGCTATATAATTAGTATCCGATTGTGGGATCGATGAAGGGGCTCAAATCACCTTAGATTGGAAGTACAGGAGTTGATTTGATCCAATTTAATGTACAGTGACCATGAATTATCTTAGCCAGAGAAGTCGACGGCAATTTGTCATGTGTAGCAACAGTAAGTTGATGGCCTCCAAAGGACAAAAATTCTAACTTCTTACATTGATTCCTGACATCGGCTGCAGAAGATTAATACAAAGGTACCAGAACATGTCTTTCTTGATTCGATCCACAACATTGTGAAACCCCCAGATTTTGTTCATTTTCCAGTGTTAGGTTATTAGAGAAAAAGCTTAAAGGTTAAAAAGGTTACTGTCTTTGGAAGTCCAGTCTGTTACAGTATAAGATAGTATATGTTCAGGAAAGCTTTCTTATTCTTGTATTGTAATCTCTACATTAACTATTATACATTGCTATATATATATATATAGCTAACTAACTAATAGGTTAAGTCTCTTATTATTCTCAACTTGGTATTAAAACCTTGACACTTTAAAATTACTTTTCCTTCTCTACAATGAACTCTTATTCTCAGCCACCGATGCAGACTTCCTCCTCCCAATTTGTTTTGAAGGCTTCTCCTGGTCATGTCGTGCCTCTACAGAACTTGTTCTCTTTGAAACTTACAAACACAAATTACTTGTATTGGCGAATGCAGATGAAGTCATATCTCCTTGGACAAGGTGTTTTTCATTTTGTTAATGGCTCCTTGTCGTGTTCTTCTCCTCATGTGGTTGCTACTGATGGCATTTCTTTTCAGGTTAATCATTCTTTTCTTTGTTGGAAACAGCACGGCCAACTTATTCTAAGTGCATTACTTTCTTCTCTTTCAATGGATGTTCTCCATCTTGTTGTTAATAGCCAAACCTCACACTCTGTTTGGCATACTTTTGAGCCAGCTCTTGCTTCTTCATCTAATTCTTATATTATGCAATTTCATGGTTCCTTTCAAGATCTTCGACAAGGTAATGATTCAGTCATTATGTTTATATAAAAAGCAAAGGTATTATTTGATGAACTAGCTGCTACTGGCCGGTCGGTTTCATTACAGGACTTTAATTTGTATGTGTTTCGTAGTCTTCGGGGTAAGTTCAAAGAGTTGGTAACAAGCCTCGTGACTAAGGCAAAACCTTTTTCATATGCCAATCTTCATAGTCATCTTCTAACTCATGAGTTTCTTCACAAGACCTCCCTTCAATCCATAGGTGTTGCTGTCATCAATGCTCATTTACTGCCCACGCCAAACCAGCTCCCTTCAGCTCTTGTTTCCCAACGTCAGCCTTTTGGTTCTTTTGATAAAGACAGAGGATGCTTTTATGGAAGGTGGTGTCCCATTGCTGGCAACAATAGAGGACATAAGTCTGTTTCTCGGTCTGATTTTTGCAGCTTAAGTGGGTCTTCCAACAATGATTGAAGGTAAGGAAATTGACAGCAAAACAGGGGTATCATGGCTTTTCAAAGTGGTCTAATGTCCGGTGCCAGTTATGTCAACTCTTTGACCACTCAGCCTTTCAATATGTTCAACTTCAAAGTCATAGACAACAGTCTAGTGCAAATCTTGCGCTGAGAAATATTTCCTCAATAGGTTATGTCGATTGGTTTCCTGACATTGGTGTTAATCAACATGGCACAC
>Ga0307517_10012342_pt1 | contig 11738 bp, 7 predicted proteins | sample 23_EM_MG_FD_194515 | JGI IMG/M metagenome (GOLD analysis project Ga0307517, IMG submission 194515) | Populus trichocarpa ectomycorrhiza microbial communities from riparian zone in the Pacific Northwest, United States - 23_EM | ecosystem: Host-associated > Plants > Roots > Unclassified | place... | reverse complement strand
AGGAGTTAGACAGGTTAATTAAGATTATAATTTAATTTTTATTACTGTTTAATTTAATATTTATCCTAGATCTGGATGGATAAGATTAATTAATCTACCAGATGGGGGGGTTTGATAATATTGACAAAAAAGAAGGGGTCATCCTCAATTATACGTAGCCACACTTAATAAAATCAAAGATGCAAATAGGAAAGAATGACATAAGCTAAACGTCAGCCACAACGCCCATACAGTGTCACACCAGAAAAAAAAAAGAAAAAAAAATAAAACAGAAGAAGCCTAACTGCGTTGACGCACGACTCTTTCAAAGCTTATCAAGTCTTCGCCTCCTCTCAATTCTTTTATATACCCTTCTCTTCTCTTCATTTCTAGGCACCATAGCTCAACATACACAAATTCTCCTTCTCTCTTTGTCTCTCTATATTGTAAACCATGCAGCAGGCAATACCTTACAAGTCATGGCTACCCTTATACACCAACAACAAGCCTCTCATAAGCCCTTCACAACTTATTAGCCACCATAGCAATGGGGGAGTGGTTGCAGCTCAAGAAGTGCTCAAAGGGTCAAGAAATATAAGCGAGATGGTACAAGAGAATGCAATCATAGTGTTTGCTAGACGTGGATGCTGCATGAGCCATGTTGCGAAACGTTTGCTTTTAGGGCTTGGTGTGAATCCAGCTGTTTATGAGATTGATGAGGCTGATGAGATTAGTGTTTTAGAAGAACTGGAAATGATTGGTAATGATATTGGTGGAAAGGGGAATAATAAGAAGAAAGTTCAGTTTCCTGCTCTTGTCATCGGTGGAAAGTTGTTTGGTGGATTGGATACACTTATGGCTACTCATATTTCAGGAGAATTGGTTCCTATTTTGAAAGAAGCTGGAGCCTTATGGCTTTGATTTTTGCAGTTCTGTTCTTGTCTAGCTAGCTAACTAATTGATTTCCCTTTCCCCCTTTTTCTTTTTTCGGCTGTTTAAGAGTTGAGATTGTAATTTGTTATAGAAAGAAGGAAATACAAAGTGGATTTTTTTTTTGATGTTTTCTTCTCCTTCCAATGATTCGGGGGAACCAATAAGCAGATTGGAGGATCAAGTTGTGCCTCTCTCTCTGCGGGATGCCAGCCTGACCTCTGCCCTGTCAATTTCTAGTCTTTCATGATGTAATGGAGGCAAATGCTGGAAGACCTGTTATGCCCTTGTTGACTTTGCCGATTTAAGTGCACAGCTGGTTTTAGGTAACCATATGCGACAGTTTTCTACTGGGGGTTAAGGAAAAAGAGATGCTTCTTTACATCACATGGAACAAACTTATTTATATCTCACGTCTCTTACATGACAGGCCACCCAACATGTTCATGGTAAGGTGAGAAATACGTCATTGATCATCTGAGGTGCAAGAGAAGATGCAGGGCAGAGTTGTTAAAAACCCTGGCAGCATATGTAAAATAAGCAAATGCCTAAATATTCTCCCTTAAAAAAAGTAAAACACAACCCATATAGCAGTTTGAAAGCATGCATCCCTGTATATGGCATTAAACACAACAAATATGGATACATGGGTGAGGTTTTGGTAAATTACAAGCGCTAAATTGTATCTAACCATGAGTCAAAATCATCCAAAACTTTTGACTTGTTGACAGACTGAGACGAAGAAGATTGAATTACGTGATCAGCCTTCTTTTCTGAAGGCTGATGCAAATTGTTTTGGTTTGACAAGCTAGATGTTTCCTCAAATAAATCATCAAGCACGTCATCTAGAGCGGCAGCAGTAGAAGTGGTTTTCAAAGAACCGTGGGCATTTCTTGCAAGTAGTGGCAATGGTGCGGCAGCCTCTTGTAAATTAGATGTTTCCTCAAGTAAATCATCAAGCACGTTGTCCAGGGTGGCAGCAGTGGGAGTGGTTTTTGCTGAACCAGGGGCATTTCTTGTAAGTTGTGGCAGAGGTACAGAAGCCTCTTTCTCTGAAACAGGTAAAGTACCTGACCCAAATCCAGAAGAATCAAGTAGCTTGGCCTCGCTAAGTGAGTCAAGAAGCATATCCAATTCAGACTCGGCAGCTGCTGCTTCGAACGTGGGCAGCCTGCTGTTAGGGGCAACAGAACTCGCATAGAACTGTGCTGGGGATTCCATAGCTGTGCTTTGATTGGATTTACCATGCTGATTTAAATTCAAATTATCCTTAACATCTAATCCCTGAATAAATGAAATTGGGTCTGAGTTGCCTATGGTCAACCCTGATACAAAAATCTCGGCATCTTGATTAACAGCCTTATTCTTCTCAGAAAAATCTTCAAAAGTCAATTCTCCAGAGATTGTCTTGGTTTCTTTATCATGAGTTGTTTGTTTTCTGTTAGGTCCATGATTGCTGCTTGCCTCTGATCCTGTTGTTTGCATCTGGTCAAATTCCTGGCTGCTGCTTGTATTTGATCCCTGGCCAGATTGTCAAATAAACCATGTTACACGCAACATAAGAAATTGAATTCTAGAAAATAGACATGCAATTTTCATCCTAACCTTATTTTGTTACTATGCAACATGCAGTGACAACTTTGGAAACAAGAAATGCCCCCACCAATTACTGTGCAGAGAGGAGCTATTGAAAATAATGTAATCAAAACAAGAACCAAGAGTGATCAACCATTTGCAGAAGTGCCTTGTAAAACGAGGACACATCTGACTGAAGAATATTTTTAAGCAGCCAGTTCATGATATAAATATTACTAGCAAGCAATCACTAAGATAATCTTCTAGATATCTTTTAGAATCACCGAATATTTTGCACATGTTTATAAAGTACAACTCTGAAAAAAAAACATTTTCCTTGAAACAATATAATGTTACTGAAATACCCCCAGCTCTGTAACGCCTTGAATAACTGGGCAAACTTTTCTTGATGCCAAAAGTAGTGATAAGCCACATCCATTCAAAGGTCAAATGAGAATGTAAATCATACCAATTCTGTTGGTAATAGATCTGCTTCAATGAAGAGCCTCTCTGATACGCCCACTTTAGCTAGTTGTTCCGCAAGAGCATGCAAATTCAGGGAGAGAAATGACGCCTAATAAAAAAAATGGATAAAGAAAACTGAGAGAGAGCGAGCATATGATAAGCTAAGACATCCAATATGAAGGAAAACCAAAGGCAAGTAACATTCCCATAAGATAGTGACAGGAATAAGGCATTAGCATAGAAGCAAACAAGAACCAGGATCAAATTCTCAAAAAAAATAAAAAAAAATAAATAAAAAGGAACCAGGATCAAGATAAGCTGGCTTTCCTTCTCTGTCAAGTTCCAAAACAGCTTAGGCAGCCAAAAATAATTTGTCTGACTTGCATGTAAACGAAAAGAAATTGAAGAAAGCAAAACAATGAGAGCCCTACATGAAGTTCCCCAACATAACATCCCTACCCTTGTACTACCACACAAATTATTTCATGAACCAGATCAGTAACTTTTAGCCCAACTCAATGGCAGAAAGTGAATTCTAAATTTTACAAGAGAATTAACTCCACGAACATCTATTATTGAAAATTTAAGATGATCAAAAGGGAAAAAAAGGTTGGATTGGTTTGCTCAGGGGAACCCAACTCAAGCTAAGTTACTTTTATCACCACAAAAGACAATCTCAAAGTTAGCACATAGCTTAATGGTGTCAAGGAACCATCTCAACCCAATAACTTAAGTTATTAGGTGAGGTCCCAAGATATGATTTATATTATTCTCTAACACACCCCCTCAAGTGAAAGCCCTTTAGGCTTGAAACTTGCACAGGCTCACTTTACCTTGTGCTTAATTTTTATCAAATAAATGGGGATGGTGAGATTCGAACTCGTGACCGCTTGGTCATCAAGGCTCTGATACCATGTCAAGGAACCATCTCAACCCAATAGCTTAAGATATTAGGTGAGGTCCTAGGATATGATTTATATTATTCTCTAACAAATGGTACTCTATAGTTTTGCTGGCATGAACTAGGGTATGGGTACATTCTGGGCAGAAAATGAAAAAAAGAAAAGAAAAAAAAGAGAGGATTCTGAATCACTTTCAACAATTTCCAGCATATCAACAAGCTGCTCACTTCAAATACCAAATTATTAGATAAGTTGACGCACTTGCGATTGAATTCCTATATTCCTTAACAAGAGATAATATTTAAGGGATAATTACAAAAACCCTCCAATAGTTTGATCTGAATTTCACTTTCCCTCCATACTTTTATAAATACACTTTCCATCATGTAGTTTATATGTTCAATAATAGTTTACATCCTCAACAATGCATTTTGTTTGATCCAGAATGTAAAATGTAATTTATAAAAGTATAAAGGGAAAGTGAAATTTAGATCAAACTATAGGAGGGTTTTTGTAATTATCCCAATATATAATGAATAGATCAATTACCTCATGACTTGAAGTTGTTTCATCTTCCACAACAAAATTATCATCCCCAATCCATGATAGAATGCTTTCTCCCCTGACTGCAAGCAAGGGACCTACTCCATGCATAGATTCCTCTGTCACCAAGCATTTCTAGTCAATAATTTACCAACGTTCAAAATGAAAACAATATAAAAAACAGAGTGCCTGGATTCACACAGCCATTTCTTCTACACAAAAGCCAGCTGTCTAAATTAGTCACCAGAAGGATCAGTAACAATGTCAACACTAATGTCAGATTTATTAGTCAATAACGGTAGACAACGAGTAACAACTGGATTGCGCACAAAGAAAATGCTAGCTATGTCAGGAACTGGAAACAATTCTGACAAGGGTATAAATAATTTCTGAACTTTACAGAGTTCTTGCAAAGCGCAAACTACATGCCATGGAAACAAATCGAAATGGGATATGCTCGCAACAAATAAACAAGAGATGAGACTTTAGATGTCCCACTGAAAACATCTTTCAAAGTACACACAAATCACAACCAAACCAAAGCAAATCACAACGCCAATTAACCAGTGAAATCCCCACCACACACAACTTTGAAACTTTGTCCAGTTACTGATCAAGAAAGAACCTATAATTTTTGAAACTGATCAACCAAAACATTAAAAACTTAAACTTCGATTACATACAAAAATCCATCCGCATTTCATTGCAAATCAATTCAAAACACAATATCAACTAGAAATTTATGAACACTCCTCCTCTTCATTCAAGTTCTTAACTTTCAAAAGCTTAGGCACACATTCAATGAAAAAAAGAAAAAAAATTTAAATTCATCACAACATGACAACCACAATCCACCAAATCATACATAAATAAAAGCAAAATGCCGGCAAACCATAAAAGAAAATGAAAAATTAAAACATACCAGCCAAGAAGCCCTCGAGAAAAGGAAAGTCGTCAACTTGGTGAGGTTTTGATTTAGCTTCATCAAGGAGGTATTTAAAGTCAGCACCTTTACTCTTTGGCAAAGCAAGACCATCACCATAATCCTTAAAGCTTGGTTTTTTACTGTTATCTCCAGATGGGTTTTCAAGATTCACTCCAAATTCATCTTCCTCGTCATCTTCATACCGATCCCAGTTGGATGGAAGCTTAGATTTTTGGGGTTTTTGATTGTTTCCAGTTGATGGGGTTTTGCTGGGGTTTTGATTTGGGTGTGGTTTTTTGCCCTTGTTGTGCTGTAATGTGTGTGCTCTCTTTGATTTTGCTAATGCTTTTGTGTCCATTTTCACTACTCCGTGACAAGATTTTGGAGATTTTGCTTCTTCTATTGACTCTAGCGACCGGAAAGTAGAAACTAGAAACTCCCTTTCCTGAAAGTCTTTGTGTAACCGACATGTCATCCACAATCGAGGCCTAAGCCCATGATACATAATAAGGCACAAAGGATTAGGGGCTAGGCCTCACATAAAATTGAAGCTAAAAAAAGGCCCATTGGTCCAAAAATATTGAGACTCGTAACCCCTGCCCTTCAAATACACAATATGATTATTTTTTAAAATTTTTTATTAAAAAATATATTAAATTATTTTTAACATCAATACATTAAAATGATCTAAAAATATATAAAAAATAAATTTTAAATTTTAAATTTTTACAAAAATATTTTGTTTGGTGACCAATATCCCAATGATGATTGTAGAAGAAGTTTTATAGGTTCCATTTCTTCATTAAATTAATAGGATTCAATTTGATTCATACCATCTATTTATTTATTTATATTATTTGATATAAGATTTTAATTCTTTCATATCTCAGCAAGCAGTAACATATTATTACATGTCTAAAATATTTAAAATATAGAAGAAAGAGGTGTTTCCAAAACTCTGCCTTCTAGTTTTTTTATTGTTTTTTTTTATTGTGTGTTTTATTTTAATGATTAGAGTATATTTTAGTCAATACTTTCACATGACTATTTTAATTATTATAATTTTTTACATATTTATATTTATATTTTGGATGGTGTATTTGTAACTAGATGTAACATTGATATCATAAAACAATATGTTATTAAAATGGGCCATTAGGAATATTAAAATTAATTAACTCCTAAAATTTGCTCAAGTTTAATTTTTGGTAGATTTTGTTGATTTCACTTCTAGACATGAGCAATGAGTTTTTGGAAGCAAAGTTATTACATCTGGTGTTGACCATGATCCAGTCAAATATCTAGATTATAGATTAACTCGAGTTAATCTGAATTAATATAAAACAATATCATTTTCAAGATTAAAACAATTTTATTTTGATTTTTTTAATAAATTAAACCAGTTTTAATTAAGTTATAGGTTGATTAGATTGATCAAATTAAATCTTATCAAATTTAATTTAAAACTCGATCACAAACTAGCAAGTCAGCAAGCTGAATTGTGAGTCTTGGTTTAATATATATCAGTGCCTGAAAGTGAAAGAAGAGCTTAAAAGGGAGAAATAAACTTCGTATTCAAAGCAATCGTACAGAGACAGGAAAAGAAAATGGTAGTGGGAATCCATAGAAATGATGGTGGACAACACAACAGGCTGTGCATGGCAATTTGGCAAAGTCATGCAAATATTATTCTTAGTTAGCTTTTTGCCATTTCTTGGTTTATAAGGCAGCCAATATTGAATTCCTGAGGAAACTTGGACGAACTGGTTACTGCATATTAATTAATTAATTAAATTTATTTTCTGTGAGAAGATCTAAAGGATTTAATAAATTTTTTTCTCAGTCTTAATATAGCCAAAAGATTGCCTGAGACCCTCAAAATACTTTCGAACTTGGGGAAAAAAATCATGATTAAGTTCCAAAAGCATGCATCTTATAGCAAAAATCAATTTATTTTATATATATATATATCCAACTTTATTCATCAGAATCCTTGTACCTTGATCCACTAAGGAAAAAAAGACTATTATGGATCCATCCTTTAATTAAAGGAGGAGGGCTACCTCTATTTTGGTTCAAAATTTGACAGGCTTCTAAGAAAAATCCCTCTTGTGATCTCACGATTGAACTACAAATAAACATGGCATGGATTTATTTTTTCTTTTGATTTAATTACGTTCACTCTAACCCTTAATTATTCAAGAATTAATCTCTAGCTATATTATGAATCCATGTACGTAGTCGTTTTTCAGGAAGAAAACACTGATTTTCATATGAAACAGGAGAAATCCAGAAGAGAGGTGTTGATCAATGGAGACCACCATCAATTTGGGCACTATTGAAGATAACAAAGATCACTTTTCGATCAAATTTTATCTCATCATTGCTTGCTTTTCTCCTTTGAATAACATTCTTGTGACAAACCGAGTGGAAGATACATGGCCCTGCTGCATGCGTTTCTTTTGAAACATCCATGTTTGAATTCCTTTAGAGGAGATGGGTTTGAACAAGTTCTTGTCTTTTCTTTCTTTCTCTCTGTGTAATATCTATTTGTCAATTATATATCAATGATTAACGATGGATATATACTCACCAACCAAATTGCTATCAAATTGCATTCAGAGCTAGTTCTTTTTCTCAGTGGGAGTTTAGTGCTTGTCATAAATCTGATGGTGACCTTGTTTCTCCTGAATTCATAATTCTAGATCTGTTTTTCCATATGAATACTTAATTACATGCATGTTTGGGCATTATATGGAGTACTTGTTAATTTAGGCATTATATGGACTGCCTATCTCTCTCACACACTCACATACAAATAAAAAGTTGTATGATTAAAATATTTGAAGACGACTTAGCTATCTAGTAAGTGGACTTGTTTCTCAAAACCTATCATCTAGGGTTCAAATCCTAGAAGAGATTCTGGTGAATACATCTCCATGCACTAACAAGTATGAATCTATGATTTACTTGAAAACCAAAATGAGAAAATAAGATATTAAATCTGATTCGGGCATGAACTAGTCAAGAGTTTGACGAGTTAATCTAAATTAACATGTGTCAGTTCTAAATAACATCGTTTTAGTATTTAAAAAAAATTAATAAAATTAAACCGAACCTTGATTAGGTCAATATTCAGGGCAATTCTATTAGAGAATAATATAAATTATATCTTAAAACATAACCTAAAAGTTTAAACTATTGAGTTGAGATAGTCCTTCGACATGGTATCAGAGCTCTTGATGACCAAGCGGTCACGAGTTCGAATCTCACCATCCTTATTTATTTGATAAAAATTAAACACAAAATAGTGTTGGCTTGTGTGAATTTCAAGCCCAAAGAGCTTTCACTTGAGGGGTGTATTAGAAAATAATATAAATCATATCTTGAGATCTCACCTAACAACTTAAACTATTAAGTTGAGAAGAAATTCTTTGACAAATTAATACCCATATTTTTACAAATCCTACCCGTAAGACAGCTCAAGTTTTATAACATTGGATGCATTAAGCATTAATATATGAAAATCGATTTGAAAATATCTCAATTAAAAAAAAAAAGCACAAAAGGTGAAACATGAATAGGTTTCCTGGTTTTCTTTGTAAGAAAAGAGAGGGACCATCCATTGTATAAATAGAGAAAGAAAGTGGGGTGCTTTAACTTTGCTTTCCAACCCTAAAAAGAGAATCTTTAATCTTCTTATATATATTATGGTATTGGATTAAAGAGTACATTATCATTTGGTTGATTGAGCTTGTAGTGGTGGTCTCATTCAATTTCTTTTCGAGATCGTTGCCCTAGCAAGCAAAGGGAAATGTTAATGGCTTGGTCAATATTTATAAATAAGCAAAACAAGAATATATCAATCCATAATTATCCTCTGCCAGGTCAAAAATTGGCTAGCAAGGTGCTTCATTTAGTCCCTTCTGATGAGCATCACCTCCTCGTATGTGAAGGTTGAATTAATGAATTTACGAGGAGCTCTTTGTCTCCTTCTTCCGATATCTTATATTCTCTGCATGTCTGGTCACTAAAAACATTAGAAGACGAAACTGTGCTGCCTTTTCTTAAACAACTAGCCCTCCAGGTGGAATGACTGTGTCTTGCTACCTTTTTATAGACATCTAATTAAGGCATTTAATTAGCCAATTGCGTTCATGATTCATGAAAAGAAGTTTAATGTTGAGATTGCTCAAATTCTCCCCCAGCTAATCACATTCTGGCGAGACCAAAATTGGGTAGAAATGGAGGACTGGAGAAAGGGCAAGCATGGAATCCCAATCAAGTTATTAAACCTAGTTGGATCTAAAATTATAATTATAGGATGGACAGATTAACCTGAATTAATCAAAATAATATTATTTTATTTTTTTTAAAAAAAATTAGAATAGTATTATTTTAATTTTTTTTTAAGTAAAAATTAAGTTTTAACTAAATTACAGGTTAACTAGAATGATCAGATCAGCTTTAAATTGATTTTTTTTAACTCAAACCAGACTAGGTTGAAAAGTTACCTTTCATACCGAGTTTAATAACACTACTTCTTGTCGATAGAGAATTTACATAAAAACATGGAGGTTTTTTGTGATTGAAATTAATGTGATATATATGTACTTGCATAATTTTGGAAGAAATTGATCTGAGAAATATAAAATGGGAACAAAATCTATTATACCATCATGCTTCTAGGTAGAGAGGTTCTAACACTATCATGCACCAAATAAATTTTTAAAAAAATTAAAAGAATATTTATGTCATAATTAAGCGTTTGATTACCGTTTTATGATATAAAAAATTGAGACAATTAAGATAAATAGAACATATTTCCATGTATTTTTTTTGTTTTTAAAATATAAAAATTCACTCTGTCATAAAAATAAATTTATTTTATATCTTTGTTTATGTATCTTCAACTAAATATGTTTTAATCTTTATTATTCATGTTTCCTTTATCTGGAAACAATAACTAACTATTATCTAATATTTTATATTTATAAAGTTTGGCAGTATTGAATGTAATGAGCCTTCTGCTATTGTTACATGTCTTTCAAAAATAAGGAAAAATAAAAAAGGAAAAGGAAAAGGGGAAAAAAATAAAGAAAGATAATTGGGTTGGGTTTGAAAAAAGTGCATATATTCTCCAACTTTTTATAAACCAAAGCATGTGGATTTCTGAATAGGATTCCTAGATCCATATCAGCTCTTTCTTTTGGATATATTTTGTTCAAAAGTTAAACAAGAGTTAAGATAATTTTAATTAGAGTTTAGTTACTGTTTTGCTATTAAAAAGACAAGATAATAAGAATAAAAATGACATATTTTTGTATATTTTATATTTTAAAAATATAAAAATTAATTTTAAAATTGTGTCAGAAATAAATTTATTTTATGCTTAAATAAATTTATTTTCTTTTGAGTACATCTACATCAATATTGCCGCATTGAAATAGGAATGATTCAAATTAATCACATGATCCATATAGGTTTTGGGGAGAATCCCCTTTCCCTTGAGTTGGAATTTTCTAACTAGGAACAAATACTCGTTTTGTTGTTAGAAAAACTTGGGGCAGAGAGGAATCCTTGAAATGCAAAATAAAAAATCATATGTAAATTCATTGTATTAAAACTCAACCCGTAATATGGAACCCAGGTTGGATTGGGTTTCAATAAAAAAAAATAAAAAAAAATTCAATTAAAAATTTAAGTTAACTCACACTTTAATCATCTTAAAAAAAAACTCGATTAAAACTTGTTAATTTTTTTTTAATAAAAAAATCAAGTTAACTAAAATAAATCCGACTAAATTCACGAGACTCGATAATATACTATGTGGGGCTTAAAAAATGTGTGTAAAATAACTTGTGTATATATCCTAGCTAAATTTCAAACTATAAGAGACAAACAAACGAAAGAAAACGTACCCTTGGTGACAGCATTATGCTTTTTCCCTGAGCCCTTCTATTTTGAAACAATATTGCCTATGGTTTATAACCTAGAAAGCTTCTCTTTTCAACACTACAGCTGCATTATTTTTAGTAGTAAAACTAAGCTTGTAGAGGGATCGATGTGGGGTTTGTATAATTAAGAATCTCTCTCACGAGACCTTGAAAGTTGAAGCCTTTGGGAGTGTTGGAGAGGGAGAGAATATTCTGAGGCCGCCACAGTTCAACAGCTAAATTCCAAAGATTATATACTAAACAAAGTCAGAAAGCAAGAACATGATTAGAGTATGATTAAGGGTTTGCAGGAGAAGTCAGCCCACAAGGAGACGACCGCTAGCTAGCTCACAATTCTAAAAATTCACTGCCTTTGTCAGCTGGCTGTCGTTTAATTAACCTCTTCCCTAGCTATACTTTGATTAATTAAACTATTATTATCATAGCATAATTAATTAATTAAGATTAAGATTAAGAGAGAGA
>Ga0307517_10012341_pt1 | contig 11738 bp, 7 predicted proteins | sample 23_EM_MG_FD_194515 | JGI IMG/M metagenome (GOLD analysis project Ga0307517, IMG submission 194515) | Populus trichocarpa ectomycorrhiza microbial communities from riparian zone in the Pacific Northwest, United States - 23_EM | ecosystem: Host-associated > Plants > Roots > Unclassified | place... | reverse complement strand
AGGGAAATTTGATTTTTGTACAAATTAAATTTAAAAAAAATGTTGGCTATGCATTGCACGCACCAACATATCGGTATATACACCCTTCGAACGGTTTGTGGAGCATTTCTTAGTAGTCAAACACCATATTTAAGGCTACATTCGATGCGTTTCGCCATCTCCTTTCATAGTGATCCGACACATATAGCTGCTAGACATGTTATGGAGCTTTAAAAATATTTTTTCTTTCCCCCCTCTTTTCTCTCTCTTCCACCTTAAATAATGTGTTTTCCTTCCCAAAAATCAGAAGAGTGTGTAATTTGTTAAGTTTATCATATTTTCTCCTTATTCTTTTAATTATATCGAACTTTATTTTTTTTCAATTTCATCATTTGACATTTGATTTTTAAATCAAACGCGTGCTCTTATTTTATGATGTTTCAGGTTTGACTTTTAATGTTTTGATTTCTAATTTAGATTCTTGCCTCTTTTATTAAATTTTAATTTATTTCCAATCTCATTCTTGAATCCATGACCTTATTTTTTAATTTTTGTGGTCCCCATTCTTTTTATTTTTATTTTTATTTTAGATTCTTTTGTGAATTTGGTTTTTCTTTTTCAGTTTTGCCCTTCAATTCAATATTTGATGATATTTAAAGTTTGACTTTCAATGTTTTGATTTTTAATTTTTACTTTTAGCTATTTTATTAAATTCTAATTTGTTTTCAATTTCATTCTTAGATCCATAATCTTGATTTTTTATTTTTTATTTTAATTTAGTTCTTATTATTTTAATTTTAATTTTTTTTTAATTTATTAATTTTATTTTTTTTTAATTTTATCTTTTAAATTAAATTTTAGTTTGTCCTAATTTGTTTTTTCAAATGAGATCTAATTACTGAACAAATACCTTCGTCCACTAACTGCGGGCCACTAAAAACATAAAATGGAAGCTTTTAGTATGATCCACCGGTTTACCAAACGGGCCTCTCAAAAAAGGACATTGATTTACATTTATTCCATTGACGGGCCAAAGCCCAAGTGCCGAATAGAAGCTCGGACAACAATTTTGTTCAACGTGCCTTCTATTTTTTAATCTCATTTCGTCCCTTTACTTTAATACATTCTAATATGATCCATATGTTCAATTTACTTTTAATTCTTGACATGTCAGAAAAAAATGGAAGGTTATATATTAGATGTCAGGAAACATTTTTATGAGGAGATGGACCAAATTAAAAAACAAGTGTAGTAGAGATTCAATAATAAGAAATGGTCAATATTACAGGGACCAAATATAATCCTTAAAAAAGTAGTGTAAATGAGGGGCAGTTTTAAAAGAAGAAGAAGAAGAAGAAAGACAAATCCTCTCTTTAGGTGGAAGTGGAGTCCTGAAGCAAATGCAATTCTATCAGTCTATAAATACCAAGTGAAGAGGCGAAGGTGAGAGGGAGGGCAAAGGCCGGTGGGGTTTTGATAATTTCTTCTTCTACTTCTCTAAGTATATAATATAATCTTTGTTCCTCCTCCTCCTTCTTCCGTTTGAGCTTCCTCTGCATCTTCCATGCAATTCACGTACCCCCATCAAACCAAGCTCCGCCATTTGTATTAGACACCTCTGACTCGCTCTCTCGGAAACCTGCTCTTGTGACTCGGGTTCGGGATCTTGTGAGGCTAAAGGTACTCGTTTCACTGTTTTTTGTCTCTGTGTTTTTAGGCCTTATGGTGTTGTTGTCTGGGTCTGGTGCTGTTTTCTGAAATGTAGCAACGTGGATAATGTTTTGACAAGAATTTGATTCCTTTTTTTGTTTTTGGCTTACTCGTGATTCTGATTTTTGTGGTTTTGTTTGATCTTTGAAAGAATTTTTAAAGCCATTTTTACGATTGGTTAAATTATTAATTCAGAGTTATCCTTCTTTTTTTTTTTTTATGTTAGATCTTGTGTGTATGTACTACTTCAGTTTATATTATATTAAGATTTGTTGTTTTAGTAAGATTTAGTCCTATTTAATGTGTACGATCAGTCTCAATGTAAAATCCACTTAAAACAAGAAAGGACGAATCATGTTGAAAGATTTTGTCTCTATGAGGACCCCCTTTTGACATTTCTGCTGTTCTTCATGGTTTAAATGATGGAATGCTCTCTTCTTTTTTATCCAATGATGCATCCGACTCGGTAAAGGTCAGGCTTGCGGATGAGTTGATTGATGAAACAAGTTTTTTAAATTTTCGAGGGCTAGAATGTTAACATCTTTTTTAGCTGAATGCTGTAGCAAATCTATTTCGCAGTCGGTCGGGATTGACTCTTTCGAGTATGATTTCTGGGGTTTAATGCCCTAAGTACTCACCTGGCTTCTCATTCTAGTGTAATCATTTTAAAAGCTTTTTTCCCCATCATGGTTCTAATTTATAAACTACTGAATATGGTGACTCTTGCTACTCATCACATCACATAAAAAAAAGCAGGCAAAATGGCAGAAAAAGGATTTTCTTGGGTAGCTTTGTTTGTTGGAGTGCATTTGACAGTTATGCCATAACACTAGTTAGAGAACGAAACAGTCATAAATTGTATTCTGTTACTCTTGGTTAGACTGCTTGCCGCCTGGTTTCTGAACATGTAATTTGCAGGGAAAGCAGGGAGCTTGTCAGAATGAAGGCACTGATCCTTGTTGGAGGGTTTGGAACACGGTTGAGGCCGTTGACTCTCAAACACCCTAAACCACTTGTTGAGTTTGCTAACAAACCTATGATCCTGCATCAGGTATAAAATCTTGAGCATTGCCTTTGTTGATATAACATAATTGGACTCGTGTTGGATGCTGTCTTTATGGTTAACTGCTTCCTCTGTCGATTTCCACGATTAAGAAACAACTTGTTTTAAAACCCAGGTGCTAGAAGAATTTAAACACTTGTCCGTGTATAATGGGCCGTCACAATTCCATGCTCTGTCAATCTCATATCCACTTATTGATTCTTTGAATTGTTTGCAGATAGAGGCTCTCAAGGCTATTGGAGTGACTGAAGTTGTTTTGGCTATCAACTACAAGCCCGAGGTATGAACAGGCAGCCTGCTTTTCACCACTATCAACTTTTATTAAAAATTAACAAACTGTGCTCTTCCCTGCAGGAGATGATGAACTTCTTGAAGGATTTTGACACGAAGCTTGATATTAAGATCACTTGCTCACAAGAGACCGAGCCGCTCGGCACTGCTGGTCCTTTGGCACTAGCAAGGGACAAACTAATCGATGATTCTGGCGAACCGTTTTTTGTTCTCAATAGTGATGTCATCTGCGAATACCCACTCAAGCTGATGATAGAATTCCACAAAGCCCATGGTGGAGAGGCTTCCATAATGGTGACCAAGGTAACACCTATCGGTTATCAATTTACCTTCGTCAGTTTTTCTTGGAGACGTGAAACTAAACTAACCTTAAAAATGTCGACAACCGTTTCTCTCTATTATGCTGTAGGTGGATGAGCCATCAAAGTATGGTGTTGTGGTTATGGAAGAATCCACGGGAAAAGTTGAGAGATTTGTGGAAAAACCAAAAGCATTTGTTGGTAACAAAATCAATGCTGGAATTTATCTGTTGAACCCATCTGTTGTTGATAGAATTGAACTGAGGCCCACCTCAATTGAGAAAGAGGTCTTCCCGAAAATAGCGGCAGAGAAGAAGCTCTATGCAATGGCGCTTCCAGGATTTTGGATGGACATTGGTCAGCCAAGGGACTATATTACAGGCCTAAGACTCTACCTAGATTCCCTTAGAAAAAAATCCCCATCTAAGTTGGCCACTGGTCCCCATATCATGGGAAATGTTTTGGTGGATGAGACTGCGGAGATTGGAGAGGGTTGTTTGATTGGACCTGATGTTGCAATAGGACCAGGATGTGTTGTCGAGTCAGGAGTTAGACTCTCTCGTTGCTCTGTGATGAGTGGAGTTACCATCAAGGAGCATGCTTGCATATCTAGCAGTATCATCGGGTGGAGCTCCACAGTGGGGCAAGGGGCCTGCGTAGAGAAGACAGTCCTTGGAGAAGCTGTCCATGTAAAGAAGACAAGCCTTGGAGAAGTTGTCTATGTGTGTGACGATGTTTACAGCAATGGAGGTGTGGTTTTACCTGGCAGAGAGATCGAGTCGAGCAATTTGAAGCCGGAGAGTAATGTTAGGGTTTGGGATTAAGATTTGTTGACTACGTTTAGACCCTTCGGGGGTTGTTACAAGCCATTGCGTCTGGAAAACCAAATGTTTTCGATCTTTTTCCTTCATTTCTCTTCTAAACAAGTGTAAAAAAGTCAGTTTCACAGGCCAGTGTTGCAGTATTGTTTCTGCTACAAATTTCGTCTCAGGATTCACTATGTGATCAAAACCTAGAGCAGCTGTTGAGATTAGCCTAATCTTCTTGAATCATGAGATTAGGGGATGGATCTGATTATAAGAATCCGAAGCTGTATCTTTCTGAAACTAAAGCTTTTAAGGTAAATAAACCACGCTAGGTCATGTATACGAGGATTTTCATTAAGAGAAGGAAAGTGGAGGATAGAGCGTGATGGACGGGTTTGTTATAAATAATGCTGAAGGTTGACCAACCAGAATTATTTCCTTTAAAAGCTACTGCATAACCTCTAACTACCAATCATCAGTAAACTATAAAACCAAGATACCACTGAAGAGTATCTTCATCTCTAAGCCGTTACTCTCCTCTACTATTTCTCTCATATTTCCCCTCCTCGAACGCCTCGGACAATCAGTGAGAGCGAGGGCCCTTTCCCAATCAATTCACCTCTCTCTATCTCTCTCTCAGCCTTTTTTATCGCAAAAGAAGCCAAGAAGCTCAAGAAAAGACTAAGAGACCCTCTCTGCTGTTCTCTCACATTTTCCCTTCTTTCTTGACATCATCCACCAAGAAAACACCCACCCAAAAAGAAACTAATCTTGATGGACAGAAAGGTGGCAGAAGAAGTGAAAAGGGATCGTATCCCAGAACATGTGGTGACAAAGATACTACTGAAATCACCCATCAAGTCAATTTTGAGATTCAGGTGTGTATCACAATCATGGAACTCCCTCATTACTCTCCCTTACTTCATCAAGGAGCATTTGGCCAAAGCCAAACCATTGATTCTTCGAACCGAAAACCCAGTAGTATCACTCTCTTTACTTATTGATAATGATCGTTTAGATAGGAGCTCACAAATAAAGTTTCACCGCCCATATGCTTTCGAGATAGTTGCTTCTTGTAATGGAGTTGTATGTCTTAGGGGTAGATATCCCGAATTTGATGGCAGCAGGAGGCTTATTTTGTGGAACCCGTCAATTAAGAAAACTTTGCGCCTTCCACCTCCGAGGTCATTTGCCAGTACTGTCCCGACTTTATTAGGCCTTGGCTATGATCCAAGAAGTGATGACTATAAGGTTCCTAGGATTGTGAGGCTTGGCAATTCAGCCGAGCATCCATTTGTTTTCCAGTTTTTCTCTCTCAATTCTGGATCATGGAATGAAAACGTTGATTTCTTCAGCAGTACTAGTCTTGAAAACAAAGATGCGTTGCGCAGCATCACCCTTTATCGCTATGATAATCAGGCTATAGTAAACGGGGTTATTCACTGGCTTTTAAATCGTAGGGACGAAATCGATACGGAAATGTCCAGTAACAGATGGTCACCTTTAATGCTTTATAACGATGTGTTTGTGCTGGCTTTCCATTTAAGCAATGATTCATTCGGTGAGATAAGGCCGCCTGAATGTTTTGATGATACGACCAAGGTGGTGACATGTAGGACAATTTCAGTGTTCAAGGACTTACTTTCTTTTAATGTGTTTGAGGGTGGTCCGTATAGCAGAAGATATAATTGTGAGATATGGGTGATGGAACAATATGGTGTGAGGGAATCATGGACCAGACTATACCAGATTGAAATGCTGCATGTAGCAAGACCAGTGGTTCTTAGGAGTAACGGAGAGATATTAATGGCAGGATACGGATCTGATAGATTAGTTTCATGTCAACCTCTGGCACCGAGAATTCGTGATATGGGGCTGGACCTGTCAATCGATGGCTACGCTGCTTATTTTGTAGAAAGTCTTGCTTTACTTGATAAATGAAACTAGACTCGGCAGAAAAAGGTACGTGTGTGATCTTAATGTCTTTAATTGTCCTTTGGGATTGAAATGAATTGGGATGTTTTTTCTTTAACTATTTTTGTTTCACAACAATGCATTCATGGATTAATCAGTTTTTCTTTCTGCATCATTCATGCATGTAATCACCCTTCTTCCATGCAGGCTGCTGGACACGCAGCAACTAATGGAGCACCCTTCTTCTATGCAGGCTGCTGGTCACGCAGCAACTAATGGAGCACCCTCAATAAAATAAGAAAGAGGCACTGGAGAGGTTGTCTTCGGAAAGGAACGTAGTATTCGGATCAGTTTTAGATTTTAATGCTTCTTCACATTTACACAGCTCAAACTATTTCTCATTGTTCTGGCAATTTCTGAAGAATTTATAGTTTTCTGGTAGATATATCTCCTCGTATCAGCCTTTTAGTGCTGGTGTGCGGCAGTTGCTTTGCGCTGTCGATCTTGTCGATGATTGATGGCAAGGAATGCTGATAATAAAAATGCAGCTCAACTCGTTTCTATGGCTGTGGTGACTTAGCTAGGTAGCATCTCAAATTGCGTGTAAAAGTGTGTGGCTATGCTCCTTATAATAGAAATTGTGATAACACCAGCCAGTTAGAGAATTCAGTGAAAATACATTATCTCTTACCCTTTTTATTTTCTTCTCTCTTATAATGAATGGTTTAGGTAGGCTGTTACAATCACGAATTAGCTCTTAAAATCTTATAATTTTACGATTTAACATGTATCTAACGTGCTAAATCAAACTAAAAACTCGAAACTAGTAAAATCAAACTTAACTCGTGCAAAATCGGTAAAATCAGTAAACTCGGTAAACTCAATTCGATTTTACAAGTTTACTAAATTTGTGATATGAACCACGTCAGGTTCAAATTTGGCCTTAAAATGTCTGCTGACTAGTTTTGCGAGATTGAACATATCTTTCAAACCGTATATTGGATAAAGCTAAAATTTTATAGGGAAATATTAAATACATGAAAATATATTGTGGTAAATTTTCAGGTCAAATGGAGATAGAGAACATAATATTTCAGAGGGTCAAAGTTAGTAAACTAATATTGTCAAATATGTTATACAAGACCTTCGTGTATTGTTTGGGACATATCTAGAGCTATCGGTGAAATTTTGCTTCGATTAAAGTTGGGATAAGAACTAAACATCTGAAACTTTCCAACTATATATCGTAGGCGCAATAATTCATCCAAACGAGAAAGAACGACATGTTTGAAATCAGGAGAGAACAACATGTTTGAAATCAGGACTCAAATCTGTCAAAAATATGTAAAAATTAAAGATTCAGGCTACATGGAGGAATTTTAACATGAAGAATTTTTTTATTATTCTATTTTATATGTTTATTTAATTTTAAATAATTATTTTTAATTTGAATTTTTTCTAGCGCATTAGATATTGTTTAGGGGTTTATTTCATTATTAAATTTATATTAGTTAATTACTAATTTAAACTCATTAGCTTGCAACCCAAAAGGATCTATCAAGACTTATTGTGATGAGAACAACTAAATTGCCACTAGATTTATGTGTGTTTCCTACCTTTCAATGATTTCCCTGTATTGAGAAATTTTGTTCTGAGACTTTTTATTTCTCTATGTCATTAATTTATTGATTCATACTATCTATCTCTCTTATTTTATTTAAATCATTCATTGATTATAATATTATTGATTTATTTTATCATATTTTAATCTAAATTAATTTCTTGGCTAGAATTATCAATATATAATTAGTTTACGATTTTATAATTTTACGATCCGAGTTTATATTGTATTTTTTATGTCGTGTTAAAAAAATATTTTTAACAACTTGAGTAAGATGTAAGTAGAAGATACACACCCTTTGGCCCCCGATGGGATTAATCGTAACCTGGTCCCTCTACTCTTAAGATTCTCTTAATATGGTCCTATTATTTTCCCAATTTATTAGGACGTCCCTCTCTCTGTTCAAGAATTTATTTATTTATAACCGTGTTTCCTCCTCCATGATTCTATTAAATGTCAGAACGTGTAAAGAATATAGAATTTTGGGCTCGGAATTTTAAAAAAAAAAATTAAATTAGAAAAAAAAAATTATTGAGAATTTCAGGACAAAATTATACTCTTGAATATTCCTAACAAATTCGAAAACAAAATATTCCTTTAAAAAAAAAGTGATGAAATTTGGAGATTAAATGCGGTGGGCTTTATGCTGTCAAGTTCAAAATTCAAAGCCCAGCAAAGATGCAAGAACTCCAATTTTTTATGCCTTTCACCGTAATGGACTCCTCGGTCACCGTTACTCTCCTCTGCTATTTCTCTCCCACCAAATTCCCCCCCCCCCCCCCTGCAGCCTCTTTTATCGCAAAAGAAGCCAAGAAGCTCAAGAAAAGACTCAGAGACCCTCTCTTTTGTTCTCTCACATTTTCCCTTCTTTCTTGACATCAACCACCAAGGAAACACCCACGCCATAGGCATTTCGCAATCAATTAAGTCCCTCTATCAGACCAGAAAAGAAAAGAATCTTGAGACCTTTTCTTTCTCTCTGATGGGCAGAAAGATGGCAGAAGAAGTGACAAAGGATCCTATTCCAAATGATGTAGTCATGGAAGGAAAGATGGCAGAAGAAGAAGTGACAAAGGATCCTATTCCAAATGATGTAGTCATGGAAGGAAAGATGGCAGAAGAAGAAGTGACAAAGGATCCTATTCCAGAGGATGTAGTTATGAGTATACTCTTAAAATTACCCATCAAATCTATTTTGAGATTCAGGTGTGTATCAAAATCATGCAACTCCCTCATTACTTCCCCTTACTTCATCAAGAAACATTTTGCCAAAGCCAAGCAATTGATTCTTCGAGTCGGAAAGCCTGTAGCATCTGTCTCTTTGCATCTTGATAACGATTCTTTAGATAGGTGCTTACAATTGGACTTTTGTCAACCTAATGCATTTAAGGTAAATGGTTCTTGTAATGGAGTTGTATGTCTTTCGGGTATACATCCCAAACTTGATGCCAGCGGATGTGTTATTTTGTGGAATCCATCTATTAGAAAAACTTTGCATCTTCCACCTCCGAGGTCCTATGCCAGAATTGCCACTACTTTATTAGGCATTGGCTATGATCCACGAACCGATGACTATAAGGTTGCTAGGATTGTGAGGCTTGGTAGTTCAGCCGAACGTCCATTTGTTTTTCAGTCTTACTCTCTCAATTCAGGATCTTGGAATGAAAACGTTGATTTCTTCAGTAGAAGTCTTGAAAACGAAGAGGCATTGCGTGATATCACCCTTTATCGCCATGACAATCAGGCTATTGTAAACGGGGCTATTCACTGGCTTCTATATCGTAAGGGAAAAATCAATATTGAACGATACATTAACAGTCCGTTACCTTTACCGGGCCATAACAAAGTGTTTGCACTATCTTTCAATTTAAGCAATGAATCATTCGGAGAGATAATGCTGCCTGAATGTTTTGATGATCGGAGAAAAGCGGTGACAGATAGGTCATTTTCAGTGTTCAAGGACTCTCTTTCCGTGAATGTCATTAATTGTGGTCTGTATAGCGGAAGATGTCTTTGTGAGATATGGGTGATGAACCAATATGATGTGAGGGAATCATGGGCCATAAAATACCAGATTGAAATGCTCCATATAGCTAGGCCAGTGGTTCATAGGAGTAATGGAGAGATATTAATAGCAGGATATTCATGGAGTCGATTAGTTTCTTTTGATCCCCAGACACCGAGAATTCGTGATACGGGGCTGGAGCTGTCAATCGATGGCTACGCGGATTACTTTGTAGAGAGTCTTGCTTTACTTGATAAATCAAACTAAACTCAGCAGCAAAAGGTACGATCATATTATTCTCAATGTCTTTAATTATCCGTTGGGATTGATGAGAATTGGGATTTTTTTATTTATTTTTCTTTCTTTAATGTTTCTTAATTCTTTCAGAAGGCAGTCGTGGATTGATCAGTTTATCTTGCTGCATCATTCATGCATGTAATCACCCCTCTTCCATGCAGGCTGCTGGACACGCAGCAACTAATGGAGCTTGCTTGATAAAAGAACAAAGAGGCACTGCAGAGCTGGTTGTTGTCTTTGGAAAGGAATGTAGTATTCGGATCAGTTTTAGATGTTAATGCCTCTTCACATTTACTTGGTCTTCCTGGACACAGCTCAAACTATTAATTTCTCATTGTTTTGGCAATTTCTGAAGATATATTTGTAGTTTGCTGGCAGATGAATCTACTCAGAACACTCCATTTAGTATTTGTTTGCTGCTTTGCGCTGTGGATCTTGTTCATGATTGATGGCAATTAACGATTGCTGATAACATTTACTTTTACTTGATGATTATCATTTCATTCTTCACTTTCGGTATGTTTTGTTGGGAGCTTATTTTTTTAAAATATTATTATAATTTTTATTAATTTTACTATTAACTCGTCGTTATTTTTATTAAAAAATATTTTTTGCATGTACATCGATTACCTTAGTTTATCAAACATCATCTAATATCAATTATTAAACATATAAGTTTTATATATCAAACCATCAGATATTAATAAATTATTTAACACGTTAATTTTATTCCTAAATCTCTTGAATATAAAATTTATCAAACATTTTATAATTTCTCAAATAGGACAAATGTTAATCATAGAACAATCTTAATGGGGTCCAGCTGATTTAATGTAAGCTGAATATTGCCAAGATAAATTTGAGACCAAGCATGAGATTTTTTAGGTGAAGTATAGATGAGTGTTGCAAGTCGATTTTAATACGATCGAGAAAGTTAGGTACTGATAGTGAAAAGTAAAAGATTGAAATTGAATTGAATGGCATCCATCCATCCATCTTTTATATTGTACGTATGGATGTAACTAATTTGTCGAATATTTCCTGGATGTTTTAATATTCATGCAGTAATGTATTAATTAATAAGCTTTCGACGCCAGCATTTGCAAGCCATGAGAGCTGCTAGCTCTTGCCGAATTGATCACCTCACTTCTTCTTCTTTATTATTAATTTGCAAAGAATAAGTTGGAATTCTTTTTCTTTTTCTTTTGTAGAAAAATAAGGTTGTATTTGATTAAAACAGAAAAACAAATACAAAAATAACATATACATATTTATTTATAAAAACATAGATGAAGATATAAAAGCAAATATATTTCTATATAGTTTTATAATGGATCTCTCTCTATCTTTTAAAAAACAAGAAATACATTAAAAAAAATTTAAATTAATATTATTGAAATGTTTTTTTATAATTTAAATGTATTAATATAAAAAAATTAAAACAAATATTATTTTAAAAATTTTCAATTAAAAATATATTTTTAGAAAGCACCACATGGCATTATTGAACTTCTTATTACCTGGTGGAACTGTTAATATGAGCATTATCAAAGAAAAAGTATTCACATAATAACAAAATTAAAATCTAAAACTATACGAGAGAATGGATTAGCTTAACACGAGTCGTTTTTCGTAATTGTCTCAAGATATCTTTATTTTTCTGACAAGGTTTCTTTTTTTATGTATGTTAATCTTCACAAATAAAAACTCTTCGAAAACATAGAAAATTCCTAATTTCCACACACCTGTGAAC
>Ga0307517_10012340_pt1 | contig 11739 bp, 4 predicted proteins | sample 23_EM_MG_FD_194515 | JGI IMG/M metagenome (GOLD analysis project Ga0307517, IMG submission 194515) | Populus trichocarpa ectomycorrhiza microbial communities from riparian zone in the Pacific Northwest, United States - 23_EM | ecosystem: Host-associated > Plants > Roots > Unclassified | place... | reverse complement strand
ATAAGTTAGACATATAATATTATTTAGTCTTTGATTATCCTAAAAAAAAGTACTTCCAAAGACAAATAACTAGATAGATTAATTTAATAATTATATTGTTTGTCTGACCTGCAGAATTCTTGTATGCAATCTACATCACAAGAAAGTAAAATCAATCCAATGATAAAAAAAAAAGTAACTATGTGAAAGAAAAGATGAAATTAATATCTAAAGTCACAACAAATTTCTCTATTTTTTTATTAATATTTAGTTAGTCATCGACAAAAATATTATTTATATCAAGAGTTGCTTTCACTTAATAAGCTATACGAGTTGGGTTAGGTTAAGCGGGTTTCAAATATTCTGACCCACATCTAATTCGTGATATCAATTTATTAAATTTTTTGATTCATTATCATTTATAATATTTACATGAAGTAGCTTTAACAAATTGGGTTGGATTGAATAATATAAATAGATAACTGATTTCTTTGAGCAACCCTACATTAGATAATGCACTATGTTTAATTAGAGTACACACGTAAATCAAATGCTTTAATCATAATAAATGAGAAAAGTGAAGAAAAAGAAATAAAAATAAATTTATCTTTAAAATAGTTTTGAAATGAATTTGTGTCATTTTAAAATAAAAATAATATAGAAATATATTCTTTTTATCTCTTAATTATCTTCATCTTTTTTTTATCTTGAGATAATAAATAAGCACAACTTAAATATGTATTATATTTTATTTTATTTTCAGTGTGATTAACATGGTTAAAGGTGATACTAGGGATCAATTAAATTGATCAACAAAGAGATAATACAAATTTTAACAAAAGATTTTTCTTGAATCTCCTTTTTTTTGTTTGTTTGAAAGATGTAATAAATTAAACAAGTGGATCCCATTTAAAATATTATTCAATGAATAAGATTTCTGAAGAATTAGCTTGAGGATCGAAGCTGGAACTACTTTAGCACCTGCAGGCCATTCCCTAGCTGCCAAGCTTGAAGAAAATTTAGACTGGTCCCACATGATCGATAGGCTGGGGTCCAGAGGGGGTCATGTGGGGCCAGCCTTTGCCACGTGAAGAAAAGTATCCACGTGGCAAAATGGGATCACTTGTAGCCTTCTTGATTCTTTTTTGCAAGTGTTGACAAATGATTCTCCTCTCCCATGCATGCTTTTCCTTCACACCAATCATTCTTTTGGTTCTTTTCCTCCTTTCTGGGCTTTAATTATTTATGCTTTCCTCTTCTTCCTTATCCTTTTCATTTACGTGTTTCTTCTTCAAAAATATATGTTCAGTCAAGCTCTTAAAAAAGGAGTCAATATCGGGTAGCTCCTCCATCAAAGCTGAGTAAAGAAAGAGGAAAAGAGAGAGGGAGAGAAAAAGAACATGAGTCCAAATATCTCAAGACTTGATGAATTTATTACCTGATTATTTTTTATTCTTTTCTTCCATAGAAGCTGGTTATAGTTATTATATTAAATTGAATTTTGAAATATTTTTAGTTGAACAATCATTGGGTGGCAAGAAATGTTGGATTCGTCTACGAAGAAAAAAAAAAAAAAGAGGTTTGAACACATTCATATTATTCTATTGCTAAAGAAGAAATGGTCCATAAATAATTAATTTCTTTTATAATTAATTCATTTTTTTTAAAAAAATGAATTCTGTAATAAATTAGTATTGCCGAAAGGAAACATCACCATGTTATCTTTTCGGTCTCTCGTTCTCTCTCACTTCACATGAATCAAGAGCCGGAAAGTGGAAAAGAAAAAATAAATTATTTAATATATTATATGTGTTTATTTCTCAAGTGGGAAAGCAATCTCTTGTTTCTTGGACCAATCTCCTAAAGAAGAAAAAAGAAAAAAAAGGAATAAACATTTTTATTAGACTAAAATTCTTATTTATTCAAACATTCAAATCTTTTCGGTTGAATTAAATTTTTGGTAGGCCATATTAGGTAAAATTTGGTCTTGTTTATTTAGACATTCTAATCATTAATTTAGCTCGATATATAAATCTTTCTAATGAATTGTATATATTAAATTAAGATTTAGAAAAAAGATCTTATAAGTATTTTGCCTAAATATGAAATTGTTTGCATTCTCTTTCGAACGATTTTATAAAAAGAATTTGTTAAATTTCCCGAAATGTTGGTTACAAGATTTTATTTTAAGAATAATTAAGAAAAAATTAAGCATTCCTCTTAATGCCACCCTCAACATTAAGTAAAGTTACATGTTGTGTGCTTGCCTTGTGTTTCGTTACGGTCTGATAATTTTTTTAATAAAAAAAATTAAATATTTAGATTTTTTTAATGTATTTTTTGATATAAAAGAATTGTAATCACAAATTAAAATTTGTAATCATAAATTAAAATGTTTATACACGTATCTAATTAAATAAATTAATATTTAATCAACAGATAACTAGATTAAGATAAAAATTCACTTTAAAAATGCATGTTTCTTACCCTTTTATATTTGTTTTTTGAGTTCTGAAACACTAAGAAAATGCAACCTAAAGATCAAGCTTGTACCAACATCCCTATAGAAATGTGAGATAAGCTTTTTATTGATGACTGTACAGAGGATGGCTTAGACAAGAGAGTTCTTAGAGACTATATGGAGCTTTAACTACATGAAAATTTCCACCTCTTGTGCAAAAACTTCATCTTGCAAAATAACTTGACAACATACCCAATCTGGGATCTGTACAGAGCTCACAGAGAAGGATCCTTGGCGAAATCATACAAGTTCTGCCCTTTTCATTGTGAGGACCAATATAGAGAAAACATATAAAGAGTGAGCAAAGATTAGCTCTTTGTCAGATTTTGGTTTGATTTATTGTATCCTTCAATGCCGTATTTCTGGTATACAATAGCTTGATTCTCCTCCCACCATCGCTCTGCTTCTTTCTCTGCGAAACGTTTACGGCTGCAAAATATGATCAAGCATAAATGATTAGTAAGAAATCTTGTATCTAATCAATGGTGATGTTGTTAATGATTAAGTTGATAGAAAAATCACCTAAACCTGACTCGCTTCAGACCCTTCAGTCCACTCGGCAAAATTGTAAATGTTATATATACACCAGGTTCATATTGTTCGACCCATTCATGCTTCGACGCTTTAGTTCCATTTCGTCGAGGATCAGTCGTCGTGTCATGTAAATCTTCCTCTGGTCTGCTATCTTCATGGCACAACTCTCTTCCATCCATGGACTTTAACGTATTGGAAAACACAATAGGAGAGTTAGATAAGCTGTCTATCTTGCTGTCTTTTGGAAATCTAACTTCGAGAGGCAAATGAGTTGATGGAAACACAGCACATCCACCAGAAAGTGTAGGGGTATCAGTATAGTCAGGTCTAGTCTGAGGCTGATACGAATCCACTCCATCTTTTGCTTCTTTCCTAACTGAGACTTTATCTGACATTGCATGAAGCTGCACCAATAATTATCATTCATTTGTTTAGTTTGACACTTAAAAGGGACCAGCCACAACTTAAAGAGAATTACCCTTAATGCCAAAGCTTTTATTATCTCATTTGCTGCTTTACGCTTAGCTGCTTCCTCCCTGGCCAGGAACCAAGTTTTCTCTATAGTTAGTTGACATTCTTCAATCTTCTGGCTTCCAGTTTGACATTGCATCTCGAGGCTCCTAGCCTATTAAAAACAAAAGAGCTCTGAAGAGATGAACATAGTATATTCAAGCCAAATGCATTTTACAGAATCAGCTTAAGTTATATATGGAATTCTGCTAAAACAATACTGCTTCTGGTTTGCTCATGACAGAAAACAAAACGATTCAATTGTAATTGCTTCTCCCCTAACCTCTTCTCTCTCAAAATCCATGGAGAAGCCCCAAAAAATCGTTTTTACTGTAAGTAGGAACAATGCTTAAGCATTTGATGAGTCCCATGTCACAGGTATGGTACTGAAGTAGAGGCAATTTTAACAGCGTTATAATTCATAATAAGATCGATGCTATGGAAGTTCGCATATAGAAATGACCGTACAGAAAAGTCTTTTGCTTCACCAATAAAATCAGTTTAGCCATCATGACATTGAGAACTAAGCAGCATAGCACTCTCGAGTACGAAGGAAAGCTCCTAACCTAATTAATGTATACACATCGAATATTGATACACACCACAGGTAATGCTTACATGAAGAAGTGATAAGAAACTCAAGGCATTTGCTAACTGAAACAAAAACAGTCAGCAAGGAAAGAAGAATTGGAGTAATGCTGATGGCAAAGGCTAACATTTTTGCTTAACAGTTCAATCACATCCAATGATGTGTAGACCAGTTGAAGCGCGAATGCTTCCATGCATGTGTGTGATGAAGAAAGTTAGTGTGGCCTAATGAAAGGTAAAAAAACATCATCAAGATAAGCAATTAAATTTTAAAGCTAAAATGCAGTCATTACCTGTGCTCTTAGCCTCTTAACTTCTTCAATTAGCATCTTTTTTGAATCACTCAATTCTTCTTCTAGATTCAAGGAACTGGAAATGGAAGATTTTGATTCCAGAGGAAGTTCAGAATTCTTTATGTAGCATGATTCAAATATAGCAGGACATGACACTTGTCCCCATTGTGGCAATCCAGCTGAAATAGAAAAGGCAGTTTCTAAATGTTGCTGCTTTTCCCCTTGGTTTCTCGGGGTCTTCCTTTCACCAGGTCGGATTTCCAGAGATGGCTGGCTCATTAACTGTAAACGATGCCCTGGAGGGGTTGCTCTGCCCCTTTCTTCCTTTTCATCTGATAAGGCCTTCTTCTGTTGGGACAGCAGCTTCTTGGAACCAAGATTTTCTAGTTTTGACACTCCACCTGGATGTGTGATATTCTGCATACTGTAAAAACATGAATCACAGACTCTAGAAGGCTTGCTTTTGTTAGGTGCCAAAGATGCATTCATGACCTTCTTGCTACTACATGCTCGGCAGAACAGAAGACCACAATTATAACAGTTATGCTTCTTCCTTGTGAAACCAAAGGGCATTCTACAGCCCTTACAAGCTGATTGATCACTAACAGAGATAGATTTGTGCAAGCAGATTGCAGCAGTTAAATTTGACCCACAAGCTATGCTTTGAACCTGCATATCTCTCAGGGCCTCAACCAAAGTTGGAAAGTTTCTATCTTCTACATTGCCTAATCCTAATTGTCCATTTGTCCCCTTCCCCCATGTATATAAACTTCCACTCGATGTCAATGCAGCAACATGGTATGACCCTGACGATATCTCCTTAACAAACTCCTCTTTAAGCTTTCCTTCAACAATTACAATCGATTTATCCTTGGCGTGTGGATTCCCCAACTGTCCATGCACTGAGCTTCCCATTGTATAGACCTTCCCTGTATTGGTAAGTGCAACGGTCAGCATTCTTCCACAAGAAACTTGATCAAAATCAAGTTCCACAAGCTGTGCGACACATGTTGGTAGAAGCTTTTTCTCCAGGTCAGCATGCCCCAGCCTCCCTTTATCACCATCTCCCCACGTAAATAATTTCCCACCAACACCATTAAACTTGAACCGGTCAACAATGATGTCCACAATAGCAGCAGTGTGCCATGATCCACATGCAACGGATTTTACCAACAAACCTTTAAGAGATTCAACTTCTTTGGGTTGAGAAACACTTAGAAGATTCCCATGACCAAGAACCCCAAAAGATCCATCCCCATATGTAAATAACTGCCCTGATGAGGACACAATCGCTGTATGCCAGTCCCCACAAGCAACATTCAGTATACAGACACCAGTCAAAGGACCTGAAATTCGACGTGGTAACCACTGGCTTCTACTTCTCTCCTCGCACCCCAAATTTGCACCATATTTATTCTCACCCCATGCATACAGTTCACCAGAATCTGTCAAAGCACAAGTTTGATATTCACCACAAGCAACAGATTTCACATGGACACCATCTAAGGATTCAACCATTTTTGGAGAGCTCACATCCATGTCAACTTTATGCCCAAGCTTCCCGCGACTTCCTTCACCCCAGCAGAAAACTTCCCCTCGTTTGGTGATTAAGGCAGCATGTTTCCTTCCTAAAGATATATTTGTTACGTCTAACATCACGGTAGATTCCAACAATTTTGGCAATAAAGCATCCACTTGCTTTGTATTGTGGTAACCAAACTGGTTGTCCACACACCCTATATTTCCTACTTCTACTCCTTCTCCCCAGATTAGAACATCCTTTAGGATGTCTTTTTTCTCTGTTCGTGGAGATCCATGATTCAAACCAATAACTCTATGACATGTATTCTTTTGGAACTCTGAGTAAGCAGTGTCAGATCCATTCTTCTTGAGATTTTGTGGTTCAACATTTGGTATGTACGAAACTAACAAATCCTCCACATTTTGCATCTGGGGAAGACTTGATCCTGAGAAAAAAAGGCTATCAGAAGAAAGAGACAATCCATCGGAAATACCCCTATCTGAAAGTGACTGCGTAGGACTTCCGCTTAAGCTACGCACCTGCAATATTTTTTACATAAAACACAAGCAAAAATGAAACTTATCAGTAAAGACTGTAATATTTTCATATTTTCAGTTGCAATTGTAACGAGGAAAACGAGAGTATGAAACTTCTCCAAAGAAAGAGCAGTATTTAGCCTTCATAATAGGATAAACCATATCAATTTTCAGACCATATAATTAGCATCATAATTAGGTTTTTATATCATGATAAATTTGGAGTTTGGAAACTGCAGGGGACACAAGAACAGGTTAAGACACAATAAGCAAAGTAATTACCACCTACAGAAAAAAGTAATCAAATACTTCAGAGAATTACTAGTCTATGTTCAAATCTCAATTGTTTCACATTGAGTGTTTTGTTTTCATTAATTACCCCAAAACAACAGCATAGGCCACTGCAACTTTCTTACATTTCAGAACAGAAGCTCAATTGATTAGGCAATTTAACATCGTCAATATCATCTGAGCACTAGTGACATTTTCATGAAACCAACACTTTGGAAGATAAAAAAGCTCTTTAATTTGTGTAAGAAACCACAAGAAAAAGGGATGTTAAAACCTGTGACAATTCAGTGTCATCCTCCAGAATTCCTAGATTGTGCTTTCTTCTGATAAACCCAGCTGGGCTATTTACACAACTTTGTGCTCCTCTGTGGTTCTTCAGGACACAAATAGGCCTAGAACGGTGACACCTGGATATCACTGCCCTTAAGCCTATAAACCAAGAATCAGCCTGCGCTTTGTCCTTACATATCTATGTGAAAAATAATGGATAAAAACAATTAATGAACCCATGAATCTTAACCAGAAGTGATCTGTTCATAACAAAACTCAAACTCAGGAGTTACCAGATCAAGCGAGCGTGCGCGATCACCATTTGTATAGATAAGTGAAAATGATTGATTCTCCTTATCTGGTTGAAGCTGCCTCTGAAAATAGAAATGTGAGAAGTGAAATCACCATCCATAGAAACAGTAAAAGGGCATCAACTTCAACTAGATACAGATAAAGGGATACAGCTTGATATCAGAGAGCATCCTTGGATACGTACAGTCCTCTGCCCAGTAACAATCTTTACAACTAAGCTTAATCTCAATTGTTTCTCCTCCTGTCCAGAATACCAAATCAAATACTTCTCGTCCTGAAACGCAAAATCTAAACAATTATTTCGATCATTTTATCATAAAACCAGAGCAGAAACAGCAATGCACCTCAACATGTAACGAAATAATAATCGAATATTGGTGATTCTAACACTAGGAAGAACGAATATTTGTTTGATCAAGTAGAGAGATCCAGTGAACCAAAATTATTCAGTAAAAATAACAAATTATGCTGGATTTATGCATCCATACAGCTGATCAAATTCTCCCACTAATTTCCAACTTTATTCCACATAAAACTTACATACCGTGGAAAGCCTGAACGGACAGAATTTGAGCTTCCCTCTTCTTCCACACTTCAGGAGATGTGCACCCTTCTTCATAGCCAGGATTGCCTGCACGTCATTGCATAGAATCATTAACGATCTTGAAACCCAATCAAAAATGAAAAAAAAAAAAAAAAGAAAGAAAGAAAGGAAAGTTACAAAAAAAAATAAAGAAAAAGGATGAAACCAACCACTACAGTCCGAGTCAGTGTCTATCAAATTCATAATTACACGGTTCAATAATGTATCGGAAATCTTTAAAATTATTTTGGTATCACCCTTTTTGCATAATTTGGTGAATTCAAAGAAATATATGATTCTAAATTCTAATTCTTACACTGATAAAGAGCTAAAGAGCAAAATTAAAACAAATATTGAAACTTTATAGCAAGGTGATTGATTATAAGCTATCAACTACTCCACATTAAAAAAAAAAATCAAATCAAGAATTGAGTGGGAAAAAGAAAATGAGGGTGAATAATCAAAATCCATTGAGAGCCTTAAGGCCAAACACTGCAGAAACTGCAAAAACATATTTGTATCTAAACAATGTGTCTGCTTAAAATTTTACAGTGACTAACACAGAGAAAGAGGAGAAGAAGAACAAATGACATGAATGCCAAATAGGCAAAAATTAGTCTCCTTTCCATCTATAACAGAAGAATTACACATAAATAGCCTCCTTTATGATACCCCATTTAGGAAATCACCATAGAATGTAACAGAAAATACATGAAACACAAAATCAAGAAAATGTAACCAAACCAAACAAAACCTAGAAAGATAGATAGAGAAGAGAGAGACCTGCTCAACAGTTCTGTCAAAAGGGACAGTAGTTAAGGATTCTTCCCCCATTTTCAGGCAGAGAATTTCATGCACTACTAAACCACAGAAACACACGGAGAGAATGAATAATAATCAAGAAAGAGACAGGAGAAGCAGAGTGAGAGACAAGAGCGAGCAGTAGCAGATACTACAGGGTGAACAAGAAGAAGAATGTCCCTATAACACTAGCTGGCTGGCCTGCACTCACAGACACCACAGTCAGCAACTTAAACTACTTTAAAAAGAAAGAAGGGAAGGAGGAATGCTTCTCTCTGTGTGTGTAAGAAAATGTAAGAAGAGAGACATATACAAAGAGATAATGCTACAAGGATGTTCTTGTTCTGTAGCAGAAAATAATAATAAAAATAATAATAATAGTGTAGTTTGCTTTGCTTTGTTACAGTGTCTGTCAATCAGTTGTTTCTTTCTTCCATTACTGTTTTTGTTCACTTTGTAAGTCGTGCAGAGAGACAGAAGCAGAGACACAGAGAGAGAGAGAGAGAGAGAGATGGGGTCTTAATATCTTAATATATGCTAATTGCACGTGTACACCGTAACACTTGCACTTTCTATTTTCTTTCTTCCCTTGTTGCTCTTTTTGCTTTGTAAATTCTTAATTATTTTTATTTGTCTTTTAATTAAATCCTAAATTCGAAGTAATGATGGAGTATGCTCTGTCTTTGATTAGTATCTTACTATATAAAAAACAAATAGCTACGAAAATGATATAACCGTGTTTAATTAGAGTAATAAAAATAAAAATAAAAATTAAATTTAAATTTATTTTTTAAAAAACAAAAGATACATTGAACATGTCACCTTATTTTCTACTGATTTCATATCTTCTTTTTTTTTTGCCTTTCAATTCTTTGTCTTCTTTAGGACTAGGAGTATGTAAACCAAGCGGTGAAAAGAAAGGAAAAAGAAAAAAAGAAGGCGAAGAACAATTCTTTATCTACTTTTTATGGAAATTGCATTGGTTTTGGTCAAATTTCGATTTAACATGAAATTATGTTCTGGTTAATTGCCATTCAATGTAGCGATTAAAGAGGTAAAATCTTTATTATTCCCATTATTTCCATCATAATTAATGAAAGCGTTGAGAATATATACATGCACATGTGTTATGGCCCCAAGTCACCAGCTAGCACAGTGTCACATGGAGACTGGAGAGATAGGCACCAAAATTTGCTGGAGAAAGGCTGTGTGCAAGGCAGGCAGGCAGGCAGGCAGCCATTGTTGCTGAGGGTAGAGACTAGAGAGACAGACAGCCCAAGTAGAGAGAAACCAGGGATTTGCCTGTGATGTCAACGTATTCACTACGGGATTTCTGAAGAAAAACAACTGTGTACTCTTCTTGTTTTCCCCTTCCCTGACTTTCAAAGTTTGTTGTACAAAGAAAAGTCAGCTATTCTCTGGGCACTCTGACGCCTGTGCTGTAACTTCCATGTACGTAGGGCCATTTACTGCTTCTTTACTCTTTGTGCTCTTCTTCATCCAATTCAATGTTTACTGAGAAATTGGTCCCCAAAATCTTACTGAATGAGCTACGAACAAGTGCTTTCAGCACACAAGAGTGTTCATTTTAAGGTTTTTCTAGTATTGATACTATCAAATATTGGTCGGGTTAATTTAATGCTGTATTTTTTCCCTATACATGTTTCTTTAAAAATAATAATTAAATTGGGTTGTTAGTTCTTTCAATGTATATATTTTTTTAAAATAATTAAATCAAATTATAAATTGACTTGATAAATCAACTAGCACATCAGACCGAGTTTAATATCTACACTATTATTATATTCCTTGCATTAACATTTAGAACGTTACTTGACAATCATGTATATTTTTGCAAAAATAAAGCCACAAAAAAAAAAATAAACCTTAACAATCTAATAATAGTTTTTTTAATAAATTAGTAAATTTTTGCCTCGTTACTAATTTATATTATTCAGAAAATTAAATCCAGAAAACTATTTCAACAAAAATTGAATGACTAGCAAAGAAATTGGTGGCACCAAATGGTAAAAGCTCTGTTCATAGGTAAGAAGAAAAAAAGTACCTAACATAGCAAAGGTAAGGTAAAATTACATAAACAAATTATCTATGGTTCTGCAACAGCTTGGAGCCCTGAGCCACTAGTTCTATACTTCTATCAGAAGATGCCAATTGCAACACTACCTAACACAGTGGCCTTAGTTTTACTTATTTTTTTGTTTGCTTCTTTCAAAACAATGCAGCATCGCACATGGTCTTCCTCCCTCCCTGCCCTGTTTGATTTTCAAAGAAAACGGCAAACATATAATTAATTGTCATGCCATGCACCTGAAAAATATAGCCAGCCCTCACGGCCCCTACCTACTTGAAAGCCTCTCGTTTTCTCGAAATGAATCTCTGAACTTTTCCACCTTCAGATCTCCAGAAGACCATGGGAATGCCCTATGAAAATAGGCACCGAAAAGTTGGGAGAGTGTCACTTGAGACTTACTCTGGACACAGACAATAATAATAAGATAATCATACATGCCTGGAAAGCATCTCTCATTTTGTGATATTTTGTTTGAAGCAGGAAAAATACATGAAAGAGACATTGTGTTTAACCAATGCTTGTGGAGATTAATATCAATAGGAAAAAGTAAATATTTAGAGTTTTTTTTCCCATCAATTGTAGAGGAATATATAGTTGATTGCATCTAGATCAATAAAAATAAATAAATAAATATCAGGATAACATTTAGTTATTATTCTAAAACAGAAGAAACGGAGATGGTAGAGATAAAAATAATAGTTTTGAAGTATATTTAAAAAAATACATTTTTGTTTTTAGTGTATTTACTAATTAAATTGGCGTGAAATTTAATATAATTATGTTTGTTCTAGGGATAATTTAATATAAGTTATCCAAACCAATATTCCAATGACAATCAACATGATTAAGCATAGTATAGGCTATATATAGCAGACAATATCTACATTAATAATTAAATAAAAAGAGG
>Ga0307517_10012339_pt1 | contig 11739 bp, 8 predicted proteins | sample 23_EM_MG_FD_194515 | JGI IMG/M metagenome (GOLD analysis project Ga0307517, IMG submission 194515) | Populus trichocarpa ectomycorrhiza microbial communities from riparian zone in the Pacific Northwest, United States - 23_EM | ecosystem: Host-associated > Plants > Roots > Unclassified | place... | reverse complement strand
AAATAAAGAGAGCCTTTAAAAAAAAAAGGAAAAAAAATTGGAAGATATGACATTTTGCAAAAGGATTTTAAAAAATAAATCACGATCACTGTAGATCTTCTAAAAAATCCAAAATCTAAATATTACATGGATATATTTATAAATCATATCCTTATATAGAAAAATAATAAATATAACTTTTCTATTTTTATTTTCTAATATACTCTCCATAAATTAATTTTATTAAATTTAATGGTCATGTGCACTGCACATGATAGTTTCAATATAAACCGGAAAAAAAAATCCCCTTTTAAGTAAATGAAAATAAAATATTTATTAGTGCCGGGGTTCGAACATAAGTCAATTTAACTACCCAAAGGCATAAATGTCATTTTAAATTATAAAGTTTCGAAATAAATATAGAACTTAACTAAATTATTGTCTTGAATTTTTTAAAATAAAATTATGTATTTTGATGGTGATTTAACCTGTTTTTAAACTCATCAAGTTAATTATAAGATGTTAAAAAAAATCTGATATAATATAATAATATAATTTTAAATCTAGTTTAGATAAAAAGTGTGGTCAGAAATTTAAAAACTGAACTACTAGTACAAGTATAATAATATTATTATTAAATATTATTTTTATTATCTAAATATATTTTTTCTATATAAATAAAAATTTAATCTAACCCACGAGCGTTTCTGTAAACTAGAAAGCGCTAGATGATGGTAAAAATTTGGTAATTCACACCTTACCGGTCGCTGATTATTTCAAAAAATAATGGATTTTTTGAAATAATACAATTATTTCCACTCGATAGACGTGCATTTCATGCGAAAATGACTTTACCTAGAGATTGATAAGGAGAGAGAGGACGATTTAAACGAGTCAGTGGTATGTATTGTCGTTGTCAATTTATTTAAATATTAATTGAATTCCTATGCTAAATCAATTTATTTAATGTGAACTCTCCGTTAATTATTTTTATTATATTTTCATAAACTTTTAGGTTGATTTTTGTTTAGGTTAATTAATTTATAAAAGATATATATTTGGAAACATAATTAAATAACCGCTATTAAGAATAAAGGTTAGGTATGAAAATGATATTGAAAAACAGGGTTTTGTCTATTTTTAAAAGACCTTTTCAACATATATTATTTTTCCAGAATTTTTACTATATCAAAAAGAATAAAAAATGGTAAATTACTGGCCCAGAAGACAGGTCACTCATGGCGTGAAGGAAGGTATCAAATAGTTGAGGGGTTGGTGGGGGCATTAACAGCTCTATAGTCTATACCGACAGCTATTTAATGTGCCATCGTCTGCTACATAAAAATCCTCTACTCATCACCTAAAAAACTACAGCCTCTATTTAATCTCATGCATTTTATTCCCTCTCTCTTACAAAAGGCAAAACCCTGCTCCCTTTCACTCCTTTCTCTCCCCCGTACAGCTCTTCTCCTTCTTCATCCAAATATAGAAGTCTTATACTGGGTCTTGTCAACTTCAGATTGATTTGTAAGCAAAAAAATGAGTTTCTTTTCGTTAGTGACAGGAAGGCCTGGTACTAGTGGGTTTGGATCAGCTTCTACTGCTGAGCAGGTTACACAGGGGATCGATGCTTCCAATCTTACTGTCCTTATCACTGGTATTTGTATGCTTTTTGCACGTTCCATTTCATTTGTATGATTCAATTCCCAATTACGTGTTTCTTACTGCGACAAAGAGTGTTTTTTTTTTTTAAGAATGAATATATTTTTTATTCTTGACATGCGTATCAAAATTATAAGAAAATATTAATCTGAAACGCTCCATTTTTTGTTGTTGTCTCAATTGCTTGTTTGGCTGGCTTATCTGATTTCTGATCCATTGCCAGCTTTTAATTTTTTTCTTACAGGTATGAATTCTCATGTGCAAATTAACTTCAAAGGATTTTGAAGTATATATTCTCTAAGAATTTGTACAGAACTGTGACCTCATCGTGTTTTCGTCGGCTGTGAATGATCACTTATGAATTTGGATGCAGGTGGAGCAAGTGGAATTGGTTTGGAGACGACAAGAGTGCTGGCTTTACATAAAGCCCATGTCATTATTGCTGCCAGGAACATGGTTGCTGCAAACGAAGCTAAACAACTTATTCTTAAAGAGGATGAAGATGCCCGTGTTGATGTCCTAAAACTTGATCTGTCCTCTATCAAATCCATTAGAGAATTCGCTGATAACTTAAATTCTCTCGATCTGCCTCTCAACATCTTAATGTGATCTCTCGCTCTCTTGTTATAAAATCTAGATATATCCAGGTACTCCCGTGCCAGCTTGATACATGCAAGATTTCTTTTTTATGTTTCAGTAACAATGCTGGCATCATGTTTTGCCCCTACCAGCTCTCAGAAGATGGAATAGAGATGCAATTTGCCACAAATCACCTGGGTATGTATCTGTACTATTATGTATAGATTAAGACTTGATTAACGCTGGCTAGCTGGTATTGATATTGTTTTTTTCCCTACCACAAAATATATAACGCTGGCTGGTATTGATGTTTTTTTCCCTACCACAAAATATATAACGCTGTTAATTACAATCAATTAATTTGCACCATTAATTATCAGGTCATTTTCTCTTGACAAATCTGCTCCTTGACAAAATGAAAGAGACCGCAAGAACCACCGGTGTCGAGGGGAGGATTGTGAATTTGTCATCAGTTGCCCACATTCACACTTACAAAGATGGGATCCGGTTCAATAATATTAATGACAAGAAGAGGTGCGTGGCTTTTTCTTTCTACAAGTGATGTTGATCTTTTTTTTTCCATGAATATTTATGATTAGCACATTTTTATATAAACCATGCTTTCAATGGTGTCTGAGCTTTTGTTTCTGCTACAGATATTCTGACAAAAGGGCTTATGGCCAATCCAAGTTGGCAAACATACTGCATGCCAAAGAGCTTTCCCGTCGCTTTCAGGTAAACACTGAAGTTGCGGTCTGCTTCCAACTTGCTCATAAACGAGAAGAATAAATTCTAAATTAAGAATATCCCTGAACTTTGCTCTCAGTTTGCTCCGCATGGAGCATGTCTGTAATATGTTCTGGGGTCATGAATCCGGAAAAGGTAATCTGTCGCTGGGCCGTAGCTATGCGTCATCCTGGCGTAGGTGTTAAATAAGAAACAACCGAAGGTTCAGAGCAGTTTGTTTTAGCAGCGTGGGCTAAAAAAGAAATAAATTTTAAAAAACATTTTCAAACCAACTAAGAAACCACCTTGGACTCTCCGCCCAGAGAAGACAAAGAACAACTATGGGCTTAGAGATCCAACATGATAGAAGCAAAATTTCATAAAATGGACGGCTATGAAAGGCGATCTCCTCGACAAGTTGAGTATCATCTGATTCATTCAGTTGGGCTAGATTTTTAGATAAATCATGAGTCGATTTGACAGGAAGACAGTTTAGTTTTTAAATTTAAATTTAAATTTTATTTTATAAAATTCATTTAAAAAGCTGGATCAAACCCAATCTCGTCCTAGTCCACCCACCTCCCAACCACAAAAAAGTATAAATAAATTAATGAACAAGTAAAAATAGTTTATATATATAACACAAAGTCTTAACCTAATATGCAAAATAGAATAAAGTAACTACTATGAAAAATAATATATCTAGCTTTGATTTTATTATGAAAAACCATATAGGTTCTTATAGAATTCCATGTATTAATATATATATTGACATGAGCTTTACTCATAATTAATATACACTAGCATGTATTATATATTGTTTTTAAATAAAATATATACGTGTTTTAAATATTATTGTAAAGAAAGAAAACTCTAAAGGAGGCAGATTTGGTCACTCCATATATACATGGTTCTAGCTATAGAGTGGGAATTATCAATTAGTAAATTATGACTTTGAATTCTATTGCAAATTCTTAGAGAATTTAATTTGACGCCTTTTTCTTCGATGCTGTAATACGCAGGAAGAGGGTGTGAACATTACTGCAAATGCAGTCCATCCAGGGTTGATTATGACAAATCTCTTCAAACACTCTGCAATTTTAATGAGTAAATATGTCTTAATTATACGCTCTATGTTCCAGTACTCCAAAAGCTTTTTTCTTGTGTTAGAGTGACCTGATTCTTCTTCTTTTTTCTTCATTATTATTATTATTACTATTATTATGGGCAGGAACTTTGAAGTTCTTTTCGTTTTTCTTATGGAAGAACGTGCCTCAGGTAGCCTCGATCTTTCTTTTTCATTTTTTAGTAAACAGTGTCATCCCTTTTTCTTTTATTTATATTTTCCTGTTTCTGATGATCTCAGGGGGCAGCCACAACATGCTACGTCGCGTTGCACCCGAGCTTGAAAGGTGTTACCGGTAAATACTATGTGGACTGCAATAGCTTGGAGCCCAGTGCATTTGCTAGAGATGAAGCATTGGCAAGGAAACTGTGGGACTTCAGCAACAAGCTGATTACTTCTGTTTCAAAAGCTTGAAGAAAAATAAATGCTTAGGTTTACCAAGCCTTAAGGCTTCTCAGTATTATTGGCCTCTCTCTCCCTCTATAAATACATAGAGGGAAGAAGGGAGAGAGATCAGAAGCCCCATATATATATATATAATGTGGCCTCTTCCTTTACAGTGTGCTTTTGTGTGGTGTGATAATTGAAGGTAGTTAAACTCGCTCGGTGGTTTCAGAGGTCAAGTTGATATCTGATTAATTTAGTTCTGTACTTTTGATTATTCTCTATTAAAGCCATTTTCTACGATGCCTTTGGAATGATTTCAAAATACTTGAATTTCCTCTCTTTTTTAATCAAATTCATGCAGTACTGTTTTGCAAAACAGCTTATCACTAAATCTATCTATCTATCTATATATATATATGGATTTTTTTTGCTAATTATTTAGTGATAAAATAAATTATCAATTCCCATATGTATTCAATCTAATTATTTAAAAACATGTGTTTTTGTTCACATTATTTAGTGATAGAAAATTTATTATAGTACAATTATGTTGTAAGACAATTACGGTAATAAAGATTATGTTGTGTTGTGTTGGTAAAACAGTTTTTACATGTTTTTTTAATTGAGTTTCACCAAACATTTTATACATGTTTTTTGCTACACATAAACCTCAATCATAATTTTTACCAAACATGTATCTAAATCCAACTAACTATATTTTTTTAAAACTACAACCACAAAAATTACCTAACAAAACAAACACACTTTAATCATAGATGTACTAGAAATAAGATACACACACAAAGTATAATTTTCAAAAACTTCTTTATGAAGTTAAAAAATAATCAAATTATAGAATTCTTAGAGTAATTAAAAAGAAAGAAGTATAAGAAAATTCAATCCACATGAATAACAAGCTAGTAATAAAAGAAATTGAGCTATAGTTATTTTTTTTATTATTTTATAATCAAGTTTTTAAAAATTATACTTGGCAACCTTAATTTTGAAAGATGTAACACTTTGCATCCTAAGAGTTAGTGCAAAACAAAAAAAATATATATTTATTTATAAGATTATCATTATATTTGAAATAATTAAAGAGCTCATAAAACTTAAAAATAATAAAAATACCAATAAAGAGTCAGTTGGGTTTTTGTTTGGAAAACAATAATTTCTTTTTTATTAAGAATAGTAGTTGGTCAAAGATGATGTAATTACAAAAATACCATAAATTACAGCAAGCACATTCATGCATGCTTTACCAAGCAAAAATTCCAGCAACCTCCACATCAACTTAACCCAAATATCCTCATTTCTTTTTCTTTTTCACCATAATTCCATTAAATAAACCTGTCGAAATTAATTCCACAAGCAACCCGATAAATTTCACCATAACTCATCAACAACCCATTAAAAAAACCTGGCAAAATCCCACTTTCATCACCTTCATTCATTCATTCATCAAGCATTTCATTTCCCATTTTCACTATAACTCCATCAAACAAACCTCTCAAAATCTCACAATGCACACAACCACAATACAAACTTAGCGTCGAAATGGCATCATCTACGTCAAATGCTAATAACATACAAAGCTACTACAACTTGGATAGACTAAAATTCAAGAATAGAAAGTACATAAAATGTGGGAAAATAGTTGCAGTTAGAATAGCAGAAACAAAAGCTAGTAAAAACAAGCTATTTTAACGATGAAAAGTCATGCAAAAATACTTGCATTGATTGGTGTAAACCTATACTAGAACATCCAGTATCACCACCACCACCACCACCACCACCAACACCCATTTCAAAACTCATTTCATCACCAATTTCATACTTATTAGGACTCAAATCATTAAAAAAAAACCGTAGCACATTTTCAACTTCATCATAATGAGCAGTAAAATATTTGGTTCCAGATGGTTTGTCATCTTTAGATTTACCTAAATAATGTATCGATAATTTTTATCATTAGAGGATCAGTAGCTGGATCAACATCAACATATAAATACACCTCCTTTTCACCTTAATTCATACTCAATACCTTTAAGGTCAAAGTATCATCAAATATTTTGTTGTTTTTGTCATTCCTTATGTGAAATCCAAGCAAGTCCACATTAAAGACTTATTTGCGTATGAATCGTGTGTTTATGTAAGATATATATTAAGAACTCTAATTTTTCTCGACTAATGATGAACTCTCATTATATACAAATATAACTGGCATTTTTTTTCTTGCATGGTTGATAAAAGTTATATATATAAAGGTTATTGAATAATTATTATAAAAGAATACCTTATTTGAGCAGCGATTAAAAATTAGGATTGTGTGAACAGTAACCTTATTTTTTTTAATTTGGGGTTTTTCATAAAAATTCAAATAACAATTTTTCCAATATTCAAAACATGTTTAGGAGTCTGAAATTTATTGATTGAAAATATAAATATAGTACTAAAATCTAATTGTTTAGGGCTGGTGTACCTTCAGGATTCCCATTTTCAATTTTAAAGCACTGATTTTTTAGTTTTTTGTTAGATTGAGGAGGAAAAACGTATATTCTAATAATTTAACAAGAATAAAACGCACTAACAGAGTTTAAAATCTCGATTGAAGAAAAGAATTTACCTTGTATTGTTGAGTTTCAAACGAGAAATACCCTGCCAACACCAAAACAAGAGAAGAGAAGGTGAATTTCTGTTTGATTTTGTCTTAATCAGTGGATTTATGGATTTGTGTTTGGGTTGATTTCTATTTGAGAGAGAGAGAGAAGAGAACGTTAGTAGAAGAGAAAAGGAGTTGTAATGCCTTCCATGCTTTAATATATATGAGAGCATTATTGTTTTTTTGTTAATTTTTAAAATTTACTTTGATTAAGATTACAAAGAGTAATTTTCAAAAACTTAACTACAAAATCAAAAAATAATTAAACCATATGTTTAGAGCAATTTTTTTTTAAAAAAAAACAAGTGAATAAGTAGGATTTTTGATAAAAAAAAAAAAAACTTATGCATATATATAATTAAATAAATTGAAAATTATTAGTGTCAATAAATACTAAAAAAATTGTTATTGTTTACTAAAGACTAAACAGAAAAATCGCTACATATTAAAATTGTCTCCTTTTTGCCCTTTTCATTTACAAAACTCCTTTTATTGTTTGAATGAAAACAATCCGAGTTTTTGCTAAATAACTAATGATATTTACTGATAGAGCATGCCTGTCTTCCATGTATTATAATGGAGGAATTTAAGTAGGAGAAATTTCATATTAATTCATACGTTATTTAAAAGTTTATTTTGGATCAATACATTTGTATATCGCCCTCCTCCAAAACTAAATTACAAAAGTGTTCTTGTGTTCTGTAATTTAACCTAGAAAAAATTACAGTGAAAACGCATGCATTTCACGATGCAAGAGTCCTGGAATTATTTGATCGAAGAACTCGCATCCTTGACCGGATCAACAGCTTTCCAGACATCTCAAATCTCATGTGAATTTTTAAACAGAAATTGTCCAAGCAATATTGAACCTTGACATCAATAATAATAATAGTAATAAAAAACAGCTTTAAAACCTAATGAATGCTCGAGCCATCATCCTATTTTCAGCTATCTGATTTATATATGATGAATGGGGGAATGCTTTTAGTCTGCTCATCCAAGAGGAAAACATGCTTAGAGGGTGGCCTCATCGTCCTCCCACAAGCCCATGGCTCGAACCACCCAGGCTGAGACAGCAACCACTAGCGCTGCAAAGAGGAGAGAAACAATGGAATCAGTCACAGGAGACCTTTTGAAGAGGTGAGCGGGCAAGCACATGACCTCTCCTGGCACGTCTAGTGGAACTCTAACAGTCCCCTCCTGTTCACACCCTTGCGAAAACGAAGATATTGTCAATACAAATGCAAACTCGGGGGAGAACGAGGCCACTGCCACTGTCAGCGTTAGGAGAGACGTCCATGTAGCAGAATAGAGTATCAGAGGCCATGAAAGCCGATGGCGGAGAGATGTGAAGGGGAGAGACATCATCAATAAAGGGTTTGAAAATACTGCAGCTGAGAGATACTGTTAATATATAATTGGTGGGGGGAGAATTAGATTGACCTAACCTCAACCACTTCTATCATCTGGAGGCGATATTGTCGTTTAAGCAAGTGACCTAATGCAGGTGACATTAATAAATTAAGAAGATGAGACGTGAGTCAGCTATATTGACTTCCGAGATGGAGCTGATGAGCTCGGATTTGACAGGAGAACCACTCTATCTATGGCAGAGAGTGTCACCTGTCCATACGTGAAGAGCTGGTGTCAAATTCGTCTGTAAAGGCGTCATCAAGTGGATACATTAACCGTGTTCTAATTGCCCAGGAAAGCGCAATAAACACTTCCCTTCTCATTATCTGGGATCGTAGGATCAAATTTTTGTTTTCCACAGAAATGTGCAACAGAGAGCCTGATGGACTTGTTCCCTATTCTCAGATACGATTAATGCCATTGCAATAACCAGCCTATTGATTCAAGATGGGAGCTGAATCAGCTATTGAAATGTTATTGTTTTTCATGACCCTCGTCGTTATATTGCAGTTTGAAGCAAACTATCATTTTACCAAGTGGTAAAATGTATGTTTTACAGAAAAATGCCACGGCTAAAGAAATCACCAAAGCATGACATGAAAAATTCAAAAGAGAAGAAAAGCATAATGGCCGCCATCAACTCGGGGAGGAGAAAGCTTTCTCTATCCGGAGACTCAATACCAAGAATCCACCTGCTGCTACAAACAGTGCTGCAAGCATAATTTCCACCATCACCTGCAGCGAGATGTATGGGTTGATAAAGAACACAACTGCAATGGAAGCACTTTGCCAGACCTTGAGTTGTGCAAATGCTCCTTCCTGTCACAGAAAAAATCAATACCAAAAGTTGGATTGCAAAACTGCTTAGAACATTGAATGAATTACAGTATTTACAGGGGATTGCACTTCATAGAAGCTCTATTTATTTCATGGAAGATAAAGTTAGGTTTACAGGTGTGACTGACATTGTATAACCATCAAAGTAACAAGGGTAGAATTGTATGAGCATATGAAAGGATAATCAAAGTGTAAAGAAACCAAGTTCTGGGCAGAATACACAACAGAAACAAAAGTTATTTAACAAATTGATATCTTCTCCCCTGGAATTTGTGTAGAACACCAAATCTTTTACTAATCCAGAGACATTAAGAAGAGGCTATGACTCTTGCAGAGCAAAACTCACAACAAAAGGAAGAGATGATCTATTAAATAAATAGAGTTAACGGATACCGTATCATGCTTGAAAAGTATTCCAAGCAAAGCACTAAGTTGTGTATTGATTGCTCCATCACCAATGCCCAACATGGCTGCCATGAGAAGTGGGTATACAATGCCAAGTACCCCACTAGTTAAACTGCAATATGGCAAGGTTGAATTGTAAATTGGAAAGATGATCTTCAAATTAAATAGTAGAGAACTTCATGTTCCCCAAACCTTTAGTACAGCAATACTACAAAAGCAGATATCAAAATACCTGTATTTAAGCAGAATCCAGAGAAATACAACAGCCTGAAGAAAAAGTCCAGCAGAGACAATCCACGTGATTGAAAAAATACCAGAGGTGAGTCTTCCAGCAGTGAAGGAACACTGAGACAAGTTCCAATAACAAGTTGAGACTAAATATCTACATCACTCAGTCAAATAATTAAAAGCAGCATCAGTTTGCACGGGATTCTGCCTTTTTTTAGCAAGCATAGAATATTATAATTTGATCCCTATAACAGACCCAATTCAATTATCAGCACATCATAGTAGTTATTAAGAGAAGTTCCAATTCAATCTCAAAAGAATATGATTATTGATTATTCAATTAGTACAGAGAAGCAAAGGAAGAAATTCTTTTCGCATCTATGATGCGCATTATGGTCCAAGGGAGAGCACATATTTGGTTATTCTACAATTTTTGCAGGAACAAGGACAGGTGGAAAGACTTGCGGATCTGATGCATAGGAATCAACCAAGGCACTACAGCAAGCTGTTGCAACTGAAATAAGAGAAACAATAAAATAAAACATTCCTATGGAACTTACTATTGTATCAAAAGCACCGTATACTGCCATCGAACCCCCAACACCAGACACACCTAGTGCTGGAGTTGCAATTTTCTCGGTGAATTCAGCCCTAAAATGAAAACATGCTCCAGGATTAACAAAAGAATACAAAGTTAAAGGGAAAAGGAAGGAAGAATACTAGTTCGGCCATCCCAATCTAGTAGTTGCTTCTCTTTCAGATTGTCACCAGGATAGCCATAAGAAAATCTCTAGTTCAATGTATATTTACCATACAAATGCTTGTTGTAATCCTGAATATGCAATCAAGGGGATGATCAATAGCATGCGTACATCAAGCAAAGGAGTGATAACTGACTTCGACAGTGATGTTAGAGAAGAATATAAACTGACAGAAGAATCTTTAGGGCCCTCCTCTCCTCCATCAACCCTTTTACTTAAGAAGCACACTAATATGGTACCTAAGGTCATACTACAAAGAAACACAGTGAACAATAAAGTTGTACCGCTGGTACTTCCCTCCTGCAATATGTGCAAGAAAATGAGATCAGAAGAAATGTATTAAGTCCACATCTGCATGACATGAAATGACAACAGAATTACAGACTAATGTAACTTATTATCACTACTTACCAGAGCCTGCTTAAGCTAAGCGTCACTTGGACAATGACCCAAGATCTCCACTTAACAAAAGATCTCAAGAATAAATAAAGTATATTTATCACTTATATTTTATGAAATGAAGATTACCATTACTTAACAAAAGACCCCAAGTACAAAATGAAGATTGTCCAAGATTCTACTTGTCATATATACATAAAAAATAAAAAATAAATATATTTTTTAAATATTTTGAAAAATCTAATTTATAGTTTTGTCCAAAACCACTATTCATCTTCAACCTGCTCTGGTACTTACCAGCACAGAGCAATTTTCCATGTGCACCTTATTAACTTATTTTATTCTATAAAAAGTAAAGATTCTCTTAGATATGCAAAATTAACTTTTTTGTAAACCAAATGAAAGAAAACAATCAATCGTCAAAGCTTCGCAATGGTAAAAAGTCCAGTCTTTTGTTCTTTTAACTGCCATTAATGAGGAAAAAACAAAAAATAAACAAATAAGGTTCTGACTTATACTATCTCCCTTTAAAAGTGTTGTTTTGGGATTTTTTTTTTTTTTTTTTTACAAAACAT
>Ga0307517_10012338_pt1 | contig 11740 bp, 6 predicted proteins | sample 23_EM_MG_FD_194515 | JGI IMG/M metagenome (GOLD analysis project Ga0307517, IMG submission 194515) | Populus trichocarpa ectomycorrhiza microbial communities from riparian zone in the Pacific Northwest, United States - 23_EM | ecosystem: Host-associated > Plants > Roots > Unclassified | place... | reverse complement strand
AAGAGATAGTATATAATGTTATTATTAATGTTGTTGTTGAGCTAGAGTTCATTTGTTATTGTAATAATAGTATTTTTTAAATGTTTTTTATTTAAAAATATATTGAATTTTTTTTTTATTTTTCAAATTTATTTTTAACATTAACACTTTAAAATAATCTGAAAATATATATAAAAAAAATTTAAAATAAAAATTTTAATATTTCTAAAAATATTTTTAAAACACAAAAAACACAACTCGCCTCTTACTATCCTCTTTATTATTTGGTTATCTATTGGATTGTTTATAAAATAACCATGATGAATTATAGTGTTGTTAAATCTTGATAGGAGAGAAAACATAATAATCAAGTAATTAAATAGTCCAAGTTAAATCCAATTAAATCCGGTAAAATCAGTTAACTCGATATATTCATTGGTGTTTCGTCCACTTGGTTGGACCAATGATGTATATCTTGAGTAGGTTATTATAAGACCTGGGTTAAAATAGCTTTTTTGGTCACGGTTTGAAAATGTAAGTTTTAAACAATATTAAAATTAATTTTTTTATATATTTAAAGTTTCAAAAAAGAAATTTCAATAAACTCGTATAAAATTACGATTTGTGTTAATTATTTTTTAAAATTAAAATAAAACTAATCTGAAAACACAGCATCTCAATACGCTAGCTAAGAAACCCTAAGGAATATTATAACGTATACAGATGTGTAGCTGTAGTAGAGCTACTTGAGCTCACACAAAAGATCAACACAATATGTCAATTGAAGCATTCATCACTTCTTTTGAACTTGCTTTTGCTTAGTCATGTTGTGTCCTGTTCTTCAACATCTGTTCATGGGGTATCTGCTAGTAGACGACACCTCATACACAGTGACAAAAGGTATTGGAGGTGCTGACAAATCTTGATAGGTTATGCTGCTCCTTGAAAACAAATTTCATTTCGGAAAAAAGAAAAAAGAAAAAAAACACTAGACACCATAGCTCTTACCCCTGTCCCGGGTCGCAAACCCGAAACAAAAAATATTCTTTAAACTAGTTTGAAATAATCTCAGTTCAAAGTAAATTTCGAGTCAGAGAGTTACTGGATGAACGGATTTGTACTCTTATTTCATGACAAGTCCAAGCACATAAAGATCAGTGGTAGTAATTGAAACAGCCATCTGAAAATAGGGAAAAACCTGAGATTTTGTTGAGTGAGACTGGGAATATGATGGCTAAAATCTTACAGTAAAAGCAAACATGATAGCCAGGATCCATTTGGGCAGGTGTTTTACTGTGAGAATCAATGAACCATGCTGCATATTTTTATGGCCCGACAAATGGTCAATGGTTTTGTTTGCCACATTGAAGACAGGTATACTTCAAAGTTTACAGACAGGCCTTGCATGATTACACACCTGGGCGGGGAGTCATGCTTGAGAAGACAAGACTTTTACAGCAGAGGAAGCCTACTGGTTTTGTTCGCCTGGACAGAAAATGTTACAGGTGAAGTGTGCACTGATCTTGGGTTTTCCATGATTGTTAATTATGGAAACTTTAACTTATTTATCATAGTCATAAAATTCAGAACAGCTCATCGGATCTACCAGGTCACTGTGACTCGTTTGATTACTAACCAACCTGGTTAAACACACAGTCCTTAATCTATTAACTTATTTTTATTTAAATTAGAATCAACTCTTCCACACATGCCTCGCTCCAGGAAAAAGAACATAAATAAAGCATCTTTTTAATGTCTCTAGTTTGCTTGTGAGTTGGGTTTGTTGAGTTGCAAGTGAGGGTGTATCTGAATTGAATTGGATTGGATTGCAGCAATAGAAAATATTTTTTAAAATAAATTTTTGTTTAAAAATATATTAAAATAAAATTTTTAATTTTTTAAAAATTTATTTTTAATATCAAAACAATTAAAAAATACTAAAAAAAATTAATTTAAAACAAAAAAAAATTCATATTCAACTTCAATGCTGAGCACACTTGAAAAAATATTGTGTGATACTATGGTCTTGCTTTTTTCACCTGCAGAAAGAAAAATAGATGGAGAGATGATGAAATGGAAGAAATAAAAAATGTTAGGATACAAAATAATTATATATTAATTTATTCCAAATCCTATTTCTTTTCCTCATTTCCCCTAACTTTTCTTCATTATTTTCTTGCAAAACAAACACTATTTGATCCTGTATGTTATAGTACCAGGCCATCGAAACTTTTTTTTTTTTTTTTCAACCTACCTGAATTTTCCTTGTTTCCTTCCAAAACCTCCAATTATTAAATCTGTGCGTGCCTTCAATTTTTATGATTATCCTTTTAATCCTAATCTTGAATTACGCCATCGGATGCAGGCTTCTTAGCACACTGGAAGGGAAAAGATAAAACGATCACAGAAAAGGCATAGCATCTTCGCAAGACAAGAAAGGGTGTTGGAAAACCTTTATCTTCTAGTCACGATTGCTTTTCAAATACATATAAGATCAGGGAAATTCCGTACTTGAATGACAAGATACGAGCAAAACAAGATAATTTACTCATGAACTTGCACAAAAATTGGTGAAAATTAATGATAATTTCAAGTTACTCGTTCAACTTGCAGACATCGATGAACTTCTGAACTGCGTTGTGGTATTGTGTTCCCTGTGATATTAACAAGCACATCATCCAAGTTAGCAAAATCTAGATACATATATCTGTGCATGCGCAAATTATAATAACAATAAAATCATAAGATAGAGACGACTGGAAACTGAAATAACCAAACGGGAGAGTATAATGTGTCAAGTTGCATGCATGCTTGGCATAATATATAAACCAAATCACAGGACAGGGTTTTCTGCCCAGCAATGACCATGAATCTGTTTCAGTCAATAATGGTCATCAGTATAGAAACTACACATTTGTTAATGGAACGTTAATACTGTAGTGATTCCTCAGAGGAAATATGGTATGCAAACGTCAACCTATTGAACAAGAGCATGCAACTGCAAGCACTTTATTGGTTGCTAAAGTGAACATACTGCTGTCTCATTAGTACATATAACACACAGCTCCTAAAAGGTCCAGTGAGTCCCTACCCTCAATGTTTTCATAAGGATGTTTGAATTGTATCAATCCTGTATTGGTACAAATCAATAGTCTCATAAGCACCTTGTCCCATTTCATTCTCTGCACGGTACTTCAAGCTATGATCACTATATCTAATATCTAATGCTAATTGCCACCTTAGATGCTCAATGCATTCATGTTGCTTCTGTGAATTGTAAGGTTAAGGCTGCACAGAAAACTTTCACATGGCTTCCTGGGGATAGAGGACTAGTACCAGATGCATATTACAAGTTTCCTAGACAATACCAGCTTCCTCCTTCAAAGATTGTTCAACTATTTAAGGTTTGATACTTAGAAAGTGGTGAAACCATTTTTGGAAGATAATTAAAACAAGCAGGAGGGAGTAACTAAGCACTACCTCCCAGTAAAGTTGATTGCATTCCATGCACTGCCAGAACTCTAAATTTTTGTTAAACAAGCAATCGGGAATTCTTTGGAAACCCTTTGCAGCTTCAACTGCCTCTTCTGTTGTCAGTGGCTTTTGAATGAACCTCCCATTGCATTTCGTGCACCTTGACATCAGCTGATCCTCATTAATTTGTAATTGGAAAGTTTCAATTACCTGCAAACTTCTTCAATTTTAGCCTCTACAATCATGTTTCATTACTCTCAATTAACAAAAAATAAACTGCATGTATTCATCCTCTGCCTTTACAACAGCACAACATTGCCTAGATTGTCATGGACATATTGACAACACATACCAAAAAGGTAGACCATTGACGTCTAGTTGTATTATAATATGCAAAAAGAGACTCAGTATGGCGAGAACAACCTTAAGCACAAATGAAGACAATGGTGCTAGTCCGTGAAAGACTTTCATGCAAAATCAACCATTAGGCAATTCACAAGAAATGACCTTTTCCCTGTTTCTTGTACTTGCTGCAGAATTATCAAATGTTTTTGAAGTTCAGCCAACTTAAAATTGTGGTGCTAAATGCAAAGCTAATTTGTTTTTCACTAGAGTTGCACACCCTTGTGTGTTTGCATGTACCATGTACCTCAAGTAGTTGTTCATTTTTAAGAAGATTCTTCACCCTGTAGATTTGATTCTTTATCAAATATTGGTGTCTCAATAGCTTAGCATCTCGTGTCAAAAGCACTCTCTGTTCCCTGTATGCTTGATCCAATAACTCCCTGAATACAACGAACAACAGAGTGAATAGCTTTCACTTCTCATGGCCAAAAGATATTCAAAGACATAATAAATAACTACACACAATCATGTGCATCCTTCTAAAAACCTGGATTCTGGTTTTTTTGAACTTGGGATTGCTGCATCCACACCCACACATCGTAAATGTTTTGCCAAGCCTTCAATCTGTGCAAATACTTTATTTAGCATTCTGTTTACTATGAACAAAAGAGTGCGTATATTATTACATCTAGCGGAAATACAGACTTTTCTTTCCTAGAATGGTTATAGGATAATGCATTTATTTCTTATTTTTAGTTGATATAATTTTAAATTGAGCCCTATCTCAAAATTGCCCCGTCCTTGTCAGGAAAGGCTGCCACCTAAAGGTGTGGACTCCAGACCGTTGCAAGCACAGGAAACTGGCATGTAATTAAACCATTTTTATTGGAATTTGGCCTCGTTTTGGAAGCTTAAATTTTATTGTGGAAGAAATAGAAGAAAAAAAAACAGAAATGCTTTTACCATCACGTCACATAGGAACTTAGGGCATCCATCACCACCTAAGGACAAGTCCCATGGTGGAGGGCCTTGCCAGTCACCAGTATTGTCCAACTGCTTTTCTCTGGTAACTGCAACCAGTGAAGGGTGTTTTTTCGCTTTCTTTCTGGCAGCTTTTGGTTTTCTGTCAGATTCTCTCAACAGAATTTTCTCACCATATTTTCTCACTATCTTCAGGAGAGATTCATTCATAGGCATGGTATTTCTGGATGATGTCCTGGAAACTGCCACATCCACCTCAGCTATTCTTTGGCAGTTTTCTGAAGAAACAGTAGCTTGGAAGATATGGGAAGCTTCAAAATATTTGATCCTAATAATTTTATCATCAATATCATGCTTCTCAAGAATTTCTTTCAACCCAAGATTTACACCAGAAGAATGCAGTTCCACCATGTCGTTAGAAGAATTGCCTGCAGTACAAGTAAGACTTTTACAACCAGTTCAAACAATGTCATAGGCCTCATAAACATCAGAGGAAGAGAGATCAAACCATCAATAATCTCTCTAAATTTGTAAATACACCTGCTCTGTTAACAGGAAAATCCCATGTTTTAATCCTATTTGACTAAGACCGTGCACTCAAAAGTACAAGAGAAGTCTGAGCTATGTTGTGCGGCACATCATCCACATACTTGTTTGCAAACATTGCTTATGGTATCTGAATAACTTGCTTCCACATGTGTTTTTGCTCAATTGCCCCAGTATAATTTTAATGGAGTTCTAGGGAAGGCTTACATGTTAGCTACCTACAGAAGAAGGTTTCCTTCCAAGCTCATCCAATGTGCATTAAAACATTATTTCAAACAAGTATGCTCTGAAGTACCAGTCAACAAACTGGAGAACAAATCATACTGAATTTATCCTAAACTATGAATTCAGTTAGTTATACAAATTGTAAAGTCACAAGTATGAACCTTTCAACCACCACGAACCTTTTTTGACAATGTTGTCCTGGAAGACATTAAATATTTTGAGCAAGCAGTGTGCATCAGCAGCTGCGTATGTTTTTTGCTCTTCTGTAAGAGGACGATGTGACCAATCACTACATTGAAGTTCCTAAAGAAGACATGGATTTTACAAATTAACAACTCAGTTATAAATTACAGTAATTAAATCCGACCCCACAGGAACTATGGAATCTGACAAGTCAACTCCTCAATCCTCCAGAATGCATTAGGAGAATTGGAAGAAGCATATCATTTGATTAAGTTAATTATAGATGTAGCATCCATGCCTAAAAAGAAAGTCAGACATTTATAGAGTTGTGCGCTGTTAGAACACCACAGAAAATCTAGAGATTCCAAGTAGCACAAGAAAGCAGCAAGTTACATATCTATTTAGAAAGTCTATATCCCGCGATTTATACACCTGTAATCATTTTATTGAAATTGAAATCAATCTAAACCAGCTTAGAGATAGCTGTAATGGTTTGGTCCACGTAGAGCAGTGCAACTTTAGATTAGAAAGGCATTCATTCCAAGTCCATAGTTATCATATACTAGTGCAATAATTGTTCATCTCATGCATTATGCAAGGGTAAATTTATAAACTATGAACTGGTACAGATTTTAAGCAGAAATAGACTACTAAAAATTTGATGCTAAAACTAATAAAAGCAATGCAAATTTATAACATTGCAAAAAAAATATATCAACAGGTAAAAAATTAACTGGTTTGACCAAAGAGAAAAGTAGTTTTGTCTTCACAATTAATGCAGAATAAAGCTGAATCATCAAGATTTTTAATAACTCGGTTACAGCAAATCAAAGCCATTTCATTCACCATACTTCTATACAGACTGTGCTTGTTTTCCATAAATACTTGGCAAATTAGGTGAAAGTTTGAGAATAAGCATCGAGAATTGATATTATACATAGAACAAACAAATCCCAAAGATTTCCATAACATAAAATAAACAGGCATTCTAATAACAGCGCATTTCCAGTACAGGATAACATAGGAGCCATAAATCTCAAATTAAGTCATTCAGAGTTTCAAACAAAAACTTGTGCATTCATCACCATACCTTTGAAAGAGAAATTCCCAGTACTTCTTTGCAGATAGTTGCTAAACTCTTGGTTTCCTTCGGTCCCTTCCTTCCCTGTTGCTTATGTTGCATCTGATAGTATATGCTAGTGATGTCCAGATACGGCTCCACCTATTCAGCCAGTGTTCAACAATTGAAAAAAAAATTACAAAGTCCAATCAATCCTCTTTAATCAATGACCACAAATTTCCTCAATCTCCCATAACATCTTAGATTATGCTGAATGAAATGAAATTGAAAAACCAATAACCATCTTCTGATTCGATTCCTTTCTAACACAAGGATTAACACCAAATTCACATCATTATCCAGTAAATCATCTAATCAATATTGCACTTACTGTATGTCAAGATACTAGCCTATTGTTATTTCCTATTCATAATGATAAATTAAGCTTAAAGAAATTGCACTATAAGCTCTAAGCTATTCCAGATAGATAGATGGCAAACAAAATAGAGAATAATATCAAACTAAACAGAAACTGTACTTAAAAGGCAGTGAAAGTATGGTTCTTTTCTCAGAAACCAAACAACCATGATAGAAAAATTCAGTAATTACCTCATAGAAACAAAAACAGTACTTAAAATCAATAAAAATAAGGTTATTTTCTTGGAAATCAAACAGCACATAATAGGAAAATCGAGTCTTTACCTTATCAAAACCAGGATCGCATCCTTGTAAGCAAAATGTTGAGGACAAGTACACCAAATCCTGCTTAAATTTAAAACCCAGTTTCAGAATATCAGGAGAGACAAAAGTCTCTCTCAACAATTCCCATATTGAAGGTAAAGGGACTGAGTGCAGGTCAAGCAGGAAAGTTTCTGACTCGTCCGAGTCATGACCGAGTTGACAGGCGAGTTGGAGGAGTGACACAGTTGGGAAAGTGGGCTGGTGGGTTTGGCCTCGAATTGGCTTCCACTCGGCGTCCAGACCAATGATTGAGGAGCGAGTCAGGGACTGAGTCAGGTGAGTGAACTCGGGAGACTCAGTTGAATTGACTAGGTGGATTTTGAGGGGCTTTTCGCTTGGGAGATCCATGAGGAAAGCAAGTGGTAGAGAAGGTGTAGGCTCTTTGCCCAATTTATAAAATAAAAACTATGGGCTTTGACCCCTTCATATATTTATTTTTTATATTTTTTTTATAAACTATAATCTTTTCATTACTTTTATGAATGTTCAATAATTTTATTTTTAGATGAAAAAAATAGTTTATAAAAAAAAATTCTCAATTAACGTATAAACTGGTCTAAAATTGATTCTCCTAACCCTTAAAAATAAAATATAAATATAAATAAAGATTTGTTTTCTTTATTACATATTAGTCACTGCTATATTCTTGGAATGGTGAGAACACATGTTTGATTTTCAGGAGGTGCACTTATTGGAAGAAACAGTCACGAACCCTGAACGGGATTAGTCTCACCTTTTAAAAAAGATATAAAAATACTAGAATAAAAAAAAATTAGTCTTGCTATAAAAACACATACCTGGCTAGAGCTTCTCTTTGTTCTTGGCTTCTTGCTATTGTGTTACCTTTTCTTCTTTGATTTCTTCATGAAATTGCAAGTTAGAAAAAGAAGTGATGAGAAAAAAAAAAAAAAAAAAAAAAGGAAAGAAAAACCTATAAAGAGAGTATTAATGATAGTCAAACAACCTTGTTAATTATATATTTTCATTATAGAAAACAAGATTACATAAAATAATTATAGTTTATCTATAAAAAAATTAAAAATATCACGAGAATAATATAACTATAATTATTTATAAATTATTTTTTATTTTATGGATTCAAAAAAGCCATAAACAAAAAATAAATTTTTAGATAAGATCACTTCTAGATAAAATAATAATAATAATATGAAATTCCCATATCTTGTTATAAAATTTAAGCTCATGATTTTAAAATTATATCATGTTAAAAAATTATTTTAATCTAAAATTTTAAGTTATTAGAAAAAATATATTATCACAATGGTTAATGATCCCATGTCTCATACCAAGTTGAAGTCCTTACATCTCCTCACTAGTTCCTTCTACAATTTAGTGTCTGTGGTTCTCGGTTTGCTAGAATAGCAACCTTCTCCCTTCAAATTAAAGATCAAAGTCCTTGAAAGTGCAATACAGGGGAAAGTCATCAGCAGTACCTGATGATTTGAAGACTTATTTCCTTGGTGATGATCTTCATGGAGAAACCATACGCGTGGAAGGCAGCATTTATGCAGAAACCATGTTTCCACAATTTACTTTTCCTTTTTCCTGTGTATCTTTTTCATGCTCTATATATATATAATACCCATCTGAAACCATGTTGTCTTATGGCTCACCTCTTATCTCCCTGTAGGTGGAAGCCTGGTGTTTGAGCTCGCCATCATTTCGAGGAGTAAATTCTCGCACATAAGTAACTGCACGCAGCTATCTTAACATTTTCTTTGGTTTACCACTGTTGTCGCAGCAAAGGAGTTTACGTTTTGTAAGTTTTCTGACCTAGATTAAGAGGCAAAAGCATAGAGATCTAGCTTTAGCTTCCTAATCCCACTGCCCAGAAGGACCTTAGGAGCTAGCTGTGTGAGAATCTGTTCTGATCTCTTGTCTGTGGAGGTACTGAGCAAGTTGAGAATCTGGGAAACATGCAATCCAAATATCTTACATGTTGTCTTTTATATCTCCTGTAGCTGCTTCTTTGTTCTTGATCTTGATTGGATCGGTGATGTTCACGGTAGGGGGAGGAATCTGACAACGTAGTGTGAAATACATGCATGCATGTTCAGAAGATCATAGGCTACAACGTTAACTTGAAACTGAAATACCTGTATCAATATAGACACCCTGTTTTTGTGAGCAAAAATTTAATCGAATCTCAAATTGTGTGTGATTTGAGCATATTGATTAATAATATTATTCCTTGTGCAATTTTTTGAATGATGTATTTCATGAATTCTCGAGTTTAATCTTATATTTATAAAATTTTATCAAACAAGTTAACTTGATAACTTCTAGTTTATATAGTTAGTTAGTTTGAGTGAAATTTTATTTTAAATTAATTTTTTATTAAAATAATATGTATGATTTCAAAAGTAATTTTTTTAATAAAAAAATTTGAGTGAACTCGATCAAAAATTTTGAACGGGTTAGACGCTAATTAAATTCTTACGAGATGGCATACTCGCGCGCTGCTGCGGGCTTATAAAATAAATATACTTGATAGTGTTATAATTTTGAACCATCGCTAGATAAGTAATAGAAACTAAAGGTATGATGAAGTCAATATTTCATGACGGAAAAAAAAGTTACGTTGGTGATAAAAAACTTAGAGACTGAACAAAATAATTTGTAGCAATCCACAGTATTTTGTGAGGAAAGATACAATGTTTCCCCCATATGATTTAACTTTTCTGTTAATAGAAAGCAAAAAAATTACAGAGTTAAATTTCTATCAATTTAATATTAAAACAAAATCGACAAAGATAATTTTGGAAGGAAAAAAACCCTTGAGAAAAAACATTGTAGCAATTGACAATGTTTTGTGAGAAAAACTACAGTCCTTTTCCCAATAAAATCGACAAAGATAATTTTAAAAAAAATCATCAAAAAAACCATTTAGAGAAATATTGTAGCAATTCACAATGTTTTGTGAGGAAAACTACAATGCTTCCCCCATATGATTTAGTTTTATTGTAATTATAATTCTTAACCAACTCAATATTCAAAAAATAAAATAAAATTGACAAAGATAATTTTGGAAAAAATCATAAAAAAAATCATGTGGAAAAACACTGCAGCAATTCACAGTGTTTTAAATAAAAAAATTACAAAGCTAAATTCTCAATCAGCTTAATATTAAAAAAAAAATCGACAAAGAAAGTTTTAGGAAAAAATATATATAAAAAAAACAGGAAAAAAAACCATGTTGGAAACACTGTAGCAATTCACAATGTTTTGTGATGAAAGCTACAGTGCTTCCCTACATGATTTAACCTTATTTGTAATTACCTATAATTGTAATTCTCAATCAGCTCAACATTAAAAAAATAAAATTGACAAAGATAATTTTTAAAAAATCATAAGAAAAAAAAAACTATGTGGAGAGACACTGTAGCAATCCACAGTGGTTTGTGAGGAAAGCTACAATGCTTTTTCCACATAATTAAGCTTTATTAAAAAGTTAAATTCTAACCAGCTCAATATTAAAAAAATAAAATCGACAAAGATAATTTTGAAAAAAAATATTACAAAAAAGAAAACACAAAAGAAACTGGAAAAAAACCATGCGAGGAAAAACTGTATCAATCCATAGTGTTTTGTGAGGAAAGGTAAAGTATTTTTCCCACATGATTTAGCCTTACTTGTATTTACTTGTAATTGAAAATAAAATCGCAAAAGATAATTTTGAAAAAATCATAAAAAAACAAAACAAAAAAACTATGCGGAGAAACCGTAGCAATCCACAATGTTTTAAAGAAAAAAATTACAAATTAAATTCTCAATCAGCTCAATATTAAAAAAATTAAATCAACAAATATAATTTTCAAAAATAAAAAAAATAAAATAGAAAAGCCATGTGGAAAAAACCGTAGCAATCCACAATATTTTAAAGGAAAAAAATTACAAAACAAAATTTTTAACCAACTCAATATTAAAAAAATAAAATTGACAAAGATAATTTTTTTTTAAAAAAAAAATTTCTGTAGGAAAAAAAAAAAGTAAGACACTGAGTTAAAAAAAAAAAGTGCAAAAAAAAGAAAAAATGAGAAAAAAAAGTGATACACGGTCAAAAAAAAAAAAAACTATGTTTTACCATTATAATTCATAGGATATAAGGTGTGGATGAACAGTAAATTTCCAATATCCTGTAGCTTATTAATTATTAGTTAATAGTCTAATAAAAAAAATGTTTAA
>Ga0307517_10012337_pt1 | contig 11740 bp, 8 predicted proteins | sample 23_EM_MG_FD_194515 | JGI IMG/M metagenome (GOLD analysis project Ga0307517, IMG submission 194515) | Populus trichocarpa ectomycorrhiza microbial communities from riparian zone in the Pacific Northwest, United States - 23_EM | ecosystem: Host-associated > Plants > Roots > Unclassified | place... | reverse complement strand
GGTGTGAGGTTAGAACTTTTTTTTTTTTTTTTGGTTATGGAAGGGAGGGGAGGGGTGATTTGGTAAAAACAGAAAGTGGGTGGAGACGCGGTAGTAATAAATGGGGGGAGTCATGTCCAGAATGGATGCCAGGTGGGAAATGGCGAGGTCGAGCAGCCGCGTGAATTGTCGGAACGCTCACATTCTCCCTGTAGCCTGTCCCTATCAATATCTGTTTGTCTAAAAGGAGGAAAAAAAAAATCAAAATAAATGAGGGCGTCAAAAGTGCTGGTCTGGTCTGTTCCATTATTTTGACTCCAGCCGAGCTGTTAATCATTATACCACAGCTCATCTTGGTTCCTGGCTATAATATCTCCCTTCTTCTGCTCGCATTCGCCATCATTCTCATCTTGAACTCTTAACAGTGCTCATCTTCCTTCAAATGACATGTGTTTTAAGAAAAAAATTGAAAAAATTAATTTTTTTATTTTAAAATAGTTTTATTTTGATATTTTCATATTATTTTGATGTGTTGATGTTAAAAATAAATTTAAAAAAATAAAAAATATTATTTTAATATATTTTTAAATAAAATCAAGGAGTAATTTATTTGGATATTTGGATTAGTGTGTTTTGTCAAACCCTGATAATTTGGCTTGCGTGGGCTAAAATGAACACTCACTCATTCAGCATCAGATTAATTATAGGTTTGAATTCTGTTATTGACTCATTGGAGGTTTAATAATTGTACGACAAGAACTGTAAAAGATGCAATCTTTTGATGTTAGGTATGAGCTTAGTCTTTTTGTCAATTATAATCTCTAATTTGTCTATCTTATCTATACTGTGAGTAATCGGATTTTATGTTAGTTTTCCCTTTTGTTCTAAAATTTAGATTTCTCTAGTTCCGTTTACATCACCCGGCTTGCCCTCCGTCCGACTTGTTTAATATTTTAAAATGTATTTTTTTTAAAAATCAATTTTTAAAAAATGAATTTTATAGGGTACTCGTCAAATAAAAAAATTCCTCTCAGCCAGTCCAATTTGGCCAAGTTAAAATCAGAATAAGAGTAAGGTAATGAAAGTAAAAATATGATATTATAAATTACCATTCCCAATTAGAACAAGCATCTTAATAACCTGAAAACCATCTCCTATACTATAAAAAATATTGTCATAACTGCACCCAGGTTCGTGGCCTAACGGTCTTGGCAGAGAATTCTTTACTTCTGTACCCTAGGTTCGAATCTTTATGTGCACGCCTATCACCCCGCGGTGCCTTACCTGCCTACTAGGCTTGCAGGGTGTTCAGTGGATCCGGGGATTAGTTGTGGTACACGTAAACTAGCCTGGACACCCGAGTTATAAAATAAAAATAAAAATTGTTGTAATGATAACTCACTGACATTAGATCTTTCATCAACAAAAACTTTCCTCAAGTCAAATTGCTAGTTGAATTCTTTTACAATTGTTAGTGACTTGATTATTTTTATTTTGCATAAGCCGCAACACCTTTTTGGATAGAACATAGAAATTCACAAGAGTCCAAATCATTAATCTTTGTTGTTCCAATGGCCATGGCATTTTCCCAGTCTGCTAGTATTTAATAAATAACTAAAAGTTGAAGGAGATCATGGGGCCAAGTCTATATCTGTTTATCCTCAGGCAGGCAAGTGTGTGTGTGTGTGTAGAGGGGGAGAGAGAGAGAGAGAGAGAGAGAGAGAGTCAACAGTATTATAGTGCAGAAATTTGGAGCTCCGTAGAGAGACAACTACACTCACTGCTAAAGGATAATGTTCTTTATTCAATAATGAAGACGACCTTTTGGTATGGTACCTAAAGACTTAGGTCCTAGGCAATATGAATTTTATATATATATATATTTTCAGATATTTTCAATGTATATCTTAATTAAATGACATAGCTTTTAAAATACCATTTCACCCCTTCTTATTTTGCCACGTGCGAAGGGGAAACATATCCATAGAGTTAAGGATATTCATAATTCAACCCAATTTTTTTTTCATGTATTAATAAACAAAGCATATATTATTAATAAGTGAAAATCATTACTGTATTTGTGCTAAGGATCGAATGAGTTATATATATCACAGGCTTTTTTTTTAATTAAATTTTAATAACTATGATTCCCGTGAATCATGTAAAGAACTATCTCAAATTTTATGCAAGAAAAGTGTTTCAATGGAATTGTCCATTAATTTATACAGGGGGGTGGTAAGAAAACATGAAAAACAAGGACAAGGGAGCAAGGAGAAGGCACAGAGGACTATAACGTAAGAGCAACCAGAGTTGCAATCAAGGTGTGAGACATAAGAACAGAGTCTCTTTCCAATCCAATCCATTATCCATGTTTCTTTTTGACTTTAATATTCTACGTTTCGATCCATCTCAGCTTCCCTTGTTGAATCGACAAACACCACACACCAAACCAAACCATAGGAATATTTATATATAAAAAAGCTTCCATCTTTTCTTATATTTGTTTTTCTTCTCCATTTCTATTCGTTTTGTTCAGAACTTTCTATTTTTTCCTTGCTTCGTCGGTTTCATAGCCTTAAATAAAACTCTCCCCTCAAAATCTCACCAGTTTTGAACCTAACACCCGCTCCTCTTTCTCTATCACCTTCTTTTACATCTTTGTATTGTAAATGCCCTGTTAATATTCTTTCTCTCACAACATTTACTTCATTTCTTGTAAGTAAACACTTCACATTATCCGTTTGTTTCTGGGTTTCTTTTGTTCTTGATTCTTTAACTTTTGTTGCTTGCTTTCAAAGTGTGAAAGAAATGATGGGTTGTATTAGGTTTGGAGTTTTTCTTTTTGGGCTTTCTTTACTGTGTTGAATTGCTTCTTTGGGTTTTACTTTAGTGTGTATATTGTATTGTTTCGCAGCAACTAACTCTTTGATGCTATTGATTTTGGTGGCAGGGTAACTCTCGGTTCTTAGTGCTGGCAGGAAGCTCTTTTTGTTGAATCAGTTTCCTTGCTTTCAGGTAACCCCTTTTAGATTATGTTTTTAAATGGGAACTGTGAGATCCATAGGTTTTGATGTGGCATTTGAACTCTTTTTTCTAAATTTAACAGTTATTCTTTCTCAAGAACCATGATCACCTCTCTCCTTTTCCGGGTCTTTTATAATAGGCTTTACTCTTATGTTTAAGATTTCATGACCTTGTTTTTTTAAAGAAAGGCCAATGTTCTTATTGTTACAAAATCTTTTCTAAAAACTTTTTTTTTTCTCTCTTTGTCTCCGAGTGTTTCATGTTACAGTTTTTTCTAGATTGTCTCCACTCTTCTCTGCTTTGATGTAGCTATGAGGTGTAATGGCATTTTGAGTTCTCAAGTTCATATGATAGGGCACAAGGCATGATTTCAAACGGTGTATGTAGGCCACTATTTATGATTGCTATTGTTATCATACAGTCTCCTTTATTACCATTTTTCAGTATAATTAGTTTCCAATAAAAGAATGGTTAAATTTCAGGACAAGAGATATTTAAATGGTGTATGCTTGTGTATTTGAAGTCAAGTTGGGTCCTTGAAGGAAAAATCCTTTTTAGCTGTTGCTGATAATGTCCAGCTGTAGAATCTGGAAAATAAAGTAACATATATCAATTAAATGCAGCTAGAATTGTGTTTCTTATGTCGTTTCTTATTTTCATTTATTTCAAAGTATTTCACCAAGAAGGTTTTGCCATGAATAGCCGAGTGCAATCTTATACTTCGAATTATTGGTGCTTGTATAAATTAATGAAATTGACAGATTATGGTCTTCAGTAGTCATATTTTTGTTGAAATAATCAGAATATCTAAAATTACAGAACACACATTTGTTCCGCGAATCAAGTACGTCCACGTTGCCATTCTTCTTTCTGGTTTTATTTGTCGTCTTGTGCGAAGATTTCGATGCAAGAGGAGATAAGGATGGACTTATTTGGCTAATCCAACTCATAAAAATGTAATCCCAGTCAGTGATTTTGGTTTGGAGGACAGATTCTGTGGTTTAATTGTTTGGCTGGAACTGGGTTTTATAAGGCATGTATAAGAAGACTATATTGCATTCATACAACTCACTGTGATATCCTTTTCATATTCAAAACGTACTCTCCCTTCTCACTTCAGCAGCTTCATAAATTTGTGTCCAACCACGAATTCTTACGAAACAATTTCCCTTGAGTTGCATAAGGAATAAGAAAGATCTAGGAAGAAGAATCCGTTGCCTGCATTTTTCCTAGTGAATCTAGGTATGTATATGAATCATTTGGTTGCGTTTATGATTACTTGTTTATTTCCTCTGATCCATAGATTAACATGATGAATGTTGGCTATACTTTAAATCTCCGTGTTCGAGTTGGAATGTATGGCCTTACTCCCTTTTTGTGCGTGTAATCAACAAGTAGGTCACCGATTTCTGGTGACTGACCCTCCGGTTGTTCTCTAATTTATTTCATAGATTTAACAGTTAACATCTTTGTTTTCATTTGCTGACTCATGAGCAGGAATGATAATTGTAATAAGACTAGATAGGCTTTAGCAATTGCAATTTCACTTTCGTTTTAGTAAATGATAAAATGGGGCCAATAATAGACAAACATATAAAAAGAAGCAGTTTCTCTGTGACAACTCTATTCCCCTTTCAAGTTCACACTGGAAATATTTTCACTTTACTTTCTCTTTTTATGACGATACACATTTCTTTCTGTTTGTTCACTAGTTCATCTTAATAATGATCTTGGCTCTAATTGGCAATTTGATAATCTGATTATAAGCGTTTATTCTCCATTAAAATTTTCAAGGACCTTGGCCCCCAGAAAAGAATCAAAGGATATTTCTTGGGACACTGAATATGATATCACAGTGATATGGACAAACAAGATCTTGAAAGTGTCCTATGAGTGATGTACGTACTTTCTGGAAATTACTATGCCTCCCTTTATTGTTTTCAAATTAACAGAGCCTACATATTATGCATGGGGCTCTTAAGATGTTCAAAGGACCTAGATATGTCTTCTGACTTCAAGGCTCCAAGCCTTTGCTTTTTCCTGATATTTAACCTGTAATAGTTGTAAGATCCATTGCAAATGGTGAACCTGCATTGCTGGCGACTACACATTGTATTCATGCATATATAGGGCTGCAGAATTGAATGATTTACATTCTACAGATTTATACTTTATTCCCTTTCTATATTTCTATTTGATTCAAAGATGAACATTGTTCATCACATCACGTGGTAGTTAAACATGTTTTCTGCCTTTTCCTGCAGGTCTTTAGTTCTCTAATATTTGCAATACTCCTTCAAGATCTTTTTGGTAGGAAGGTGTTGATTGTGCATTATCTCCTTTCTTCTAACTCCATAGCCAGAAACAAGAATACTACAATCTGACAACAATGGTGTCAAGTTCTTGCATAAGTTTATTGGACTTGGCATCTGGGAATATGATGAATTTCAGTCAGGCTCCTAGAGCTCTTCCAAGGATAATGACTGTTCCAGGAATAATTTCTGACATAGATGGAGATGGAACTAATGATGGCAATTCTGATGCTCCATCAACTGTTAAAAAGATTATAGTGTCAAATTTTCTCCCTCTGAATGCTCAGAAGGATTTAAAATCTGGCAAATGGTCATTCAGTTTCGATGAGGACTCCCTTCTGTTACAAATGAAAGATGGCTTCTCAGAAAATACCGAGGTTGTTTATGTGGGATCTCTAAGGGTTGATGTTGATACTAGTGAGCAAGAAGAAGTTTCTCAACAATTGCTGGAGGAATTTAACTGTGTACCCACATTTATTCCTTCTGAAATTTATAAAAACTTTTACCATGGTTTCTGTAAGCATCATCTGTGGCCCCTTTTCCATTACATGCTGCCTATGTGTCCAGATCATGGTAATCGCTTTGATAGATTGCTGTGGCAGTCGTATGTCTCTACTAATAAAATATTTGCAGATAAAGTCATGGGAGTGATTAATTCAGAAGAAGATTATGTTTGGGTCCATGATTATCACCTAATGGTTCTCCCTACTTTTTTGAGGAAACGTTTTAATCGAATTAAGCTTGGCTTCTTCCTGCATAGCCCATTCCCCTCGTCAGAAATTTACCGGACTCTGCCTGTTAGAGATGAAATTCTGAAAGCACTGCTGAATGCAGATTTGATTGGTTTTCATACATTCGATTATGCTCGCCATTTTCTATCCTGTTGCAGCCGGATGTTGGGCCTATACTACGAATCCAAACGTGGTCATATTGGTCTGGAGTATTTTGGCCGCACAGTGTACATCAAAATTTTGCCTGTGGGGATTCATATGGGTCGAGTTGAATCTGCTTTAAATCACCCCTCTTCTTCCATCAAGGTCAAAGAAATCCAAAAACAGTTCAAGGGGAAAAGGCTTGTTGTTGGAGTTGATGATATGGACATATTCAAGGGCATTAGTCTGAAATTATTAGCTATGGAGCATCTTTTGCAGCAGAATTCAGGGATGCGGGGAAAGCTAGTCTTGGTTCAAATTGTTAATCCTGCTAGGAGCTCAGGGAAAGCTGTACAAGAAGCAAAAATGGAGACACATACAATTACCAAAAGGATAAATGATACTTTTGGTTTTCCAGGCTATGAACCAGTGGTCCTGATTGATCGTCATGTCCCCTTTTGTGAGAAAACTGCCTACTTTGCATTGGCTGAATGCTGCATTGTAAATGCAGTGAGAGATGGAATGAACCTGATCCCATACAAGTACATTGCGTGCAGGCAGGGTACGCCGAAGATGGACGAAGCTTTAGGAGTTGCCTCTGGGTCGCGTCATACAAGTTCACTTGTTGTATCAGAGTTTACTGGTTGCTCACCATCATTAAGTGGAGCGATAAGAGTGAACCCATGGGACATTGAAGCTGTTGCCAACGCATTGAATGTGGCCATCACCATGCCTGATTTAGAGAAGCAGTTGCGGCATGAAAAGCACTATCGCTTTGTTAGCTCCCATGATGTAGCTTACTGGGCCCGCAGTTTTATGCAGGATTTGACACGAGCATGCGAAGATCATTATAGTAAACGTTGCTGGGGCATTGGCTTTGGTCTGAATTTCAGAATCTTGTCACTCTCTCCTAGCTTTAGGAAGCTTTCCAATGATTACATCATCTCTGCATACAAGAGAACTTCTAAAAGGGCAATATTCTTGGACTATGATGGAACAGTGGTGGCTCAAACTTCCATTCCTAAAACCCCCAGTCCTGAAGTCATCTCTGTTCTAAACAATCTTTGTTCTGATCCCAGGAACAATGTGTTTATAGTTAGTGGCAGAGGAAAAAAGTCTCTGAGTGATTGGTTTGCTCAATGTGAAAATCTGGGTATAGCAGCTGAACATGGATACTTCTTGAGGTATGTTAATAGGTATTAATATTGAATTTCTAGCTTAATAATTTTGCTAGCAAGACATTGTTTGTCTATTAAATGGAACACATAAGGTTCAAACACAGCGCTCATTTAAGTAAAATTAACTTCTCCACTTATTAGGTCATTGCAATTGTGAATGAAGCTAGTGGGTTTCAACTAATTTCATTGTGTAGTATAAGTTCTGTTTTTTAAGGGGTTGCTTTTTCTCATTGTAGGTGGAGTGGGATGTCTGATTGGGAAACGAGATCCTTCGCTGCTGATTTTGATTGGAAAAACATTGCCGAACCTGTCATGAAATTGTATACAGAGGCCACTGATGGTTCCTATATAGAGACCAAGGAGAGTGCCTTGGTATGGCACCACCAAGATGCCGATCCAGATTTTGGATCTTGCCAGGCAAAGGAACTGTTGGATCATCTGGAAAATGTCCTTGCAAATGATCCGGTAGTTGTTAAGAGGGGCCAGAATATTGTTGAAGTAAAACCACAGGTATGCAGGCTTTTTGTTCGTGGCTTGTTCCCGTGTTCCTTTTTTTTTTTTGTTTGAAATTGGTCTCACATTGAACTTAAAAATGCGCAGGGAGTAACTAAAGGGTTTGTTGCAGAGAAGGTTCTTTCCTCGATGATTGCTAATGGGAAACCCCCAGATTTCGTGTTGTGCATTGGGGATGACAGATCTGATGAAGACATGTTTGAAAGCATGTCAAACACAGCTTATGGTTCGTCACTCCCTTCAGCTCCAGCGATTTTTGCATGCACTGTTGGCCAAAAGCCAAGCAAAGCTAGATACTATCTAGATGATACTGTTGATGTATTAGCTTTGCTTCAATGCTTGGCTGATGCTTCAAATTCAAAGTCAAGTAGCACAGAAACACAAGTTTCTTTCGATAATGTTGTCTGAAAGGAACTGTGATTCTGCCCTTTCTATATGCAATGAATGACCCAGGTTGAACAAGCACGACAGTGTCAATATGATTGGTGCAAGAAATGCTTGTTCGGATGATTCTTTTTCGCTTTGATGTAGTAGATTTCTCCTGAAGCTGGTTTCTGATGTTAACTCATTCGTTGCATTCTCTTGCGGTGTTTGACACCTGGCGCTTTGCGTCACGCAAGATGGGACGATGAAGAATTTGTGGCCTCAATCAAACATTTATCTTTCTTTTTTGTTGCTGCTCTAAATTTCAGGGAAATGAGGGCTGGTGTATGTATCTTCTGGTTTGGAGGGGGAATAGATATTATTACCGTGTAGTTCACAGGTTCATATGTTAATCATCATAGGTAGTGTTTACCGATGAAAGAACTCCTCAGTTTTTTGTATACATGCTTTTGCTTATACAAGAAAGGAATTGTTTAGGGCCCAATTCTTTTCTATCTTGTTTTGAGCAATGAAAGTTGATTGGAATTCCATTCTACCATCTTTCGGCATCTCTGAATTTTTAAATTCAAATGAAATGAAATTGATATTATATAATACAATGCATGACCAAAAAAAAAAAAGGGTTGACTTAATTATAATCTTTATTCTTCACTTAAATCTTCATTATTCATCTCGAAATTAAGAATAAAATTGCAATTTGATGAGAGAATTCAAGTAGGAAAGAAGTCAACGGTGTGTGGCTTGTCCAAGATTATTTACTTGGGATTTGTAATTTGATATTTTCAGAATTTGATATTTGATGTTTTTGAATTATATAAATGTAATAATTGTTGTGTTTTAAAGTATTCTTATTTATAAATATATTAAAATAGTATTTGTTTTATTTTTAAAAAATTATTTTAAATATTAACACATTAAAATAATCTAAAAATATTAAAATAATTAATTTAAAATAAATAAAAAATTAAAAATTTTCAAAAATTTTCAAAATATTTTTAAACTACAAAGACAAACTACGTAGAGGAAAACACCTATCCAATATTTTTGCGATCATGGACCCATCCCTTCTGACCAAAACATTCGAAAGCGCCCACTGACCATACATAACCTGACATCTGACATCTCAGTTCAACCTTAAAGTCAAGCTACTTCGCATAGAAGGGAAAGTTCCCTGGAACTTAGAAGCATTAGAACGAAATCCTAAGACAAGCAACCTCAATCCTCAAAAGATCGAAAGAGGTAGTGAGAAATGGCTTCTTGTCGTTTCACTGTCTTTGCACTAGTCGTCTTGTCCACATACTCCCTTGCACAGGTATATTCAGAAACCCTATTTTTAATAACCCTAAAATGTTTTGCTTGGTCTGCTATTAAAGAGAATCAGAAGATTTCATTTACTCTGCGACTGTGATTTATGCAGTTTGGAGCATCAAGAAAACTCAAATCATCGCCGTTTGAGTCAGCACTTGACATCCTGCAGAATCAAATCGGGTAACTTTACCCTTTTTCGTTCTCTATCATAAAATTGTATTTTTGTTGCCGAGAAAATCAAATGTAAAACTGGGTTCTTTAAATGAAGTATTATATTATACATAAAAGATAAAGTTAGAAAAAAAAGGCCATAATTTGTGATAAATATAGATCCAGTTGCTATAATTGCTGTAAAGTTTCATTTTTATCCTATCGATTCTATTTCTTTTATTTCCTGATGGACCAAAAAGAAGTGTCATTGTTGTGCTTCTTCAATTTGCAGCTATACTTTCAAGAACATTGGTTATCTTCGCCGAGCAATGACACACTCGTCATTCTCTCAGGAGAACAATAAGGCATTGAGCATTCTGGGATCAAATGTGATCGACACATCTGTCTCTATGTATTACCTTGGAAAGGACATTGAAATCTCCTCGAAAGACCTTAACCGCTGGATATCAGAAAACGCTAAAGTGGACACTTCGTGTGCTGTTGATGGGATGAGACTGGGGTTGCATAGGGTAGTTAGAGTTTCTCCCAAGACTAATTCAACTGCTCCCACAGTGGTTTGCAGTGCTTTCAGGGCGATATTTGGGGCTATTGCTATTGATACCAGGAAGGTCGATGATGCTGGCTCTGTGTTTTGGAATGTTCACTGTAGTGAGGTTGGAAGAGTAATGGATATGTGAGTGAGCATTCTGTTTTCCCTGATATTAGAACATGTGTGCTAAGTTGTAGCATTTGTCCAGGTAGGGGATTCGCATTAGTGCAAGAACTATTAGTGAGTTGCTTATGGTCTTCCATATATGTTTGACTATTAGTATAGTTATGTAACTAAGATTTGGGTGCCATGATTCTGAATTTGGTAATATATATGTACTCAGAATGCCCTGTTATTTAGTTTTGCATTCTTACTCGCGTGACATTGTGTGTGCTTTAGCAATCTTGTCTGGGCTATGTTTATTTGACTAGAGTTAGGAAATCTCTGCAACATTGTGCCTTATGAGCGTGAAAGAATACTTTTTAACCAGCAGAGATGTTAATTGTCATGCCCGCTTGTCCTGTCATTCATTTACAATATAACGCTGAGTAGAAGATGCATGGCTTTTATACACCCACTCTTAACACTGTCTCTGCGCAGATGTGAGACAAATCATTTAGTTTGCTGAGTTTCACGGACAGAGATGAGCATTTCTTTTTATGGATCCTGACTTGCATTCAGAACCATTTTTAAATGTTTACCTAGTTGACGGGCTTCTTGCTAATCTAAGGAGGTAATTCCACTTAGGGACTAGCTAGAGCTTTTCAGGGAAAAAACTTGCTTAACTGGTGTGATTGAGTTACTTGTGTCTTTTACAAATTTGAATGCAACACCAAACTTCTGTCATAACTATTTGGTGACTAATTTTGGTACTAGTTATTTCCTTGACCTAACTATTTGAAGGATTCAGAAGAGGGGGGAAACAGTACTAGAAGGATACATATGGTTAAGATTGTTACGAGCAATAATCAGGGATTTTTCTGCATTTTTGGTGGTGGTACTCTCTGTATCCATCACGACACCACCCTGCATATAAATTATAAGCACAAGACAAGGTTTGTTCACCGTAACATCCTCTGTTGACTCGTCCACAGTCTGGGTTTGAATCATGATACCATATACCTTCATTAGAGGCAATCCGAGGCTCCATAAATGAGAGGTTTTGTTGGTCTTGGATTCATGTAGAAGCGGTAAAATCCCTTCAAATATATAATGTTGGAGGTTTGGGTGTGATATCCTCACCAGTTGAGACTTGGCTCTCTCCCAGTTGCCATGTTAGAATATCAAGGATTCAAGGGGGCCTTCCCCTCCTCGTGGAGATCAATGATCAATTTCCTCTCGTGATGGCGTCAGTAGAGTTACTATCCATCTCATCTCATGACAAGCTACCTAAATCTCCACAGTCTAAGAGCTAGATGTATCCATAACCTCAACTAGGGGCGCAGAGGAATTTTCCCTAGGTTATAATAT
>Ga0307517_10012335_pt1 | contig 11741 bp, 9 predicted proteins | sample 23_EM_MG_FD_194515 | JGI IMG/M metagenome (GOLD analysis project Ga0307517, IMG submission 194515) | Populus trichocarpa ectomycorrhiza microbial communities from riparian zone in the Pacific Northwest, United States - 23_EM | ecosystem: Host-associated > Plants > Roots > Unclassified | place... | reverse complement strand
ATATCTGTTGAAGCAGCAGAGGCACAGGATTCGTTGAGTGATGATAGAGAAATTGTTAATACGTACGAGGTAGAGCTGAGTTCTTTATCTTGTTGAGTTGTAAGTTGAATATATATATATATATATATCATGAATGTGTAGTTATAACTTGGTTGATAACTTTTTTTGTTAATTTGTCGTAGAGATTAACTGCACTTGATGGGAAGCGAAGGTTTGCATTAGCAGCTGCTGCATCTCACAAAGAGGAGGTTGGAAGATTAAGGTCCATATCTTCCTCTTCAAGTTAATTTTGATGAAGCACAACAAATTACTACTATTAAAGAGAAAATAAATAGCACCTAAGTTTTGGCTTGGCTATGAGTTCCTGTACATTTGTTTGACATTGTAGCTGATAAAAACTACAAGTAGTTATAAATATTTGGACTTCAAAGAAAAATGTTTAACCCCTTGTGATGCCAGCCTTTGAATTATACACAAGAGATTGGAATTTGATGACAACCTCATGACCCACCTCTCTGTTATAACTCTTTTCCATTTACTTTTTCCTGAAATAAAAATTCTAATGTTTGACACTTTGACTTTGGCTCAACCATGAAGCTCTGTCTCACTTGGTGGTAATGTTGATGCAGCAGAACCTTTATAATTGATATATTTCTTTTTTCTCTTGGTTTGTGTGTGCTTTTTATAGTTTGGGGTTCAATGAATTGATTTATTTTTATGTGCAATGATCAGAGAATATTTCGAAGACGTAGATCGGACATGGGAAACCTTTGAGAAGACTTTATGGGGACACGTTTCCAACTTCTTTAAACTTTCTAAAGAGAGGTACACCCCTTATTTTCTCGTGAAGTTTTTGATAGTGGCTATATGAAAAGTTTGTCTAGTTCTTGGAGCCACATTTGACAAGGCCTTACTGATGTTCTCTCAGTCATCCTACCTGTACAAACTGTATATTTAATCTGAGAAATCAATCAAAACAGTGGTGTAAATGTTTTATGGGTGGTGATAATAATTAGTGTGCCTTCTGATCATCATTTTGCAAAAGAAACCTTAACCCACCTTTTCTCTCAATAGAAACACCACCCCGGGCGATCATCCAGGAGCATTGAGGTTTGTTTGAAGTAAGCTATTTTTTTTTTCAGAGAAGGCCACATTCCTTGATAAAAGCCTTTTGCTCAACTGGTTCAAACATGTTAACTAAACCCACTCCCCTTAGTCGAGTGAGAGGTCTCACTTCAATCTGGGATTTTGGGTGGGGCTAGAGAATTTGCCACCAGTAACCTCCAGAGAACCAAAATTAAAAATCTTAACGATGGCAAATGGAACCCATTCTGCTGATAATACCACAGTATCTACTTGTAGGCTTTCAGCCTCAAAGAGCTAAAATTATGATACCTAGCATTAAGTAGTTGATCCTAATGGTACAAGAGTAAATGCCGTATTGCCTGCTCATTAACAAATGTGAAAATGTTTGTTGATTAGACAAACACATGTATGAGAGAGAACAGAGTGACTGGGGTTGAGACTATTTTGCTTGATTCCTGATCCTTGTGGTATCCTGGAAATACAAAGCAAAATGATTGTTCTTGAGGATTTAATGTATATAGATCTTCTGTATAATAAATAAATTGCCCATATAATTCTTTTCATTTATTAGTTCTGTTACTCTTTGCTATAGAACACAATATATGTTATATTGACCTTGTGGTTCTCCTCCAATGCTAAACTCTATTAATTGTGCCTTTTCGTTCTACTTTCACAGCCCACAAACACTGGTTCGTGCTTTAAGGTATGTTTCTGACAAGTCTTTCAGGCTTCTCTCTTTTGTACTTAGGCTGCTGCATATCAAAATGTCCTCTCTTTCATGTTCTTAAAGAAGTTGTCATCTATTAGTGGCAAAACATTAGTTACTTATTGAAGGTTCCAATAACTTTGAGGTTTTGTATCATGTAAGATGATGATAGGAGATCTGGTAACTAGAGATAGCATTCTTTTATAACCATTTTGTTTGTAACAGAATCCTTGCTATGATATGAGTCCATTTTGTTTAGTCAACCGTTACTAGCATGATGAAGAGAGAGAGCATGCTGTGAATACATTAGTTGCTTGTTTCTCTTCCAAATGGTTTGATATGGCTTTTGATTCAACAAATGATGGTGAAATAATGAAATGTGAAACTTCATGTCCTGTATGTTGAAAATTTATGACATGCTTGTTTGTCTTAATTCAGTATATATTTGAAAGGCTACTGTGTCCCCTTTTCCTTTTTCTAGGGTTGTCGAAATGCAAGAAATTCTTGATGAACAAGTTGCTGAGGAGGCAGCTGAGGCTGAGGGAGGTGGTGCAATGGCAACTGTTGCAAATCCTCGCAGATCTTCCAAGTAACTTGAGTCTCATCTGTTTGTGTTTATATTTTGTTTAAATTCTGAATTACTTTTTCCACCAATGATTTTGTATTTATTTTATCCATTTGTATTTCATGCTGCATTCACCTTTGTTCCACAAAGTTTACATCACTAACAGAAAGTTTACTTGTGAACCGCAGAAAATCCACCACCACAGCAGTTTCTTCCGAAAACCTCACGCAACAGAAGTTGAAGATTCAGGGGAAAGGGTTTAAGGATAAATGCTATGAGCATATAAGAAAGTCAGTTGAAAGACGGTTCAACAAGCTACTAACAGAGGTGTGCTTCTTTTGAATAATGTTTCACTCGATATAAAATTCACTTCTGATGCTGTATATGATTGATAATGGTATTTGTTCATCAGCTTGTACTTGAAGACCTCAAAGCTGCCTTAGAAGAAGCTCGAACAGTATGTACAAGTGATATCTCCAATTCGCAACTATTTAATTTTCCCTGTTCCTTGAGATTGGAAAATTTTATACTCTGTTTTTTATTTAATTTAAATGATTTTCATTTGATACACAAAGGTCTTGAATAAAAAAGCCATGAGATATAATAAAGCTACTATTATGAAATTTTAAGAAAATCTGAACCGGGAAAAGGATTGTTTTTTTGTCCCCCACACAGCATTTTGTCTGTGTGTGCAAGCATGTGTGTATGATTGCCTCTGTTCTTCTGCTTGTGCATGTTTTCACCATTGTGCTGGGAGTAGCATTTATTGCATTTGAAAGAGAAAATAGATAGAGTCGATTGCATTTTTGGATTTCATGTCTGCCGTATTGTTTTATTACTATATTTTTTCTTTAAAGTGCTTTTGTGGCTGCTTTTGGCATTACTTTGCTTGTGAGTGAATTTTAGTTTATAATCTATCCAGAGCTGTTGATACTGCATCATATTGATCAATAATTTTTATTTTTATTTTTTTGACATTTAGATTGGTGAAGAGCTTGGTGATATTTATGACTATGTAGCCCCATGTTTTCCCCCAAGGTAAGGCCTGTGCTAAACCTGCTTCCTTTTGTTAATTTATCTGGACATATGCAGAATTTAGTCGTTTGATTTGAGAATCAAAGTTTCTCTCATTTTTTATTCATCAATCTCAACTATTGCACGATATCTTTGTGCTGCACAATGCAATGGTTCTATATGGAAGCCTCAGTATGCTTGGTGCTATTTCCTCTGGATGTTATGCTCTAATAGTCACCCTTAATGAAGTATCCATTTTTTCTAGTTATTAGTAACAGATAGATGTGAAATTGTGGGTTGCTTTATAAGTTTCCTAGTGGTTGTAAACTGGTCCTTTGAGTCAGCTTCTGTTTCAATTGGATAGCCTAAATAGGAACTCATGTCTTTATTGGAGAGTATGATGCACTTAGATCAAACACTTCATCATCTGGTAATTTGTTTATTTTCTTGATCAACATTAGCACGTCTAAGAAACTGCTTTGCCTTGGACTGTGAAGAGCTTTAGTTGCATGAACAATTCTGCTATTTTTTCTCCAGAAACCTTTTTCTGGAGCAGAGCACCATCTTCTTGAAATAGGTTGTAATGTGGTCTAAGAACTTTGGGATATTAAGTTGATCTTTGATGTTTGCAGATATGAAATATTCCAACTCATGGTAAACCTCTATACCGAGAGGTTTATTCAGATGCTCAGATTGTTGAGTGACAGGGCAAATGAGTTATCAAATATAGAGATTTTAAAGGTATTCACCTGGTCAATAATGTGTTTGAAACACCTCATTTCATACCTATAAGAGCACCATATTGGAGGGTGACCCTTTGTCCCTTTGTATGGTGCTTTCTGACTTTATGTACAATTTTCTTTTATGAGAAAAGAAAGTCGATTTTCTTTTACCCAGATCTCATTTATTTTCACCCTAAGGTAATATTAGATGATTTCTTTCATGTAGATTAAGTGGGTTAATTTTGATTGTTTACAACTAGGTAACCGGTTGGGTGGTTGAATATCAAGATAATCTGGTTGGACTTGGCGTTGATGAGTCTCTTGCTCAAGTCTGTTCTGAGAGTGGTGCCATGGATCCCCTCATGAATTCATATGTGGAGAGAATGCAAGCTACAACAAGGGTAATGATATAAGATCCCATAGCTCTACTGTGCTATTTTGTATGGAATATGTATATTATTCAGCTTTGACCTTTTCTATTACTCATCTGATGCGTTTGCTCATATTTTTTAGAAATGGTACTTAAATATCCTAGAAGCTGATAAGGTACAGCCACCAAAGAAAACAGATGATGGAAAGCTATATACACCAGCTGCTGTTGATCTGTTTAGGATCCTTGGGGAGCAAGTTCAGATTGTTAGGGATAATAGCACAGATGTCATGCTATACAGGATTTCTTTGGCTATAATTCAGGCAAGTGTAGATAAATTCTGTAGAAATAATAGCTTCATTTTTTGTCACTTGGAATTGATTTCTGAGCTCGTTTGCATAAAAACTGGAAGAGAGTTTGACAGTATCTTGAAGAATATGGTAATACGTGGAACAATCCAGTTCACTTAATCGTTTTCAGCAGTGTCCCACTTGAGTCTTGCTTCTATGCCTTGATAATAGGACTTCTGGCACCATAGGGATGACTGTTTTTATTGTGAATTTGTGCAGTGGCATCTAGCTGCGCCTGCACTTGAGTGTGTATTTATGCTTCATACTAGTTCTGCATAAGTCTGCCCTCCCTCTTACTTTCTGACCATGTGCTTGATGTTGTTTTCTGTATCCACCATTAAAATTTCTGTTACTTGTGTTTTATAGGTGATGATAGATTTTCAAGCTTCTGAAAGGAAGAGGTTTCAGGAACCTGCTTCAGAAATTGGTTTGGAACCTTTTTGTGCAATGGTTTGTGGATTTTTTTTTCTGTGTGTTTTATGCAAGTATTTTGTCATGGTCGAGAGATAAGTTCCATTTTTGTTTGCCACTTGTTTTTGCTATGAACAGATAAATAACAATCTGCGATGCTATGACCTTGCAATGGAGTTGAGTAGCAGCACCATAGAAGCACTACCACAAAACTATGCTGAACAGGTTATTTATATGATTACTTTTTATTTGCTTCTGCTTCATCCATGTGTTTTCTTATAGGTATCTATGCCAAGATTTTCAGTTGCATTACTATATAATATGCTTGAAAACAACTATTCTAATTGCATAGTTGAAATTAAATATGTAGCTTAGCTTTTCTTCTTCTTCTTCTCCTTCTTCTTCTTCTTCATGTTATGAAATTTATTATCCTTGTCACTTTTGCAGGTTAATTTTGAAGATACTTGCAAAGGCTTCCTAGAGGTTGCGAAGGTATAAATAAATAATTGACAGTGGTTCCTCCTTTCTCTCTGCCTCTTTTGTTGTATTCAAATATCCTTCAAACTTCTTACTGATCATGTATAATATCCTTATCTTATTTAATATTGATTGGGCATGAGGTAATTTCATGTTGACCATCGACTCCAAGCATTATTCCCACTATATTTGATGGTTGATGAAATCAAAGACATACTTTATTTTCTGAGTTTTGGCTCTGCGTTATCTAACTTGAAGCAGAAATCTTTCATCAATTAATCAGTAGTTGTTGTTGTGTAGATAAAATTCTTCTGGGTTATGAGCAGTCTTGTGTGTGCATATTGATTTGGATTTGAAAACAGTAGAGATGGACAGTTTAGGACTTATGGTTATATGAGGCCTCTTTGATTTCTGACTTTTTTGGTGGCAAGATATTGCTTGTGAAATATGTGCAGAAACAAAACTGTGTGCATAAACCAAGAATTTACAGTGGTTTGCAGTAGGATAACTAGAGATTAAAGGGATGGATAAATGGAAACCTGAACGTGTATAAATGTGTTTTCATACTTTTTGTTGTGCTGGCTGTGAATTTCCAACCGCACCCTATGGATACTGCATGGAGCTTGGTCACTGCAAATGCTATTTTCTTCCACAATCCTGATGTTTGTGTTGTTGTAGCCAGTGGCCTTGCTTAGCATACTTTATCATTTTTATGGACATTCTTTTTATGAGATGATGATTAAGCTGATGCTCAATGTTCCCTTTGATGGTAGGAAGCTGTGCATCTAACCGTTAGGGTTATCTTTGAAGATCCTGGAGTGCAGGAGTTAATTGTCAAGCTTTATCATAAAGGTAAAGCAATGTTCAGATTTATCATACTCTATACTGTTAACTTAACAACTTGATATGTCATTTATGCTATCTGTGTTAAATAATGAGAACCAAGCTGACAAAATTTAAGCGCATGTTAACAGCCCAATACAATCACAATATCTAATTACAGTGATGTGGGACTACATAATAGCTTTTCTAGGACTACTTATTTTAGAAGGAAAAGGTTTTAATTTAATTCTAATATTTTAGTTTCCTTATGTTTCCTACTTTCATTTGGGGCTTGCCCATTCTATTTGTTTGGGTGCCTATAAATAAACACTACATGCAGGCATTCAGTTCTGAGGTTGAATTTTTGAATAAAATAAATTGAGTTTTCTTCAAGATAGAGAGTGTCTCTCTTTTATGTTGTGGTGGTTGTACACCATCCAGTGCTTAAATGAGTAATTGGCAGACGTCAGAAAGGGCATGATACTACCCTGGGAATACAATGCAAAAGGAGCATATATCACTAATGGATGATCTTGAAAAATATTAATGAAATGTTTCAAGTTTAACAACTAAAAGAACTTATGTTGATTTTATAGAATATTATCCAGAAATGTTGAAAGATATTAACTCAACCAATTTTCTTAATGCATTTGGCCCATCTAATATTGCCTCCAAGTGTTTACCTCATATTTCAGAGTGGTCTGAAGGACAGGTCACCGAGTACCTAGTTGCAACATTTGGTGATTATTTTGCAGATGTGAAGATGTAAGTTTGCTCGTTTGTCACCTTTCTTCCACTGCTTTTTCCCTTTGGGTGACATCTCGTGGGATGTGCTGCGCTTACATTTGCATGGAAATTTAACTTAATAGTTTCCACAAACAAATCATTTTAGTTCATGCTGTATTGCAGCTGAACGTACATAATACACTCCATTTGCTTGTTGCATGTTCTTTGCATTTCCAAGGGAAAAGTCCAGGTTTATGATTTTTGTGAGGGAAAGTCCCAACTTTTATAGCCAAGGCTACTTAATTGTGATCCATGGTGTGTGTGGCAAATTGAATCAGGCATGCATCCTGGGTTTAGAAGCTGGGTTTCAGCCTGCTAATGGAAGGGGAAGTGTTAGAGGAATATCACAAGGTTTTAAATAACATGGTGTGCTTTCAAGAAACTACCTCTTGTCCGTGAGATACTGGAAAATCTTGAAGGGCTTTGCACTAACAGATTAGATAAACCCATATGATTAAAATAGTTTGCTTAGGTTTTCCTCTTATCTGGAAGTTGTTATCTCGAAATTTAAAACATGGATTTGGGTGTGTAAATTATTTCAACTACTGGCAACCACACATGCATATAGCTTTATTGATCTTGAATCTATAGTTTAAACAAGAAAAGCTGCTCTTATTTGTTTTATTTTTCTTACCTTAGGTATATTGAAGAAAGATCATTTAGGAGATTTGTTGAAGCTTGTCTTGAGGAGACAGTGGTGGTTTACGTGGATCACCTTCTGACTCAGGTTTTATTTCAACTATAAAGTTGAACCTTTTATTCTTGGAAGATACTCCTGCATGTCCTCTCTCCCAGTGTCTTTCTATTTTAACATAATGTTCATTTGTAATATGTTGTGATTGTTGTAGAAAAACTACATCAAGGAAGAGACGATAGAACGGATGAGGCTAGATGAAGAGGTTATTATGGACTTCTTCAGGGAGTATATTAGCGTGTCTGTAAGTAGCTGCTTCATGTAGAAACTTGCCTGGATTATTCTATGCTTACTATATTCGCAAGCAGTTTCTGTTGAGATTACCAACATTTTCTATCATCTTTTTGTTCTTTATTTATATTGATCAACTGACCTTTGTTTCAGAAAGTAGAAAGTATAGTCAGGATACTGAGTGATTTGAAAGAACTTGCTTCAGGAGAGAGTTTGGATACCTTCACGCTCATCTATATGAATATTCTTGAACATCAACCTGACTGCCCGGTAAATGTTGCTTAATATTTCTTCTTTTGAGTGATTATATTGGTCCGATAATTATTCTTCTTATACTGCTGTGCACAAGTGGATCACCAGTTGTCAGTTGTATGATAGGCTAGGATAAAATAACGGGTCAGACTTCAGTGATTTCTTGCAAAGCCATGGGCGGGAAAAAACAATGCAGTATAAATTTGAATTTTGTGATTAACCTAGTATCTGATTGTATCGTGCTTACGAATTGCAGCCCGAAGTAGTTGAAAAGCTTGTTGGACTGCGAGAAGGCATACCACGAAAGGATGCGAAAGAGGTGCGCGCAACCCTTGATATGGATCCAATGCATAACAGACACACTTAACGACAACAAACCTCAAATATTTCTTATATTTCTCCATTTTAACATGGGAATATCTCCACTTGCATCGTATACCATGTTAGGACTAAACAAAATAATAATAATAATAATAATAATGAAGCTTATTTTCATGTTATTCCTTTCACAGGTTGTACAAGAGTGCAAAGAGATTTATGAGAATTCACTTGTTGATGGAAACCCCGCGAAGGCTGGTTTTCTCTTTCCAAAGTTGAAGTGCTTTGCAGCTTCCAAAGGATCTCTCTGGCGAAAGCTCACTTAATTTCAGTGCCGATGTGGGGGCAAAAAAAAACTGCTGTGAAGTTAATCGTCCATTGCAATGACCTGATGTATTCATTTTATTGATGGTAAATTTTGAGCTTCTATTTTCTTCTCTTATATTTATATATATAAAGCCAACCTATTCTTTTCTTTGTAATTATGTGCTTATAGATAGCACTGACTCTAAAGTGTTGGTGATGATCTCAAGTCACTGTTTTTGACGAAAAGAAAGAGTAAAAAGTTCTAATATTTAGCTTCTATCAAATGTTGCTAGCCAAACGACAGTATTTCCCACGAAAAAAATCAGTCAAAACAAGAACTTTGTTGTATTTGTTTTCTTGTACTGCCAGCCTATTAACGTGATCATATGGTATTTTTACCCCTTTCTTTTCCCTCCTCCCACCATAGCCAGCTTAAATTCTAATATTATCAACAAGAATGGAAAATTTCCCTCCATTGCTTTACAGAAGCCCCAAAAGAAGCTCTAGGCAATCAAGTAAATACCTTGGAGTATGAGAAGACCATAGTGAAGCTACGCTGCAAAGATTGATTCAGAAGTGTTTTTATATCGTTTTGATGTGCTGGTGTTAAAAATAAATTTAAAAAAATATATTATTTTAATACATTTTCAAGCGAAAAACACTTTAAAACACAACATTTATCACTCACAAACAAGTCTCAAGAAGAGAAATTGGCTGGGCACATTTGACACACACTGCTGAGGAAGCTGCTATAGCATATGATCTACCATCCATCTCTTTTAGTGGGCATTGAAAGAACTTGGCATGGAAGACATAGCTAGGTACCACACAAGATGATGAGTCTACTGTTACTGCTTCTATCTTGCAAAGTTTTTGCCAGTCCACAAGTTATTCTTTCCATCCACAAATTTAAGTTTTTTTTTCCTAATAATCAACTGCCTCCTTCCCAAAAAGATAATATATAGCCCTCTTGAAATCCTCTTGAAAGTTGAGAATGAAAGGTATAGGATTTCAACATGTGAGCATGTGTTCTTTTCATTCTTTTTCTAATTTCTACAGAGGAGCGCTATGGCATTGTTGAAACTCAGGTAGCTCTAACTTAGTTTTCTGAAGAAAGCCACGTCTTTAAGGATATTGTAATTTAGTTTTCATTAATATCAAAAATAAATTTTAAAAAATATTATTTTAATTTATTTTTAAATAAAAAATATTTTAAAAAACAATAGTAATCAAACTCTTAAACATTCCCTTCACTCCATCTATTTATACGTAGCTAGATTAAGTGTAGATACATGTCAATTTTTTAAAGAAGTCAATTGAGTTAAAACTTAAGATTTAAGGTTTAATGATTTATTTTCTTGTCATCTGAAGCAATTTATTAGAAGAGTAGACTAATTTTGAATTATAAAAGATTAGTTGTGATAATTAAAGGAGACCCGCAGATATTCTGCTACTTGATAATTTTTTTAAAAAAAATGCGGCAGCTTTCTGGTCTTGGAGACTAGCTTATTTTCACCTTCGACCGAAGGAATCTTGAAATTGAACCCTCTATCTATGAACCACTGAATTTACTAGCATGTGTGAAAGGCTCTCGGTGGAAACAATATTTTTATTATTATTATTATTATTAGGGTGGTATCCGGGTTAGTTTGTGTGTACTTTGACTAATCTCACGGGTCCTGAAATTAACGACTATGTAAGCCTCTAATAGCTTTGAGGGGACTCAAACTTATGATTAGTGAGAAGCAAACTCAAGATCTGATCAGTTGAGCTACCTCAAGGTTAGTGAACACAATATCTAACCCCACAAGTGTCAGTTGAAAGTGATTATTATTATTATTATTATATAAAACACTAAAACGTGTGGGACAATTACATTACACTCTCACATTTCGTTGTGAACTTATTGTTCAATTTTTTTCTAATTTTTCACAAACTTGTTTTTTTGAGTGATTACATCCTTCTAGAGCCAAATTAAATGGTGATTAATTCAAATTTGTTGATCAAAGACAAGATTGAAAAAACGATGACCAATGTGGTAAAGGCACAAAAAATAGGTGATGGGTTCAAAGTTCTTGTGAAAAGTTTATTTTATTTCTCCTACTTTCCAAATTATACCAATTCAGTATCTAACCAACTTAGTCCCTAATATTTTTTGCAATTCAATCTTGGTATAAATATTTATTTTTAATATTTTCTAGTCCTTGTCATAGGAGAGACAAGAGAGAGAGAGAGAGAGAGAGAGATAGATTATTGGATAATGGTGTTAAGAGAAAAGGTCATTGTTCACGTCTTTTCCGGCCACCAAAATAATTGTTCTTGTTATTCACGGGTTCCATGCAATGAAAAAAGTTTGATGGTGATTATTTGGAGTCTCAATGTTGCTTGAAAAACATATTTATGTTGAAAAAGACAAATCTAACCCGATTTAATTTTGATTTTTTTTATTGTTTTTTGGGTTGATGAATTGGTTTCTAAAGGTATTTTTAAATTTGATTTTTAGTGCCCCCCCCCCTCCCACCTAATTTTCTAGGAATTTGGGTTGATAAACAACATGTTATTTGCCTATTTGTTTTTCAAAAAACAACAAAACCAAGCCTAGGCATGCAAGCTGGCACAATGCTCAACTTT